>OIYQ01000718.1_pt1 | contig 13256 bp, 10 predicted proteins | sample 1588311 | NCBI WGS metagenome assembly OIYQ01 (sample SAMN03283244) | human gut metagenome | biome: human-associated habitat; material: feces | host: Homo sapiens | place: Peru | collected 2012
ACTTTCCCTGTGGATACTCCTAACGAGGAAATCCAGAAGCAGGTATTGGCAGACGAGAAGAGCCAGAAGTACTTGGAAGGATTCAACGTGCTGAAGGTAATCATCGTACCGAAGAAGATTGTCAACGTCGTATTGAAGAAATAATGATATAGATAGGGATTGATAAATTCCTCTATAGAAATAATAAAACACATCGGGAAGAATCACCAGAAAATCTCCCGATATGTTTTAAAGAATGACGTGAGGAAATAAAGAAAGACTCCCTAAGTTTTTCCTAAAACCTCACGTTATTTTTTCATCATCTCCGTTTTGTGCATTTTTATGCAGTAAATATAAAATTAAAATGTTAGAATAATATGCAAATAGCAATCAGTCAAACAATAAAGAATGAGGTCAAAGACTACTTCTACATTACTTTAGGCCTCTTGATTTACACCTTTGGATGGACGATATTCTTGCTTCCATACCAGATAGTAACAGGTGGCGTAACGGGTATTGCTGCTGTCATCTACTATGGCACGGGGATACCTATCTATTTGTCGTATTTTCTCATCAATGCCGCCTTGCTGCTTGCTGCTCTGAAAATATTAGGATTCAAATTCATGGTGAAAACGATCTATGCCATCATCATGCTATCCGTATTCTTAGCTTTGGCGCAAGACTGGATGATTGGTGAAAATGGAAAGATGGTACAGGTACTGGGAGAGGGACAGGATTTCATGTCACTCATCATCGGCTGTCTGTTTACAGGATTATCACTCGCCGTCGTCTTCCTGCATAATGGTAGTACGGGTGGAACGGACATCATCGCTGCCATCGTCAACAAATATCACAACATCTCGCTGGGACGAGTGCTCATCTTTGTGGATCTCCTCATCGTGGGCAGTTCCTTCTTCGTCTTCAATGCCAAACCAGATTTCACTACGATTGATGCAGTAAGAAAGGTAGTATTCGGTCTCTGTACGATGGTAATAGAGAACCTGGTGCTCGACTATGTGATGAATGCCAAGCGAGAGAGTGTACAATTCATGATATTCAGCAAGAAATATCAGGAGATAGCCAACGCCATCGGTATGCAGATGGATCATGGTGTGACGATTCTTGATGGTCACGGCTGGTACACGGGTGACGAGATGAAAGTGCTCTGTATCTTGGCTAAAAAGAACGAGAGCGTCACCATCTTCCGTATCGTGAAAATCATCGACCCGAATGCCTTTGTCAGTCAGAGTGCCGTCATCGGTGTATATGGCGAGGGATTCGATGAAATGAAAGTGAAAATCAAAGATAAAGACATCAAGCAGTTGAAATAACTGCTTGAATGTAGAGTCTTCAATATAGATTTGATATCAAGTTATTAATATCCATTTGAGAAAATAAAAATTATGAAGATAGTATTTGCAACAAATAATCAGCATAAACTCCAAGAAATCCGTGATATTTTAGGCAGCAACTATGAGGTAGTATCCTTGAAGGAAATAGGATGCGATGTAGATATTCCTGAGACTGGTAACACATTGGAAGAAAATGCTTTACAAAAGGCACAATATATCTACGACCACTACCATATCAGTTGTTTTGCTGATGATACCGGCTTGGAAGTAGAAGCTCTTGATGGTGCCCCTGGTGTACATAGTGCCAGATATGCAGAAGGTACAGATCACGACAGCGAGGCTAATATGGCCAAGTTGTTGAGAGAATTGGATGGCAAGGAGAATAGACAGGCTCGTTTCCGCACCGTGATCTGCTACATCGAAAAACAGGATGTATGTCCTTGTGGCTGCACCAGCATCAAGAAAGTACACCAGTTTGAGGGTATTGTAAAGGGTCGAATTGCCACAGAGAAGCATGGTACAGAAGGTTTTGGCTACGACCCTATCTTCGTGCCAGAAGGCTACGACCAGAGTTTTGCTGAACTGGGCGAAGAAATCAAGAATGGTATCAGCCATAGAGCAAGGGCCGTGGCAAAATTGGCAGAGTATCTGAAAAAGAAGTAAGGAAGTAAAGAAAAAGAAGTAGATATGAAACGGCTATATTGTTTATTTATCATCATATTATGCCTTGACATAAGCATCCCATCCTATGCCCAGTTTACGATCAACGGAAAGCATATCATCTATGATAAGCAAAACGATACGTATATGGCTTGCATCCCGGAGGATGCTTTTGGTAAGGATTATGAAGCAATCATCCTGTTGGATATTGCCTCAGATTGGAACGACCTCAGCATTGATGGCACCCAGATAGCTTACAGCTATACTTTCAAGCAAGTGGAAGGCAACAAGCTTTACTCCATTCATGCCCGAAAAGGCAATAAGGAAATCAATACCAAGATTACCTTCACCTTCTTGCCTCTGCTGGTACTGCAAGGCTCATTCGGCTATGATTACGCCCAAGGAAGCATGTCATTGTATTCTTCTGATGCCACAGAGCCAACCATCTCCTTAATCAAAGCCAAATGGAGAGGAGGTTCCACCAATACGGCGGATAAGCACAAGAGGAACTATAAAATTAAGACCCTCAACGAAAAAGGCAAGAGCCAGGACATCTCGCTCCTGGGGATGAGAGAAGACAACAACTGGATTCTGGATGCAGGACAAGTAGATTTGTTCCGCCTAAGAAACCGTATTGCCACAGAAATTTGGAACGACTTTGCCACCAAACCATACTATACCTCAAAAGAACCAAAGGCAAAGAGTGGTGTAGCGGGAAAAGTAGTAGAAGTTATCCTCAACAATGAATATCGTGGCATCTATTCCCTAACCGAAGCCATGGATAGAAAAGAGTTGAAACTCAAGAAATATGAGGACAAAAACCAAGAATTTCACGGTCAACTTTGGAAGGTAAGTTCTTGGGATAAATCTACATTTTGGGACATCGAAAAAGACTATGATAATACTCAGGAAACCTGGCATGCTTTCGAAACCAAATATCCAGATATCGAAGATGTAAATCCAACAGATTATAGTCCACTTTATGAAGCCATCGACTTTGTTGCAAACAGCAATGACGAGACTTTCAAGAAAGAAGTAGCTAATTATTTTGATATTCCTGTAATTATCGACTATCAATTGTTTTTGGAAACTCTAAAACCTATTGACAATTGTGGAAAAAATATGTACTGGGGGATTTATGATGTAGCAAAAGACAAAAAGTTAACACTTGCTATCTGGGACTTAGATGCTAGCGTAGGACAAGACTGGCATTGCTCTACTCCACTCCATCCTGACTATGTTTCACCTGATACAGAACTAGGAATAAAAGAAGCTTTTAACTTATATACAAGGCTTTCCACACTAAATGTGGATAACTATAACCAGAAAGTTGCTGACAGATACCACGAATTAAGAAAGACTTATTTCAGCGAGGAAAATCTCATCTCCAAATATCAGAACTATTATGATATGTTGGTAAAAAGCGGTGCGGCAAGCAGAGAAGAGAGCAAATGGTCAAAAGATTCAGATATAGGAGGTTATCCTCTGAATTTCGAGAAAGAAATTGAATACATCAAGAATTGGATTATCGAACGTCTTAAATATCTTGATACAACCCAATTTCCTACTATAAATGGAATTCAAAAAGCTCAATATCTCAAACAAACAAAGACCACACAAACCTATAATACGCTAGGGGTAAAGGTAAATACATCGTATAAAGGGATCAAAATTATTAATGGAAAGAAATACAATATCTCACAATAAATAGTTTTATATTTGCAGTTAATATAGTATTAGGCTTTAAAATAACAGACAATGAAGACAATAACATTATTAATTACAATACTATTCATGGTACTTCCCTTATCGGCCATAGATAAGGGAAGTTGGGAAATATACACCAGCTATAATGGTATAACAGAAATCGAACCAGCAGGAAATCAAGTTTTTGCTTTAGCATCTAACGGACTTTTCTCTTATCATATAAAAGAAGGTTCAGTTACAACATATGATAAAGCAAACACTCTTTCTGACTTTGATATTAACCATATTGCTTGGAATAAGAATACAAAAAAGTTGGTAATCACATATATCAATGGAAATATTGACTTATTAGATACCAATGGAAATGCAGTTAATATATCTTCGTACCAGAAGGCTATGACAAGAGTTTTGCAGAACTGGGCGAAGAAATCAAAAATGGTATCAGCCATAGAGCAAGAGCCGTGGCAAAATTGGCAGAGTATCTGAAAAAATAGAAATAGAGATGACACTCAATATGGCACTCAATTATGATTAGAACACTCAACACTTTACGATTTATTCTCATCTTGATGATTGTGATTTCACACTCGGCACTTCCCATGTCCCAAGGATTACATGATTACTTGGGTGAATGCCCTGTAGCAATATTCTTTGTCATTAGTGGTTTCGTATTGTCATTGAGCAAGGGAGAGAAATTAGAAAAGGAAGAACTAAGCAACAAGCAGTTCTTCCTTTCCCGCATATTCAAACTCTATCCACTACATCTACTGATAGTAGCTTTCTTTATACCCTTAGATTGGCGGTTAGGATATTTAGGAACTTGGATTCAAACCATATTCCATTGCTTTTTGCTACAATGCTGGGTGCCATCTCGCGAATTCATGGCTGTTTTAAATGGATCTACATGGTTTCTTTCAGACATCATATTCTTTTATCTTATATTTAAATATTTATATCGTTTTATTATCAGAAATTCATGGAGAACCATTTTACCCATCTTAAGTATATACATGATAGGGTACATCTTATTATGCTTTAGCACAACCAAGGACTATTCTGCAGGATATATTTATTTTTACCCACCATTTAGACTGATAGATTTCTGCCTCGGAATATGCCTTTATAAATTCTATCAATCAACAAAAGGACAAAATCTATCCGAAAAAATCGCCAAAGGTATATCCTGTTGGCAAGCCTTTATAACAGATACTATCATCGTACTTATGATAGCAACCATGTATGAATTAGCCATCCATAGTAATCCTAATTTTCGATGTGCAGCTCTTTACTGGTTATCCTCTATAATACTTGTCTTTTACACTGTATCCATTGAAAACGGAAAAGGTTGGCTTTCATATTTACTTCACAACAAAATTCTTTTTTGGCTGGGAAATTATAGTTTTGAAATCTATCTTTGGCACATGCTCTGTTTCCGCATCATACAAAGTATTACCCTAAGAATATACGGAGAAGACATATCATATAGTGGCATACAGTTCATAATATCCCTATCTTTCACTATTTTAATGTCATGGATAAGTAAGAAATACATAGTCATCCCAACATATAATAAACTCAAAAACATAGCCTGCAAATGAACCAACTCTCGATATTAATTCCCACTTATAATAAGGTTTGTCTTGAGCTTGTAAAAAACTTGCAGGCTCAAGCATCCCTATTACCATATTTTGAGTATGAAATATTGGTCGCTGATGATGGTTCTACAGATAAAACAACTGTAGAAAACAACTGCAATATCAACAAGTTGCCACATTGTAGTTATATCGAAAGAGAGAAAAACGTAGGCAGATCAGCTATCCGTAATTTTTTAGCAAAAGAAGCCAAATATGAATGGTTGCTGTTTATTGATAGCAATATGAATGTTATCAATAAACAATATTTAGCTAACTACCAGTATTCTAAAGAGTGTGACGTTATTTATGGCGGTTATCAGGTTAAAAGAAACCAGGAAAACTTAAGATATAATCTACGCTATATATTTGAATGTAAAGGAACCCAGAATGGCGATTACAGACAACGTCAGGAAAATCCTTATGGAGATTTCCATACTTCCAATTTTATCGTAAAACGCAATATTATGCTAAGATATCCGTTAGATGAGCGTTTTCATCAGTATGGATATGAAGATGTTTTATGGGGAAAGACATTAAAGGAGAACAACATCACCATCCTACATATTGACAATGCATTAGGGTATCAGAACTTCATAGGAAATTGGGCTTTCATCAAAAAAACTGAAGAAAGTCTTCATACGCTTTATCAATTCAGAAAAGAGTTAGAAGGATATTCTAAAATTATCACCTATGCTAAAAAAATAGAGCAATTTCATCTCAAAACTTTATGCCAAAAACTGTTTCCATTATTAAGTTTACCAATAAAAGCTAAGCTTACAGGCAATAAACCCAGCATTTTTTGGTTTAATATATATAAGTTAATGTATTATATTCATTTAGATACCTAACATTAAATACAATGCTTGGTATATAAAATTACGTAGTCCTATGAGTAAAAAGATATTTTTCATATTATTTACCCTTTTGTTTCACCTATCAACATGGAGATCAGAAGCAGCTATCGGCGATTGGAAAGCCTATATGGCTTACCACGATGTACAAGAGATAGAACAAGTAGGAAACCTCATTTTCATACAGGCTTCCAATGATCTCTATGTATATAATAAAGATGATCAAAGTATTCAAACATTTAGTAAAGTTGATTATCTAAATGATAGCGAAATCCAACATATTGCCTATTGCAAAACAGCAAAAAAACTGCTGATTATTTACACCAACAGCAACATCGACCTGATGAATGTTGAAAACTACGAGTGTACTAATCTATCTGATTATTATAATGCATCAATAACAGAAGATAAATCTGTTAATGATATTTATATAATTGGCAACTATGCCTATTTAAGCAATGGATTTGGTATCATAAAGATTAATATAGCCAATTGCGAAATTAGTGATACATACAATCTTGGTTTTAAAGTTGACTGGTGTGAAATAGAAGGCAATTATATCTATGCTTATAGCCAGACAAACGGTAAATATAAAGCTTTCTTATCATCCAATTTGCTTGATAAGAATAGTTGGACAAGAGTAGGTGATTATATTGCAAAAACTCAAACAGATAAAAGTGAACTCAAACAATTGGTTAGTACTCTAAATCCTGGAGGACCTAAATATAATTACTTTGGTTTCATGAAATTTGCCAATGGACAACTTTATACATGTGGAGGTACTGTTGGTGGACAAAGAAATGCTTGTATTCAACTTCTAAAAGAAGGTGATTGGCATATATTTCAAGACGAGAATATTTCAGAAAAAACAGGTGTTGGTTATAAAGATATAGTTTGCCTGGATTTTGATCCTTTAGATAACAAACACATTTTTGCAGGTGGCAGAAATGGTTTGTATGAGTTTTACGACGAAAAATTCAAGGCATATTACGATACTGATAATTCACTCATACAACCATATAATGGAAAAAATAAGGAGTACCAACTTACACAAGGAGTAAAGTTTGACAGTAATGGTAATTTATGGATTCTTAATAGCCAAGCACCTTCTCAATCTCTAATTGAGTATAACACGAATAAAGAATGGAGTTCCCATTCCAAACCTGAATTGATGAAATTAGATGATAAAGGTTTTAAAAATAAAAGTCTTGGATCTCTGCAGAATATGATGATAGACAGTAGAGGACTCTTATGGTTTGTCAATAACCATTGGACAATCCCTTCACTCTATTGCTATCAAATATCTTCTGATGCAATAAAAGGATATACTTCTTTCTCCAACCAGGATGGTTCTAATATTTCCGTAGGTTCTGTTAGAACTGTTGTTGAAGACAATAAAGGAGATCTCTGGGTTGGTACAAATGTAGGTCCATTATTATTAGAAGCAAACCAAATTACAGCAGACCAAACTGTATTTAATCAAGTGAAAGTGCCTCGAAATGATGGTACGAACTATGCAGACTATCTTCTCAATAATGTGGATATTAACTGTATCGCTATAGATAAAGCCAACAGAAAATGGTTTGGCACCAATGGAAATGGAGTTTATCTTATTAGTGCCAACAATATAGAACAATTAGAGCATTTTACTACATCCAACAGTAAATTATTATCAGATCATATTGAAGCAATAGCCATTGACGACAATACAGGAGAAGTTTTCTTTGGAACAGACAAAGGACTCTGTTCCTATGAAAGCGATATCAACTCCATAAATGACGAAATGACCAAAGATAATGTATGGGCATATCCAAATCCTGTTAAACCAGATTATACAGGAGACATCACCATAACAGGTCTTGCTGTCAATGCAACGGTCATGATTTTAACATCTAATGGTTCTTTGGTACATCAAGGAAAAAGTTCATCTGGTATCTATAAATGGGACGGAAGAGATCTAAAAGGTAAAAAAGTAGCAAGTGGTATCTATATGGTTGCTACAGCTACCGAAAATGGAGAAAAGGGAACTGTTTGTAAAATAGCTATAATCAAATGATATCAAATAGGAATTTATATATAGTCAGTATTATTATCAGTATTCCATTCATCTTATGGGCAATATTACAAATATTGCCTACATTTGATGATTGGACAACTTTATCTCTCCCCAATTACGACCCCGATTATCTTTTATATATATTACCATTTGGCATGACCTGGCGCCCAGGCGATGCGATTTGGGGATATATCAATGCTATTGATTATCAGCTATATCCTGCATTAAATCATATCATGATTTTTATAGCTCACATTTGTAGCACGCTCATTATTTATAAATTAACAAAAGTATTAGATTTCAAGAATGTTGCAAGAAATATTGCTACAACATTCTTTTATCTATCACCATGTGTTTTGGGTACGATTCTTAGTTGCGATGCACTCAACCAAAGTTATTCTCATCTCTGGGGAATCTTATCTGTATATTTATACTTGGTACTAATCGGAAAAAAAAGATATATATATTGGCTTGGTTGTGTAACATTAGCTACATTTGCAAAAGATAATGGATTAGCATGGTCTATCATTCCACCAATAATAGCATTTGCATTTAATAAAATAGACAGAAAAACCTTCAAGCAGGATCTTATCATTGGTTTTTCTTGGTCAATTCTATATGGAATCGTTCGTCTTACCATACCTTCAACATACGTTAAAAATGGAAGTTACGAAGAAGATATAGTAAGCCTGCATAGTAGAATTAAAGGATTTACAAGCTGGATCAGCTATACATGGTTTGCTGCTGATTACATAGCAATTGTTCATAAACCAAGTAGAAATCTGATATTAGGATTATCTACCACTATATTATCTTGTATTTTCATGATAAACATCTGGTGGAATCAAAAAATTTGGAAAAGAAAAGAACTACTGTTGCTTATTTTAACAATGTTCATCGTAGCATCACCACACCTGCTTATAAGCATGAGTATTATGAATACTTATTGTTCATTGGGAATTGCTACATTAATCATAGGTTTTTTAGCTAATGAATACCAGAAATCAGAGAAGAAACTTCAATTTCTATTTTTATTATACGTTATTGCAGCTATCATAACAGACGTTCACCACTGGTATAAAGCCTGGCAAACCTCTCTTCCTGGCAGAGATATAGCTATTTCAATAGTAGAAAAAACAGGAAAGCCAGCCAAGAAGGTGTACTGCATTATGGTAAAAGACGATAATCCTAAATTCTCTTCATTTTGCGTACCTACAAATGAAGCTATCGGATGGGGGCGTTCTGTTTGGGCAATTACAGGTTATAAATGGCCTAAGGAAATACAAGACACGACACTGGATTGTACACCAACAGCTGGTCAAGAAGCTATAAATTTAGCTTACACTATCAAAAAGACAAATAAATTCGACTGTATATGGATTATAAACAAGAAATATGTAAAAGTGATAAGATGAAATTGATCTCTATCCTCATTCCATGCTATAATGAAGCCGGTAATCTCTCGTTGCTATATGAGCATTTATCAGCTTTCATCAACAACCATTCATTATACCAATGGCAAATTCTCCTCATCGATGATGGAAGTAAAGATAATTCGCTCCAAATAATAGAAGAAATACGTAAGAAAGACCAGCGATTCTGCTATATTAGTCTTTCCCGAAATTTCGGTAAGGAGAATGCAATGCTTGCAGGATTTGACCACGTACAGGGAGATTGCTGTGTCATCATGGATGCTGATCTACAACACCCTATAGAGGTAATTCCAGAGATGCTGAAACTTTGGGAAGAAGGGTATGATGACGTATATGCCAAAAGAAAATGTAGAGGCAAAGAAAGTTGGTTGAGGAAAAAACTTTCTCTCTCCTATTATAATATTCTGCAGAAAATAGCAAACGTAGATATATTACCCAATGTAGGAGATTTCCGGCTTCTGGACAGAAAGTGTATCAATGCAATGATAGAACTTCGTGAAACTCAAAGATATACAAAGGGCTTATATTGTTGGATTGGATTCAACAAAAAAGAAATAGAATTTACACAAGGAGATAGAACACAAGGAACTTCCTCTTTCAATTATCATAAACTCATCAATTTAGCAATAGAGGGAATTACGTCTTATTCCACTGCTCCTTTAAGAATATCCACATTATTAGGAATCATCGTTTCGTTCTCTGCTTTCCTATATATGTGCTATATATTCATAAAAACTATCATTTTAGGAGAACCTGTACATGGATTTCCTACTCTCATTATTGTCATCCTATTCTTAGGAGGAGTACAATTATTATCACTCGGAATTATCGGAGAGTATTTGGGCAGAATATTCTTAGAAACTAAACATAGGCCCATATATCTTATTAGAAAAAAAGAAGGTGTTTGAAAAATAAATTACAATGAATATAAAGAAATTAAATATTATATATCTATTGATTATCATGGTAGCTTACTACACATTAAGCTACTTGACACCTTTTTGTCTAAACGACGATCTCGTCTATAAGTTTATATGGCCTTATGACAATGATTCATTCAAAACCCCTATAAAAACCATCAAAGATGTAATAGAATCGCAATATATACACTATCATGTATTGAATGGCAGAAGTATTATTCACTTTTTCATCCAGTTATTTGATGGAATATTAGGAAAAGAACTATGCAATATCATCAGTGCCATCATGTCAGGGTGCTTTATTTTCCTGATGGCAAACTTTATAAACAATAAGAATAAGCTATTAACTTATACCCTTATTACTTCGATGGTATTTCTGATAATACCAGGTTTTCACAACGAATTTCTAATGTTTGTAGGTGTTATCAATTATCTTTGGGTTGGAACAGTTACCTTACTATTCATAACACTTCTAAAAAAATATAAGAATCAGACTATTTCTAAAAAGATATTAGCTTTTTCTCCATTATCTTTTCTTGCAGGATGGCTGCATGAAGGAATTACGGTACCAATATCGCTTTCTTTGGCTATATATTGTATCTATAACTATAAGAATATCGTCAAATCACCCATATTATATTGTACACTTTGGTATATTTTAGGTACTGCCTTTTGCATATTCTCACCAGGAACAATGCAAAGAATAGGCAACCCAGAATACACAGGATTTATACAATTCATCACCCAAAAATTATTTATGGGTACAATATGCCTGATGCAGTTAAGAATATCGATTTTGATGATTATACTTGCTGTATTTACATTTTGCTATAAAAAGAATATTTGGAAAGACCATTTATGTAAATATAAATACTTATATTTAACATGGATATTTTCTTTTATTCCTGTTTTTGGTAGTAATACGACAGAAACAAGAACTATTTTTTTTACAGAATGCATTGCACTAATCATTGCCGTTGATTTACTTTTGCCATATTTGAATAAATATGGTAAAGGCACGATTATATGTTGTAATATAGCAACATTATTGGTTTATAGCTTTGTATTAAAGTACACTATCAAGAATTATCAGAACTACAAGTATATCCTGCAACAACTTGAAAATCCTGCTACTACCATCATATCAGTTCCACAAATTTCGGAATTAAACAATAAGTTCTTGAATAGTTACATTAGAGAACCTATCAAATTCGGCCCCTTTGAAAATGCTCAAGGTTTTGTACAAAATAATACACATATTAAATGTATGAAGATTCTTTATCACAAGAAAGCCCTATATCTCCTTCCAGAAGATATCGTTGCGCATATATATAAGAATGATTTAAAAAATAACCATTTCGCCTATAATAAAAATAAAGAAATGATTCTTGTTAAACAAAAAAACAACAAGAAAATCAATAGTGTAACTTTTAAATTAAACACAGAAAATATAAGTTCACTACCATTCTACAAAAGATTTTTAGCATACAAAGGAAATACTTATTCTACGACAAAAGAATATTTCGAAACGATGCCATTTCGAGGAGAGAATTATTTATTCATTTGTTGCCCAACAAATAATATTAAAAGAAGAATTCAAAAAGTAATATATCAGTAATAAGAATATCAGCAGACATTTTTATAAAAATTAGCTTACTCATAGAATTCATAGATAATGAATAGTAAATTGAAAATGTATTTTTCTGAAAAGAATAACCAAATAAGTTTGCCATCTCATTATATTTTCGTATTTTTGCAATCATGAAGTTGAGCATCATCATACCCGTATATCGCACACAAAATACACTACAACGGTGTTTAGAAAGTATCTTGTGCCAATCATTCACCGACTATGAGATAATCCTTGTGGACGATGGATCACCTGATAATTGCCCATATCTCTGTGATGAATATGCACAGAAAGATGCCCGAATTAAAGTGATACACAAAGAAAATGGTGGATTAAGCGATGCACGTAATATAGGAATCCAACAAGCACAGGGCGAATATATTACCTTTATCGATAGTGATGATACGATAAAAAATGGTACACTTTCTGCTCTTTTGAAAGAACTGGAAAAATATCCTAATACAGATATGTTAGAATACCCTATATTTGAAAGATTTGGACATACTACGAGAGAACATATTCTATCCTTTAAGGAAAACGAATATGATAATGCCATAGATTATTGGCTAACGGAAAGAGCATACAATCACACTTATGCATGCAACAAGATTTATAAACGCTTTTTGTTTGAACGAATCCGCTTTCCAAAGGGTAAAAACTTCGAAGATGTCTTGACTACTCCATATCTCATTGGACTATTGCCGATAAATGGAGATTTTCTGATGCCTAAAATCAGAACTACGAATGTAGGCTGCTACGAATACCGCTGGAATAACCAAGGTATTACAGCTAATGCTAAATATGAGGATTTATACCATCTCTATAATGGCCATAGCCAAACCATTCAGGTCATCATGAGCCAAATAGAAACACGGAAAGAACTTATCCAGAAATATAGCCTTTCTCTGCAAGACTTTATGCTGCAGATTCTCAATGTCCTACTCGACCTCTACGAGCTATCAGGCAAATATGAAGATAATCCACCAGTTATCCACTATGTTGAAAAACTTGGTAAAGTGGTGAAAATCAAAGAT
>OIYQ01000719.1_pt1 | contig 13232 bp, 14 predicted proteins | sample 1588311 | NCBI WGS metagenome assembly OIYQ01 (sample SAMN03283244) | human gut metagenome | biome: human-associated habitat; material: feces | host: Homo sapiens | place: Peru | collected 2012
ATCCACAATACTTTCAACAGAGAAGTTTTACCCCACTGGTTTTCGCCATGTATGAAAAGAACGGTCAGCCGCTGGAGGTCGTCATCCGCAACATCTACCGCGTGTGCTTCCAGAGGCCGAAGCAGCGCCCGTATAAGACCAACAATTTTTATGCCGTTCTGGAGCGGCAAAACCAGTTAGACCGGGAGGTGTATCAAATTGTCCGAAAAGAAAAAGCTGACCCGCGCCGAACGAAAACAGATCGAAGCCGCCATCGCAAGAGCGAACCGAACGGATAAGAAAGAAAAATCGGCGCAGGACAGCATCCCGTATCAGCGTATGTGGCCGGACGGCATCTGCCGTGTGACCGACACGCGCTACACCAAAACGATCCAGTATCAGGACATCAACTACCAGCTCTCGCAGAATGAGGACAAGACCGCCATCTTTGAGGCGTGGTGCGATTTCCTGAACTACTTTGACAGCTCCGTGCAATTCCAGCTTTCCTTTGTGAACCTCTCGGCTTCGCAGGAAACCTTTGCACGGAGCATTTCCATTCCGCCCTGCGGGGACGAGTTTGACGGCATCCGCGCCGAGTACGCCGGTATGCTGCAAAATCAGCTTGCCCGCGGCAACAACGGCCTCATTAAGACCAAGTATCTCACGTTCGGCGTTGAGGCCGACAACCTCCGCGCTGCCAAGCCCCGTTTGGAGCGCATCGAAACCGATCTTCTGAACAACTTCAAGCGGCTGGGCGTTGTGGCTGCGCCGCTGAACGGCTTTGAGCGCCTGCACGTCATGCACGACATTCTGCGGATGGACGAGCAGGAGCCGTTCCGCTTTTCGTGGGACTGGCTGGCTCCCTCCGGGCTGTCGGTGAAGGACTTCATCGCGCCCAGTGCCTTCGAGTTCAAGACCGGCAGCAGCTTCGGCGTGGGCAGCAAGACCGGCTGCGTATCCTTCTTGCAGATTTTAGCGCCGGAGCTCAACGACCGGATGCTGGCGGATTTTCTCGATATGGAAAGCTCCTTCATCGTCAGTATGCATGTCCAGTCCGTGGATCAGGTAAAGGCAATCAAGACCATTAAGCGCAAGATCACCGATTTGCAGAAGATGACCATTGAGGAGCAGAAAAAGGCGGTGCGCTCCGGCTACGATATGGATATTATCCCCTCCGACCTTGCCACCTACGGCGGCGAAGCGAAAAACCTTTTGCGGGATTTGCAGAGCCGGAACGAGCGAATGTTTTTGCTTACGCTGTTAGTTTTGAATGTGGCAGACACAAAGCAGAAATTGGACAACGACGTATTTCAGGCCGCAAGTATCGCACAGAAATACAACTGTATGCTCACCCGCCTTGACTACCGGCAGGAACAGGGGCTTATGTCCTCTCTGCCGCTGGCCGATAATCAGATTGAGATTCAGCGCGGCCTTACTACCAGCAGTACGGCCATTTTCATTCCATTCACCACACAGGAGCTTTACCAGTCCGGCAAAGAATCTCTGTACTACGGTTTGAATGCTCTCTCCAACAATTTGATTATGGTGGACAGAAAGAAGCTGAAAAATCCGAATGGACTTATCCTCGGTACTCCCGGCTCCGGCAAAAGTTTCTCGGCAAAGCGTGAAATCGCAAATGCCTTTCTGGTGACGGATGATGATATTATCATCAACGACCCCGAAGGCGAAGTGCGACACGAAGTCGCGTAATGTATTGCGTGTAAACGCTACTCTATCCATTTGGAGTAACCCTACTGTGACCTGCACTGGTCAAAAGCCGGCGTTGGGAAGCTCACAGGACAATATGGGAAATCTGCCAGCCTAAAGCGGATGTACTGTTAGGGTAAAGAATGCTATGCCGAACGTAATGTGAATCATCGTAAGGATCGTTACAGGGAATAGGTGAAATAAGGCTGATACACCTACACCAAAAGGTGTTGGAGGTGGCCGAGGGGCCTTTCTGTACCCCGAAGCAAATGGACACAAATCCTCCCGGTTCAAAGATGGCGGCTAAGGCATTCGAGAATTATGCATTACGTGGAACGTGGAAAACCCTATGCACTCCTTTAATAAAGGTATCGACCTCGCAAGAGGGAGAAACGGTGCAGAGGGTATGAGATGGAATAAAAAGCGAACGGTTCACTGTAACGGTGAGCATAGGGGTTCAAAATTTGCCCTGACCTGAAAGGGTGCTGACTTATTCCGGGTATTTCATGGCAAGATTGGAGGTATTCCTGTGAACGATAAGTATTCAACGACGGAAGGTAAAACTTCTGAGAAGCTGTCGGACGAAGCTATGTTGAGTGCCCAATGGAAAAACATTGATTGGCATAAGGCAGAGCGGGAAGTCAACAGGCTACAAATCAGGATTGTCAAGGCAACTCAGCAAAAAGACTACAACGCAGTAAAACGACTTCAGTATCTTCTGACACATTCCTTTTACGCCAAAGCACTGGCTGTTAAGCGTGTCGTTACCAACGATGGGCGCAAGACTCCCGGTGTGGATGGTGTTCTCTGGAACACCCCGGCGAAGAAAATGAAAGCGGTTCTATCGCTGACAGATAAAGGGTATCGTGCGCGTCCTCTCCGTAGAGTGTATATCGAAAAGAAGGACAAGAAGAAAAAGCGTCCATTGGGCATTCCTACAATGTATGACCGCGCAATGCAGGCTCTTTATGCTTTGGCACTGGAACCGGTGGCGGAAACAACAGCAGATGGGAAATCCTTTGGTTTCCGAAAAGGAAGGTGCGCACAGGATGCCTGCGAATATCTGTTCAATGCACTGTCGCGCAAGCACATTTCTCCGAAGTGGGTTTTGGAGGGTGACATCAAAGGTTGTTTCGACCACATCAGCCATGATTGGCTTCTGGCGAACATTCCCATGGACAAGAACATTTTGAAGCAGTTCTTAAAGGCGGGATTTATCTATCAGCGCGAACTCTTTCCTACCGAGGAAGGAACTCCGCAAGGTGGTATTATCTCTCCCATTCTGGCGAACATGACGCTGGATGGTATCGAGAAGAAGCTGGTCGAACGCTTTCACACGAACGCGCTCGGTAAGGTCGATTCAAGATTTAAGAATGCCCACAAAGTAAACTTCGTCCGCTATGCAGACGATTTTGTGGTCACAGCGGCAACACCTGAACTGGCTCTTGAAGCAAAGGAGCTGATTCGAGAGTTTCTCGCTGAACGCGGATTGGAACTTTCTGATGAAAAGACCGTTGTCACCAACATTGACGATGGTTTCGACTTCCTCGGCTGGAACTTCAGAAAGTATAACGAAAAGCTGATTATCAAGCCTTCCCAAAAGGCGGTTAAGGCTATCGTTTCCAATATCTCTGACACGATTCTCCGCAGAGGAAAAGCGTGGCAGCAAGATGTTCTGATTATGAAGTTGAATGAACAAATTCGAGGTTGGACTAATTACCACCAGTCCGTATGCGCAAGTGATGCGTTCGCGCATCTGGACTATGTCCTGTACGAACTGCTGTGGCGATGGGCTAAAAGACGGCACCCAAAGAAGAACAAGTGTTGGATTTCCACGAAATACTGGCATCGTGTCGGTAACCGGAACTGGGTGTTCTCTACGGAAAACAAGGAGCTGATACGGGTGGACAGCACAGCCATTGTGCGACATACCAAGATAAAAGCTACTGCAAATCCGTTCCTCGATGAGGCGTATTTCCAAAAGAGGAAATTCGACAAAGGAATGCACCGGCTGACTGGAAAATTCAAGACTATTTGGAAAAACCAGAACGGGCTGTGCTACCACTGCGGAATGCCGATGGATGTAACGGAAGAAAGAGAAATCTTCTACCTTGCACCAAAGGCAAAGACTGGCGTGGAAGATGTTCGCAATATGCGCTACGTTCATTGCGCCTGTCAGAGAATTTATGCTGAGAACCGCTTGAAAAAGTGATGAAATGCTTGAGCCGTATGACGGGAAACTGTCACGTACGGTTCTTAGGCGGGAAAGCGGTGGTAACACCGCTGACCCAGCCGATTACGCTCCGCTGGTGGAGCGTCTGCATGGGCAGGTTATCCACATCGGTCCTGCCAGCACGCAGTATATCAACCCGATGGACATCAACAGCAATTACAGCGAGGAGGACAATCCGCTGGCGTTGAAGGCGGACTTTATTCTTTCTCTGTGTGAGTTAGTGGTGGGCGGCAAAGAGGGCTTGCAGCCGGTAGAAAAGACGGTCATTGACCGCTGTGTTCATGTGGTCTACCGCAAGTATTTTGAGAATCCCACCCCGGAAAATATGCCGCTGCTGGAGGATCTGTACAATGCCCTGCTGACGCAGGACGAACCGGAAGCGCGTCATGTGGCGGCGGCGTTGGAGATTTACGTTAAAGGTTCTTTGAACATCTTCAACCACCACACCAACGTGGATATCCACAACCGCATCGTCTGTTTTGACATCAAGCAGCTCGGCAAGCAGCTCAAAAAGCTGGGAATGCTCATTGTGCAGGATGCCGTGTGGGGGCGTGTAACTGCCAATCGCTCTGCCGGTAAATCGACTCGGTACTACGCCGATGAATTCCACCTTTTGCTGAAAGAGGAGCAGACCGCCGCCTATTCCGTGGAGATCTGGAAGCGTTTCCGCAAGTGGGGCGGTATCCCCACAGCCCTAACGCAGAACGTCAAAGATCTGCTGGCAAGCCCCGAAGTATCGAACATTTTTGAAAATTCGGACTTCGTTTATATGCTCAATCAGGCGAACGGCGATCGGCAGATCCTCGCAAAACAGCTCAATATTTCACCTCACCAGCTCTCCTATGTGACCCACTCCGGCGAGGGCGAAGGGCTGCTGTTCTTCGGCAATGTGATTTTGCCTTTCGTTGACCACTTCCCGAAAGACCTTGAACTTTACCGAATCCTTACGACCAAACTCAACGAGATCTCGGAGGGCGCACAGAAATGAGTGAACCGAAGCTGAACATCAAAGAGGAATCGTCTGCCAAAAAGACCCGTTCACCCCCGAAAAAAGCCAAGGTGGAGCAGTCGGTGCCCAAAAAGAAGAAGCTGAAAACCGACGCAGAAAAAACCGCCGAAAAAGCCCAGCATCTGCGGTTTGGCAAGGCGGAACTGACCCCGGACGAGTTGAGCCGGTTGAGCAAGGCGCAGAAGCGGGAGATGTACGCCGCCCATGCCGCCCGGACTGCGGTGCATCGGGAAATCGGCCAGTATGAGGAAGATAATGTCGGTGTGCAGGCGTTGAGCGAGGGTGAAAAGGCCGCTGGAAATGTCCGCGATATTTCCAAGAGCCGCTATGCCCGGAAACTGAAAAAGAAAGCCAAGGTGCAGGGCAAGAAAAACTCCAAAACCGCAAAATCTTCTGCGCAAGAACCAACTGCATCACAAAATGCAGGAGATTCCGGCATCGGTACCCGTGAGGGTGGTTCCAATTGGCTCTCCCGATGGCGGCAGAAACATGACATTCGACAGAGCTACTATGCCGCAGCCCGGTCTGGTGGAACAGCGGCACAGACCGTTGGAAGCAAAAAAGCTGTATCCGGCGGTGCATCTGCCGCACGGTCTGGTGTAGAACAAGTAGTGGACAAGGGAAAATCTGTGGTCGGTTCGGCAGTAAACAGCCTTATGACCGCCGCAAAGAGTAACGCGCACGTTCTTGTAATCGTGGGCGTTTTTGTTTTGCTCATCCTGATGGTGATGTCTGGCTTTTCCTCCTGCGGCATCCTCTTTTCGGGCAGTACCCAAGTATCCGGGCAGACGATTTATTCTGCCGAGGACAGGGACATTCGCGGTGCAGAACAGGACTACAAGAAGCTGGAAAAGGAACTGGACAAAAAAATCAAGCGCACTCCGCAAGACCATCCGGGCTACAACGAGTACCAGTACCATCTTGATCCCATCGAGCATGACCCGTGGCAGCTCACTTCCTTTCTGACTACTCTGTATGACGATTATACCCGGTCGGAAGTGCAGGGCAAATTGAAGGAAATCTTCAAAAAGCAGTACAAGCTCACCACATGGGTAGAAGTGCAGATTCGGTACAAGACCGTATGGGTCATTAGTCCTGCGGGCATCCCGGTTCCTACACAGGTGCCGTATGAGTACAAGATTTTCCACACCAAACTGGAAAACAAGGGTCTGGAAGTTGTTATCCGGGAAGAGCTGACCGAAGATCAGTGGAAACGGTACGAGATTTTTCAGGACACACTGGGCGGTCGGCCTTACCTGTTCAACGGCGGTCTGCCGCCCGGTGGCTCGGATGGCTCCGGCGCACCCGGCATCGACTATCAGGTTCCTGCGGAGGCCCTGACCGACAGCGAGTTCGCCGCCATCTACAAGGAAGCCCAAAAGTATGTGGGCACACCTTACGTCTGGGGCGGTTCTACCCCGGAAACCGGGTTCGATTGCAGCGGCTATGTTTGCTGGGTGTACAACCAGAACGGCTATGATGTAGGGCGCACCACCGCCAACGGCTTGTGGAACAAGAGTCAGCACATCAGCGAGGCAGAAGCAAAGCCCGGAGATCTGGTCTTTTTCAAAGGAACCTACGACACCCCCGGCATGAGCCATACCGGAATCTATCTGGGCAACGGCATGATGGTGTCCGCTGGCGACCCCATCAAGTACGCAAACATTCACTCGTCCTACTGGCAGCAGTATCTTGCCGGATTCGGGCGGCTTTCAAAATGAAATGGAGGATTTACGATGAGTGAAAAACTGGATAAGCTGCGGGCAACGCTCAAAAAGGAGCAGGAACGCCGCATCAAGCTGAACAACCGCATTGCAGTGCTGGAGCGGCGGATTCAGGAGGAAGAAGCTGCCGAGGTCAGCAGCATGGTACGCACGGCCAATGTGACCCCGGAACAGCTTGCCGCTCTGCTGCGACAGTCGGCCAACACTACCCCGAACCCGGCTGCACTGGCAGCGGTGGGAGTTTCGTTTGAGAAGGAGGAAAATGAAGATGAAGTTTAAGAAGTTTGGTGCACTGCTGCTGTCGGCGGTGCTGTGCATCGGTATGGCCGCTCCCGCTTTCGCCTATGAGGGTGATACCGCCCCGGTGGAAGAGCCTGTTCTGACGGAAGTCGTGGAGGAAGATACTGTCACCATCACGGATGAGGAAACGGGCGCACTGACCCCGGAGGGCAATCTGTCACTGGTGGATGATTACCACACCAGCTATTCCGATGGCAGCGGGCAGCAGTTCATCACGCTGGTCAGCAAGTCGGGTGCGACTTTTTATCTGGTCATTGACCGTAATGCCAAGGGACAGCAGACCGTCCACTTCATGAATCTGGTGGATGAAGCCGACCTTCTGACCCTGATGGAAGAAGAGGATGCCGAAGCTTATACTGCTGAAAAAGAAGCTGTGGCGCAGGCCGAACTGGAACGGAAGCTGGCCGAGGAAGAAGCGAAAAAGGCAGCGGAAGAAGCAGCCGCATCCGGTGCTGAGCAGCCGAAAGAAAACAAGATTACAAAGTATGCAGCCGCCTTTTTGAGTGTGCTGGCATTGGTCGGCTTGACAGCGGGCAGTGGCATCTATGCCTTTATGAAGCAGAAACAGAAAAAGCAGGCCGAAAAAGAAGCCCTTGACCCCGATGCAGATTACACCGAGGACAAGGGCGATTTTGAGATTCCGATGGAGGATGAGCCGGAGGAACCCGGCGAGGAGGATAACGCGGAAGAATAATTTTACTGGCGGCGTTTGCCGCCTTACATATTGAAATTCAGATAATCCAAATCGGGACGATATAGTTATCTCGATCTATGATGCCGACTTTTGGCTTCATGCAGACAATAGCACCTTTCCCGCGTGGGACAGAGGCTTTATCCAGCAAAGAAAATACCTTCGTCAGTTCGGTGCCGGGATTCGAGGTCTTTTTGATTTCGATGGGATTCAGAACACCATCCTGCTCCAGAACAATGTCAATCTCCTTTGCATCTTTGTCGCGGTAGTAGTACAAAAACGGCTCTCTGCCGGTATTCAGATAGGTCTTCGCAATTTCGGAAACAACATAGTTTTCGAGGATTGCACCGTTCATGGCACCATACTCCAGAACTTCTGCGCTACTCCACTTGGTCAGATAGCAGACCAATCCGGTATCATAAAAATAGAGCTTTGGGGTTTTTACCAAACGCTTCAGAAGGTTATTGGAATAGGGGTGCAGATAGAAGATGATACCCAGAGTTTCCAGAATGTGCAGCCAATCTTTTGCCTGCTTCTGATTGATGTCCGCATCCTGTGCAATTTCGGCAACATTCAGCATCTGGGAGCAGCGCGCCGCAACCGCCGTCATGAAACGCAGAAATTTCAGTGCATCGATGGCGGCTGAAAGCTCTTTTACGTCGCGTTCAATATAGGTGGAAAGGTAGCTGCTGTAAAAAATCTGGCTGTTGGTATTTTTTTCGCTTGCAATAGCGGGCATGGAGCCCCGATAGATACGCTCAAAGATATCTTTGGTATCTGCGGGCACAGCTTTTTCCTCGCGGTTCAGCAGAGCGTCCAAATCCACACGGAAGGGTTCGGTATCTGCACCGTTTATTTCTGACTGCGAAAGAGAAGTCATGGACAGCACTGCAACACGCCCGGCAAGTGATTCCTGTACCCCGTGCATCAGCTTGAACACCTGCGAACCGGTCAGCCAAAAGGCACCCGGCTCGTGGTGAGTATCTGCATAGACTTTGATATAGGTAAATAGTTCCGGTGCATATTGAACCTCATCAATCAGAACCGGCGGCTTATGCAGCTGCAAAAACAATTCCGGATCATTTTTTGCGAGTGCCCGCTCGTTCAAATCGTCCAGTGAAACATATCCACGGGAAGTTCCTTCCATGAGCTTTTGCAGCATAGTTGTTTTTCCTACCTGCCGGGGGCCGGTCACAAGCACAACCGAATATTCCTGTGTGACCTGCTGCACAACTTTCTCAAGACTTCTTGTAATATAACTCATATTGATCACCTGCTTCCAACTTCGGCTGATTTTTCTTATGATTCCATTTTAGCCGAAAACTATGTCTTTTTCAAGTACATCTGGATGTTTTAATCGCATTATAAAAAGTTAGGAGTTGATGCTTATTGTCTTATCGCTTAGTAATCGCAGAAAAGCCCTCAGTCGGGGCTGCTTATGCAAAAGTTCTCGGTGCAACCAACCGTCAGGATGGCTACTGGAAGGGTAACGGCTATCTGGTAAGCTGGTGCATCGGGCATCTGGTAGAGCTGGCTCCGCCCAACGTGTACGATGAAAAGTATGTCAAGTGGAGCGTGGCCGACCTGCCCATCCTGCCGGAAAAGTGGCAGTACCTTGTGTCTGCGTCCACCAAAAAGCAGTTCGGCATCCTGAAAAAGCTGATGAATCGCCCGGATGTAGACAGTGTGACCGCTGCGACCGATGCAGGGCGCGAGGGCGAACTGATTTTTCGGCTGGTTTACCAGCAGACCGGGTGCAAAAAGCCTGTTTTCCGCCTGTGGCTGTCCAGCATGGAGGAATCTGCAATCCGAGAGGGTTTTGCTAACCTGAAACCGTCAACTGAATACGATGCGCTGTACAATGCAGCACTCTGCCGGGAACGTGCCGACTGGATAGTCGGCATCAACGCGTCCCGGCTTTTTTCATGCCTGTATGGTCGGCCACTGGCGGTGGGCCGGGTCATGACCCCGGTGCTTGCCATGACGGTGGTGCGGGAGGCAGAAATTGCAGCATTTACCCCGGAAAAGTTCTACACCGTAGATTTGGAACTGAGCAGTGGCTGTGTGGCATCCAGCCGCCGCATTTCTGAAAAAGCGGATGCGGAAAACCTGCTTGCAACCTGCCGAAAGGAGATGATTTCCACGATTCAAAAAGTGACTCGCAAGGAAAAATCCGAAAATCCGCCATCGCTGTATGACCTGACCACGCTCCAGCGAGATGCAAACCCTCTGCTGAGATACAGCGCACAGCAGACGCTAGATTATTTCCAATGAACTGATTTTTGCCGCCTGCGGGCGGCGTACATAGGAGCTTTCGCATCCTGCAAAGGTGTGCTATACTGAAGCTGACAGCTTTCAGGTCGCAGATAAAAGATAAGAGGTGCTTTTTATGGCAGGTTTGAAGGGAAAGGCCGGTATCGTCACCGGCGGCAGCAGCGGAATCGGTTTCCAGATCGCAAATGTGCTGGCTCAGGCCGGCGCGACAGTTTATGTCATCAGCCGCACCGGCAAGCCCAAAGAGGGTGTAGGCGAAAGTGCACCGGGCGTTGTCCATCTGCGGGGTGACATCGGCAATGCAGAAGCTATGAAAACACTGGTGGCGGAGCTGGCCGCAAAGCATAACGGCTGTCTGGATTTTCTGGTGAACAATGCAGGCGTCAGCTATAAATGCCGGGCCGAGGACTTTCCCATGGAGCAGTTTGACAATATCATGAATGTGAATGTCAAATATCTGTTCCAGATGAGTGTGATTTGCTACCCCTATCTGAAGAAAAGTGCGGACAAGGGCCGCATCATCAACATCACCAGCATGAGCGCCCATCTGGGCTTCAGCGAGGTGGTGCCGTACTGTGCCAGCAAGGGCGCTGTGCTGGCGATGACCCGCGCTCTGGCCGTGGAGTGGGCGCAGGACAACATCACCGTCAACAGCATTGCGCCGGGGTGGTTCCGCAGCAAAATGAACGAGCAGGTAGTGGACGCAGCCCGGGAGCAGAAAATTCTGAACCGAATGCCGCTGCACGCCTACGGTGACACCCGCGACTTGGGTAAGATGGCCGAGTTCCTGGTGGGCGATGGTGCCGCTTACATCACCGGACAGGATTTTGCCGTGGATGGCGGCGCACTGGCGTTCGGTTATTGAGAGGAGCTTCTCTGCAATTTTTCGGCAGCTTCGCTCGTATTCCAGATAAAGGAACCGAATTTCGTTGGCATAACGGAGGAACCATTATGGCAATCTTTGAAAAGACCATCCGAAACAAGAATTTTGACAAACTGCTTCGGAAACTGGAACAGGAAATTCCGGACAGCAGCTGGTCGGCCAATCTGGAAGCGGGCAGCGACTTCAAAGAGGGCGATGCCCGGTGCAGTGTTCGTGTGTTTGAACGGTACAGCATGATGGGCGGCAATCGCCTGAGCCTGACGCTGACCATGTTCCAGAATGGGGACAGCCCCATCCGGCTGTCTGCGATTACGGCAGGCGGCAGTCAGGCAGTGTTTTTCAAAGTGAATACCATCGGAGAAGAATCCTTTCTGGAGGACGTAAAGAACCTGCTGGAAGAAATTTTGGAGGAGTAAGATGTTTTACGCTGGATTTGATCTGTTGTTCAGCATTCTGTTTCCCATCCTGTTCTTTGTGGTTTTGGGCATGATTCTGTATACCTTTATCAGAAATATCCGTACCTGGAACCAAAACAACCATTCGCCGCGGCTTACCGTTCCGGCAACGGTGGTGGCAAAGCGTACGGAAGTTTCACATCATCACACGGATAATACGATGATGCATACGTTCACGACTTATTATGTAACCTTTCAGGTAGAGAGCGGCGACCGCATGGAACTTACCGTAAGTGGTTCGGATTACGGGATGCTTGTGGAGGGCGACATCGGCAAGCTGAGTTTTCAAGGTACCCGTTATCTTGGATTCGAGCGGAACTGAACATCCCTGTTCAATTTGATAAATCGGAATTTGCACAATTCTTGAACTCAACACAAACTGCCGTCAGTGTTGTTCCGTTGCTCGTTCTTTGCTGGTATCATAGAACCATCAAATGAAGGAGGCAACAAGCCATGAATACAGATAAAATCTATGCAGAACAACTCGCAAACGAATATGCACTCAAGGACACCTCCAAGGTGATCGCTCTTCGCAAGCTGGATGCAAAAGCCAAGCTTCCCGCAACCGTTTTTACCTATACCTTCGGCATTATCACTGCGCTGGTAGCCGGTGTTGGAATGTGCCTTTCCATGAAGGTCATCGGTAGCGGTAGCACCACTATGTTTGTCCTCGGCGTGATTGTCGGAATTATCGGGCTACTGGGCATGGGCGTTAATTACCCCATCTACAAAAAATTGCTGGCGCAGGGCAAGCAGAAATACGCTTTTGAAATCATGGAATTGGCAAAAGAAATCAGCGAAAAGTAAACAACAACACGAAAGAAGGTGAGAACGATTGAATAGATCGGAAAGCAGATATTTTGCTACTGCAGCCAGAATGGACGAAGCCTTTCTGACACTTCTGGCAAAAAAGGATTTTGAGTATATTACAGTCAAAGAAATCTGTGAAGTAGCAGGGGTCAATCGTTCCACCTTCTACCTGCACTATGAAACGATGTCAGACCTGCTCTCGGAGAGTGTCAGTCGTATGAATGAGCAATTTCTTGCTTGCATGGAGAAAGATTCAGATGCCTTTTCTGCAAAGTTGCAGAATTGCCCGAGGGATGAAATATATCTAATTACGCCGGATTACTTAACACCTTACCTCGGCTACATTAAGAACAACAAGCAACTGTTCCGTGCAGCAACAGAAAATGCGGCGGTGTTGGGGATGGATAAAAGCTATGATAGGATGTTCCGTTATGTGTTTACGCCGATTCTCGACCGCTACGGTGTACCAGAGCAAGATCGAACTTATATCATGGCATTTTATATTCGGGGACTGATGGCAATTATCTCAGAATGGCTCAAGAACGACTGCAGCGATTCGATTACGTATGTTACAGGTGTGATTCAGCAGTGTGTAAAAATTCCACAAAGCGAAACAACGAACGCTGTTTGACAACTTCCCGTTTGTATAATCGTAAAGAGGTTCAAAAAATAATTAGAAAGGATGTTTATTGGACATCACTTTTTGTAAGATACCTTCAGAAGAAGCAATAACAGACTTTTGAAGGAGGACAAAACAATGTCAAACGGTGATTATGGTTACTTCGGCAAAGGTGATACGGGCTATGCCCAGTACATGACGGCGTTCAACCGCAACTTCGGCGGTTCGTCCGGCGGCGGTGGTGGCGGCGGAAACCACAACAACAATGGTGGTGGCAGCGGGGACGGCAGCGGATGCGGCTGCCTGATCGCCATTGCAGTGGTCGTGGTGCTGATCCTGATCGTCTTGGGTGGCTGAATCAATCCCTGCAGGTGAAACACAGGTTTTCCCTGTGGGGATTTTTCGAATCTGCTTGTAGAAAACGGCGGTCTATGGTAGCATGAAATCAAAGAAAAACAGGAGGGCTTACACATGGTTTTACTGGTTGTGGATACACAGAAAGGTATCGTGGATGAACGCCTGTATGCGTTTGAAAAGTTTGTCAGCAA
>OIYQ01000721.1_pt1 | contig 13229 bp, 9 predicted proteins | sample 1588311 | NCBI WGS metagenome assembly OIYQ01 (sample SAMN03283244) | human gut metagenome | biome: human-associated habitat; material: feces | host: Homo sapiens | place: Peru | collected 2012
TCACCATCTAATATTTTCTTTGGATCATTTGATTCATAACCTGAACGGTTATCTTTGACCATAGAATAAGGATGAAGAACATAAGAACGGATCTGTGATCCCCATTCAATATTCTTCTTTTCACCTTGAATTTCAGATAGTTTTTCAGCATGCTCTTCCTGCATTAATAAATACAATTTACTCTTCAACATCAACATAGCCTGTTCTCTGTTCTGTAACTGAGAACGCTGTGACTGACAAGAAACAACTGTATTAGTAGGAATATGAGTAATACGGACTGCTGAATCAGTTTTATTAATATGCTGTCCTCCAGCACCGGATGCACGATATGTATCAATACGTAGATCCTTTGGATCAATCGTAATCTCAATATCATCATCTAATTCAGGTGAAACTTCTACAGACGCAAATGATGTATGTCTTCTCTTTGATGAATCAAACGGTGAAATACGTACAAGTCGATGAACACCCTTCTCTGCTCTTAAATGACCATACGCATTATAACCAGTAAAACGGATAGAACATGATTTTAATCCTGCTTCATCACCTGCAAGATAATCATCAACGTCAACTTTCCATCCTTTCTTTTCGCCATAACGTATATACATACGCATAAGCATCTCAGCCCAGTCCTGAGATTCAGTTCCTCCAGCACCTGGATGAATTTCTACAATCGCATTCGAATGATCATATTCCTGATCAAACAACAATGTCTTTTCAAATTCATCCAAATTCTTATGGAACGTCATATAATCTTCTTCTAAAGAAGCCATAAAGTCAGGATCTTCAGTATCCTTAACATATTCATAAACTTCCATGAGTTCTTTATAGCTTGCTTCTAAAGAAGAATCTGTATCAGCCACTTTCTTCATTTCATTCAGATGCGCATATACTTTAGTCGCATGTGCCTGATCATCCCAGAAATGTTCGTCCATTGTCTGTACAGTTAATCCTTCTATTTCTCTTTTTAATACTTCAATATTCGCAGAAACATATAATTGGTCTAATAATAAACGGGCGTCTTCCAGCCCGTTTTTGATTTCATATAATTCCATTATTTAAATTCAAGTTCAACCTTAATTTCTGGAATGTTCATTTCTGCTTCTGTACCAGGACGGATACCCATATGGACAATGTTACGAGCAATTTCCTGAGAAATAGATTTTGTCATCTCTTCGAACATATAGAAACCTTCTTCTGTATATTCCTGAAGAGGATCACGCTGTGCATAAGCTCTTAAATAGATACCATTTCTAAGTTTCTGCATTGCATCAATATGGTTGATCCATGTATGGTCAATGATACCTAAAAGAACACGGCGTTCATAATCAAGTTTTACTGAATCTTCAAGATCCTTATTGAATCTGTTTTCATAGCTCATGAAGACGACTTCACTCACAGCATCAATCACCTTCTGAGGATCATTCACTGCTACATCAGGATTCTTAGCAACTAATTCACTTAATAACATGTAGTTCTTACCAACATAGCTTAAGAATTTTTCTACATCTACAACTGGCTTCTTACCTTCATTATTAGTGAACTTAGGAATATCTAGTTCGATTGCTGTTAAGAATTCACCCTTGATGATTTCTGATAAGTCTTTAGAACGCATGATATCATCTCTTTCTTTATACATGATTTCACGCTGCTGACGCATAATATCATCATATTCTAGCAACTGTTTACGCATATCGAAGTTCTGACCTTCAACACGCTTCTGAGCAGTTTCAATAGACTTAGTAATCATCTTAGATTCAATGGCTTCATCATCCATGAATGAATCAGTGAGAGCTTTAATCTTTTCACTTGCAAATCTCTGCATCAATTCATCTTCAAATGATACAAAGAACTGTGAACATCCTGGGTCACCCTGACGACCAGAACGTCCTCTTAACTGGTTATCAATACGTCTAGATTCATGACGTTCAGAACCAATAACCATTAAACCACCAATTTCAGCAACACCTTCACCGAGCTTGATATCAGTACCACGACCAGCCATGTTAGTAGCGATTGTAACGGCACCCTTCACACCAGCTTTAGCGATAATAGCTGCTTCTTTTGCATGGTTCTTAGCGTTTAATGTATTATGCTTAATACCTTTTGCGCTTAACATCTTAGATAAGATTTCAGATGTTTCTACTGCAACTGTACCAAGAAGGATTGGCTGACCATAAGCATGGCGCATTTCTACTTCTTTAATAATAGCTGCATATTTAGCATTCTTGCTTGAGAATACTAAATCTGGTTTATCATCACGAATAACAGGCTTGTTTGTAGGAATAACAACGACTCGCATGTTATAGATCTGACGGAATTCTTCTTCTTCAGTCTTTGCAGTACCTGTCATACCAGCTAACTTGTCAAATAATCTGAAGAAGTTCTGATAAGTAATTGTTGCAAGTGTAACAGTTTCTTCTTTAATTGGTACACCTTCTTTTGCTTCAATAGCCTGATGTAAACCATCAGAATAAGCACGACCTGGCATAACACGTCCAGTAAACTGGTCAATAATCATAATAGAAGCATTTCTAATATCATGGCTGCCATCTTCTGTTGCAATCATATATTCAATGTCCTTAGTCATTGTATAGTTTGCTTTAAGTGCCTGGTTGATATAGTGTACTAATGCAGTATTTTCTGGATTATATAGGTTTTCTACATTAAATGCCTTTTCTGCTTTCGCAATACCATCAGGTGTTAATGTACATGTCTTACTTTCAACATCTACCTGATAATCCTTTTCATTCTTTAAGCTCTTCGCAAAGTGGTCAGCAGATACATACATAGAAGCAGTCTTCTTCTTACCACCACTGATAATTAATGGAGTACGTGATTCATCGATCAAGATAGAGTCTACTTCATCGACTAATGCATAATGTAATGGACGAAGTACTTTATCTTCATAGTTAGTCACCATGTTATCACGTAAGTAATCGAATCCTAATTCAGCATTTGTAGTATATGTAATATCACATGCATGCTGTTTTCTCTTATCATCTGCATCTAGTTCTCTTTCATTTAAACCAACAGTCAAGCCTAAGAACTTGTAAACCTGACCATTTAATTCACAGTCACGACGTGCTAAATATTCGTTAACTGTAACAACATGAACACCCTTACCATCTAAGGCATTCAAATAAACCGGGAAAATAGATGTTAAAGTTTTACCTTCACCTGTTTTCATTTCTGCAATATCGCCATTATGAAGTGAAATAGCACCCATTAACTGTACTTTGAAGGCTTTGAGTCCTAGTACTCTGTAAGCTGCTTCACGTACAACCGCAAATGCTTCTGGTAAAATATCATCTAATGTTTCACCCTTTGCAAGACGATCCTTAAAGAACTGAGTCTGAGCACATAGTTCTTCATCGCTCATCGCCTGTGCCTGAGGTTCTATCGCAATAATTTCATCTGCCTGTTTTTCTAATTTACGTAGAATAGAACTGTCCTGTGAGAAAATACTCTTAATACGGCCAGTAATTCCTTTTTTCTCTTTCTGTGGTGTTGTAGAGAATGGTAATGGTTTTGCATCTGTCTTGATATCATCAAATGATTCTACAATAATATCATCTCCACGACGATCGCCTAAATCGACGATTTCAGCGTCTGCAGCGAGTTCCTGATGCTCCATCCCTTCCTTTTTTAACTTTTTCTTAACTTGTTTTCTAATTTCTTGTTTTTTACTAGGCATGATGTGTCTCCTTTCAATACAAAATCGTATACATTATATCATACATATAGCAAAAAACAAAAGCATTTTATATACTCCTTGCTTGTTTAATTATTCCCAAGTTTACAAGGTATTTCTCTTTTATTGCGAGGATCAATATTTCGATTTTCTGGGGCTTTTCTTTTTCAATTAATTTAAGACAAGTCTTAATGGTTTCTCCAGAAGTCATCACATCATCTAATAGAAGTATTTTCCTATTTCTAAGGAATAATCCACCCCTTAATCCAATCACATCACGTATCCCTGCTCTTTGCGTATAAGACTGGTCACTTTGTTTATAATCCACTTTCTTATAGAGTCCATTGAAAACATGCGAGTGAATTGTCATTGCAATGGCCTGGTTGGGAGCAAAACCACGCACATCATTCGCCTTTGACGCACTTGGTGCAACAACAATCAAATAATCCTTATAGCGTCTTTGTAGTTCTCTTTTGTACATATCTAAGAAAGCATCCTTTAAGGCATAATCATATTGTCCCTTATAACGAAAAAGCAGGGTACGGAAGAAATCATTGTAAGCATATAATATGCGTAGCGGATAACCTTGAAAGTTTGTCTTAATATCAATTCTCTTAAATAAAGATAAACAGGAGGAACAGATACAGTGATGCGTAAATAATTGATGAAAAGAAGATGTTTTAGATATAGAGGATAAACAGATCAAACAGACATCCTGTTGAGAGATTGAATGGTTTTGATGCATCTTTTCATCGCCTTTGAATAATGGTTATCTATTAATAATATTCTTCCATCCTCATATCCTATTTTTCTTCCTACTCTTCCTGCAATCTGTATCAATGTTCTTTCATCAAATATACGATCTCCTGCTTCTAATACAATCACCTGTACATCCTCTATTGTGATTCCTCTTTCTAATATCGTTGTAGTGATTAAGACATCTAATAATCCTTCTTTAAAATCCTTTGTATATTCATTCAAATAAGGAGACTCTGAACTCACACCCTGTACTTTATATGTATCCCTTAACAAGTCTGCATAGTATTGTGCATCACTTTTCCTAGGTACATAAACAAGTACTCTAAGGTGCGTTTCTAATAGTTTCTTAATCCAATATTTCAAGGATATGAGCCACAAAAATTGAGGAATGATATAAATATGAGGAACAGGCAGATCATGACCATGGTAGCGTCGATTCATGATCATGACACATTCATCATGAATATCTTCCTCAAGTAATGTAGCGGATAATTTAATATACCTTTTAGAGGCATGATAAAAGATAGAGTTCAATACATCATCTCCATAAAAAGGAAATGCATCGGCTTCATCCATAATAATTAAATCAAAAGGAGAAGATACAAATCGATAGAGCTGATGGGTTGTACAAATGATTAAGGGGGCATCAGTATTCTCTTGATAACCCCCATATAGAAGACCAATGGTCAGGTGAGGGAAATCCTTCTGAATTCTTTCATGTAATTCTATACACAATTGTCTTCTAGGGATTGTGAAACATACGCGTCCCCCTTCTTCAATCACATGCTTGATGATCGCATAAGAGATTTCTGTTTTACCAGAGCCACATACAGCAAGGACAATAGAATTCGTGGCATTCTCATAATTCGTGATCAGTTGTTCAGAGATGAACTGCTGGCGGGACGACAAGGTAAAAGAAAGATGATAGGACGCATCAGTCATTATTAAAGGAGTCGTATGTATTGGATAAGATTCATCTAAATAAGTACGTCCAAACGCTATGCACTTTCTACAATAAGGTCTCTTATTGATATAGCTGATATAGTGTTCATCCTCATTACCACATACAGGACATTTCACAATCACCACCTCCTTTGGCCCTCTACTAACCTATACACTTAGAAGATGGTTTTTTTCTCAAAGAAATTTAAATTTTTTTCAAAAAACTATGAGCATCGCTCATAGCTACAAATATTGACTTTAGATTTGGTCTAAACTATAATAAAGGTGAAGAAGGAACAACCAGTAAGCGGTTGTCCTTGGATTTTGTTGAGAAAAATAATTACCTCAAACTTTTCCTAGGAGCGAGGTAGTTATTTTTTTACGTTCTTATCAATAATGATAAGAAGTAATCTAACAACAAGTGTCAATAAAGATATGATCAATGTCAAACACGTTAACATAATCATGATTATTTCATACGTTGTCATCAGGCATCACCTCCGTTTTCAACTTAAGAGAAGAATTACGAAGGGTTGCGTACCTTCGTCATAACGACCAAGGATAACCACCTACCGTATACGGTTGTTCCACGCATAAATTATATCATAGAAATCTATCTGCCTGGATAAGTAATCAATTATCACAATTTCATAATAAATCTCAATTTATTGGTAGAAATGCAGCAAAAAACAACCCCTAAGCTATTGTACTTGCTTAGAGGTTGTTTTAATTTTTTTACTGTCTATAAAACGCAGAAGAAGCATTAATATGTTGTTTTCAGCATAGAATTAACAATCAACCCACGTAATATCATTTTCTATTTCCCAAAAAGTCTTTCCATCAAAAATTCTATCTGATAAAAAATCTTCCACAGGATAATTATTGTTGTCACCTTTCCATTTATAGTCCTGACCGTTTTCTTTCATTTCGTAGAGCACTAACTCTAATATATCATTTTCTATCCACCCTTCTAGAAAATATTTTGTATCATTATATAGGAACCACAATTCATCACCATAATGTATATGATCTACAAATTCCTGAACATTACCATTTTTCATATTGAGGCACTCCCTTAAAAAACTTTTTGTACTTTTCATGCTCTTCTTTTGTTATAAGATGGACAGGTCGAATTTTAAAATTGTCTCTTTCTAAATAATCATGTACATACAATATATTATGTTTTCTGTCCCCGTGATTTATTGCAGGTTCTGGATGATAAGCTATCTCTTTGATTAAATAATGATTTTCGTCATATATTCTCATTTCATAAAATGTACCACCTGGTTTTAACTTAATATATGCTGTACTTGAATAAGATTCCTCTAACAAATCATTCTTTCCACTCAATACTTTAACACCTTCTATTTTATCAATACTTTCATAAGTATAATCCACATTATTGCCTATTGCAAAAGTTCCTCTTCCACTCATACTATCTCATAGCTACAAATATTGACTTTAGATTTGGTCTAAACTATAATAAAGACGAAAGATGGAACAACCAGTAAGCGGTTGTCCTTGGATTTATATGTTTGAAATAACTACCTCAAACTTTTGCCGAGAACGAGGTAGTTATTTTTTTGCATTCTTATCAATAATGATAAGAAGTAATCTAACAACAAGTGTCAATAAACATATGATCAGTGTCAAACACGTTAACATAATCATGATTATTTCATACGTTGTCATCAGGCATCACCTCCGTTTTCAACTTAAGAGAAGAATTACGAAGGGTTGCGTACCTTCGTCATAACGACCAAGGATAACCACCTACCGTATACGGTTGTTCCACGCATAAATTATATCATAGAAATCTATCTGCCTTGATAAGTAATCAATTATTACATTTTCATAATAAGCCACAACCTATCGGTAGAAATACAGCAAAAAACAACCTCTAGGCTATTCGTCTAGAGGTTATTTTCATGCTTAAGTTATGTGAATAGTGACGTTAATCATCTACCTTTAAATCATATTCCCTAATAAGTCTACGAGCAATCATCTTATTCACATGAGTCCTCTTAATAGTGATAGTACGCTCACCGTTAGAGTAAATACAATGGTCCCCTTTTGCATGTCTAAGGAATCGATAACCATTGTTTTCTAATATTCTTTTGAATTCTATGATGGAATACGTTCTTGCTTTCATGGTCTTTCCTCCTTGTCTATCTCTATTCTACCACATTTATAATCTTTAATGATTTTTTTACATATAACGACATATTTATTCACAAATTAGTATATATGCTAAATAACGATTAATTTTTAACATTTTTATAATAATTTATTATTGCATTGACTAAATCTTTGTACTATACTTAAACCCAACAAAGGCGAAGACGAGGAGAGTAATCTATGACAGAGACTCTAGCGAGTAAGTGATGGTGGAAGACTTACAGTTAAGTGATAGATGAAAAACACCTCTGAGCTGTCTACCCAAAGCATAATGCAAGTAGGCTAGAACGTTCTTTCAGCGACGTTACCGCTGGCGGGTATCGCATGCTCTTTGAAGTATGTCTGTACTTAGTTATAGACTCAACGACTTAGTAAGATACTCGCACCACAAAGCGAGTTTTTTTTGACTCAAGTATAGGGAGGAAAATGTAAATGTGTGGTTTTTTAACAGTAGGTTCTAAAGAACTAGAAATTGATGTATTTGATGAAGCTTTAGGAAAGATTGAAGGCAGAGGTCCAGATATGGTCGAGACGTCTCGATTATTCGATAAGACTTTTGGTTTTAATAGATTAGCTATTATGGATTTAAGCGAAAAGGGTATGCAGCCTTTTTCTGATGATCATACTATTGTGGTATGTAATGGAGAAATCTATAACTATCCAGAATTAAAGAAAAATATTATAGATGAATATACTTTTAAGTCTTCGAGTGATTGTGAAGTATTAATTCCTTTATATAGAAAATATGGTTTAGATACACTTGTAAGATATTTAGATGGTGAATATGCATTCTGCTTATATGATGCATTAACTGACAAGATGATGGCTGCAAGAGATCCTATTGGTATTCGTCCGATGTTTTATGGATATACTGAAAAAGGCACTATCGCATTTGGTTCTGAAGCCAAAGCTTTAATGCCTGTCTGTAAAGAAATCATGCCTTTCCCACCAGGACATTATTATGATGGTGAGAAGTTTGTGTGCTTCAATGATGTGGCTGATGTGAAATTAATGCATAATGATGATGTAGAAACTATCGCCTTGAACCTACGTGTTAAATTAATTGAAGCCGTTAAGAAGAGATTACAGAGTGATGCCCCTGTTGGTTATTTATTATCTGGTGGTTTAGATTCATCTTTAGTATGTGCGATTGGTCAACGTATTACTGATACACCTATCAAGACATTTGCGATTGGTATGGAAACAGATCCAATTGACTTAAAGTATGCGAAAGAAGTAGCTGAATTCCTAGGTACTGATCATACAGAAGTGATCATGACTAAAGAAGATGTACTTGGTTCTTTAAGAGAAGTCATCCGCACATTAGAAACATGGGATATTACAACTATTCGTGCAAGTATCGGTATGTACTTATTATGTAAATATATTCATGAACATACTGATTTAAAGGTCATTTTAACAGGAGAAGTCAGTGATGAATTATTTGGCTATAAATATACAGACTTTGCGCCTAGTCCTGAAGAATTCCAGAAAGAATCTCAGAAACGTATGCGAGAATTATATATGTATGATGTATTAAGAGCCGATAGATGTATTAGTGCGAATGCCTTAGAAGGTCGTGTTCCTTTCGCAGATTTTGATTTTGTAGATTATACAATGCGTATTGATCCAAAGAAGAAGATGAACACATACAACAAAGGTAAATATCTCTTAAGACATGCTTTTGAAGGTTTAAACTATCTTCCTCATGATATCTTATTTAGAGAAAAAGCAGCTTTCTCTGATGCTGTTGGACATTCTATGGTGGATTATTTAAAAGAATATGCTGATTCACTCTATACAGATGAAGATGTTAAAAATGCTAAGGATAAATATCCTTACTGCACTCCATTTACTAAAGAATCTCTATTATATCGTGATATCTTTGAATCTTATTACCCAGGAAAAGCCAAATGGATCAAGGACTTCTGGATGCCTAACAAGACTTGGGAAAACTGTGATGTCAATGACCCAAGTGCGAGAGTACTTAAAAACTATGGTGATTCCGGAAAATAAGGTTATAATAAGAATGAGGTGATGATTATGTTAGGCACATTATTATCAATGGTGTTCTTTCTCGCATTTCTTCCATTTATTCTTATGTACTATATCTTTAAGTGGAGTATTAAGGTTGTAATCTATCTCATTCTTATCTTCTTTGCATTAGGATTACTATTAATGTTTCTATAAGACTATGATTTCATAGTCTTTTTTTGCGTATAAGAAAAGAGGACATCATGTCCTCCTAACATACAACACCATTAAGAATTGTATGGTTGTTGTAATAGCCATTATATGACCAGTTGATCTGTCCATTTTCAACATAGTACCATGTACCATGACCATCAACCTGAGATAAAGTTATCTTATTCCAGTCGATCTTGCCATTCTCTACATAATACCAAGTACCATTATATAAAACGAGATTAGAATAGTTCCAGTCAATCTGTCCATTATGGACATAGAACCATGTACCTTGATAATATACCAATCCATTATAAGACCAGTTCACTGTACCATTCTGGATATAATACCAAGTACCAAAATAATATGTTAAGCCAGTATAATGCCAATTAATCTGACTGTTTTCAATATAATACCAAGTCCCATGTCCATTGACCTGAGACAATGTATTCTTACCCCAGTTGATCTTGCCATTCTCTACAAAATACCATGTCCCATGATACTGTACAAGGTTTGTATAACACCAGTCAATCTTACCATTCTTCACATAATACCAAGTGCCATTATAAAGTACAAGACTAGAATAGTTTGTTTGATGAACACCGTTATGAATATAATACCACTCATTATTGAAATAAGTGAGTCCCTGGTAGTTCCAGTTGATCTTGCCGTTTTCTACATAATACCAAGTACCATGACCATTCACTTGAGAAAGTGTTGTCTTATTCCAGTTGATTTGTCCATTTTCTACATAGTACCAAGTGCCATAATATTGAACTAGATTTGTATAGTTCCAATTGATCTTACCATTCTGTACATAATACCATGTACCATTATAAAGAATCAGATTATTATACCCTGTATCTAAAACACCATTGACTAGATAACACCATTCACCATTGATATAAGTTAATCCATTACATGAGCTATTCACTTTACCATTGACGATATAATATGTCTTTCCATTGTAGTCTGCTAAACCTGTATAATCCTTATCAAGCTTACCATTATGAATATAATACCAGTCACCATTGAAGTACACGATCGTATTCTTGTTAACCACAAGACCGTTTTCCACATAATACCAATAACCTTTGTTCTTTACTGGACCATTCATATTCTTATTTGTATGACCATTGATCAAATAATAGGTTGTTCCATTATATGTCCATGAACCAGTGTAAGATGTATCCACTTCACCTGCATCCACTTTATAATATTCATCTTTATACTTAATAGCACCGGAGATGGACTGATCCACAATACCATCTACCATATAGTAATTATGATAAATACCTGTTGTATTTATAAAATGACCATTTGAAGTGGCATAAGTGCCTGCTCCTATAGTAATAGTAGAGGCATAAGAATTGACTCTTATATCTTCACATTTCATTAAATAGCCACCAATTGTTTCACCAATGGCTTGATGACCTTTCACATTAGGATGATAACCATCTGATGCGAAGTAATTCTTATTTTCATTTAAGGCATATTCACTATTGGTGATATAAAAACCACCTGCTTCTTTTGTGCCATCTTTATATGCTTGGATGACATTCTTAAATCGCGAATGATCACTTGTAGCATCTCCTGTCATACCAACAAGGATCTTTGCATCAGGATATAATCTCTGGGCTTTTTTTACTGTTTCATAGACTTTATTCTTAATAGTGTCATAGGAATAAGCCATATCATTATAGCCACCTGCAATGACTACATATTTCGCATTCTTTCCTTTTCCATCCTCTAATAAAGTACTAAATGTCTTACCAGATAACTGAGCAACAAATCCTATACCACCATAAGATTCCTGTGTATAATCAAGTCCTGCTTTATGACTTGCCTGAACATACCACACATCATCTCCAGTAATCATTCCATCGCTAGAATAACCCTGCGTATAAGAGTCTCCAATATATTGTACAAGATCATGATTCTCTGCATAAACAGGTGAACTCATGCAAATAAGTAGAAAAATGAAAACACCTATCAACCTTTTCATAATTACCTCCATATAAAAAACGTGGATACCCACGTTTCTATATATATTCTTGTTTTATATTTTTGTCAACACGATTTACTTTAACCAACGAATTTCATCACCATGAATATAATACCATGAACCATTATAGAGATTAGAATTACTATAGCTATTCTCTAAAACACCATTCTTAATATAACATAACTGACCATTCATATGAATCATGCCTGTTTTACTAAAGTCTACCATACCATTCACAACATAATAGCTCTGTCCATTGTATTCTACTAATCCTGTGTAGCTCTTATCCATCTTACCTTGATGTACATAATACCATTGATCATCAATCTGCATTAAAGTATCCTTATTCGCAACAACACCATTTTCTACATAATACCAGGTTTTATTTGCTTTTATGGAACCTGTCATAGTTTTATCTGTATGACCGTTTGTAAGATAATACTGCTGATCATTATAAGACCAGATTCCTGTGTATGATGTATCTACTTTACCTTCATCCACCTTATAATATTCACCATCATTTTCTACAATACCTGTCTTAGATGTATCTACAATACCATTGACCATATAATAGTTATCATAAAGACCTGTGATATTTATAAAGTGTCTATTCTTAACTGCATAAATACCTGCACCAATCTTAATAGAAGCAGCTTTTGTATAAACAGGCACATTATTACATTTCATGAAATAACCACCTATTGTTTCACCAAGAGCACGCTGTCCATATTTATTAGGATGATGACCATCGGATGAAAAATAGTTCTGATTACCATTTAAGGCATTTTCACTATTAGTAATATAAGTACCTCCTGCTTCTTTTGTACCATCCTTATATGCCTGCATAACAGTCTTAAAATGTACATTTACAGAATCTCCTGTCATACCTACATAGACCTTTGCTTTTGGATAGAGTGTCTGTGCCTTTTTTACTGTTTCATAGACTTTATTCTTAATTGTCTTATAAGAATAATCCTTATCATTATAGCCACCTGTAATGACTACATATTTCGCATTTCTTTTACCTTTACCTTCATCTAATAAAGTACTAAATGTACGACCATCAGACTCCTTCACAAATCCTACACCACCATACGACGCTGCTGTATATTTAAGATGTGCTTTATGGCATACCTGAACATACCATAAATTATATCCCACGATCATACCTTCACTAGTATAACCTTGTGTATATGAATCACCAATGAACTGTACAAGATCATTGGAATAAGCATCAACAGATGGAGTCAGGCTTATACAAAGTACAAAGGTAAGGAATAAACCGAATAACCTTTTCATATAGAACCTCCTCTTACTAAAAAAACGTGGTCTCCCACGTCTTGGACCATTGGTGCTCGGAATGGGATTTGAACCCACACGGCATAAGCCACCAGTACCTGAAACTGGCGTGTCTACCATTCCACCATCCGAGCATTCAACAGTGTTGATTTTATTCTCGTTTTATTT
>OIYQ01000722.1_pt1 | contig 13229 bp, 9 predicted proteins | sample 1588311 | NCBI WGS metagenome assembly OIYQ01 (sample SAMN03283244) | human gut metagenome | biome: human-associated habitat; material: feces | host: Homo sapiens | place: Peru | collected 2012
CGATTTTGCGGAATTTCTGACGGCTTACGTCAACGAACGGAGCTAAATGAGCAAGCGTTATCGACTGACCGCCGTACTGGTTTGAAGCAACCTGTGCGATAATCTGTGTTGCAATGTTGCAAGCTGTTGAGAAGCTGTGCGGCTTTTCAATCATTGTATCCGAAATAACCGTGCCGTTTTGGAGCATATCCTCCAAATTAACAAGGTCGCAGTTGTGCATATGCTGTGCAAAATAGTCTGCATCGTGGAAGTGAATGAGTCCGTTTTCGTGTGCTTCGACAATATCCTCAGGAAGCAAAATCCTCTTTGTAATATCCTTTGAAACCTCACCTGCCATATAGTCACGCTGAACGGAATTGACAGTTGGATTTTTATTTGAATTTTCCTGCTTAACTTCCTCATTGTTACATTCGATAAGGGACAAAATCTGATTATCGGTTGTATTTGCCTTACGCACGAGAGAACGGGTGTAACGATATTTAACATAACGCTTTGCAACCTCAAACGCACCCTGTGCCATAATTTGGTCTTCTACAATATCCTGTATTTCCTCTACCGAAAGAGCACGATTTGCCTTGCCGATTTTAAACTCCACATACTCGGCAATATCATTGATTTGACCCTGTGTCAACTCTTTTCTTTCGCAAGCGGCATTTGCCTTTGATACGGCTATAACGATTTTGTTGAGGTCAAACTTTGCTTCCGAGCCGTTTCTCTTGATAATATTCATAAACTTCTTTCCCCTTTCAAATACTTATACCCAAGTAGTTACAACACTGTAACTTTTCATTCGATGACAATTACAATAATAACAAAACATTGTGGCTGTGTCAATAGAATTTAGGCAAAAAATACAACATATTGTGCCTAAAATTCAAATTGTAATAATTTTATACGAAATGTAGTTTTGCATTTTTCATCAAAGCCGCAATATTACACACAAAACGTCAACTCGCCCGACAAGTAAATATTACAAATTGTAAATGTCGAAGCGTGCTGTATTGATCACAATTCTTGCCACTTGAAAAATGTTGTAATTTGTTTTAATATATATGAGAGGTATTTATATGAAAAAGTCCAACAAAACCCGAAATCTTAAAATTGCAACACGAATTACCATCGCAACGCTTGCAAGCATTATAACCTCGGTGGTTATGGTAATAGCGGCGATATTAATTTTTCGTTCCCTGCTGCCCGATATATACGGAATATCAAGAGTTGAATCAAACGAATATTCGATTATCAACCAACTGCAATGGGCGCAGACAATAAGCAGTATCAACCGTGAACTTGCCGACAACGGCTCCGACGAAGAAATAGAGGAGAATTTAAGCGGCATTACAAAATCCATATCCGAATTAGGCTCAAAGATATACATATCAAGAAACGGCAAGAAATATTTTTCCAACACCGAAAAAAATGAAATAAAGGCCTTGGCAAGTACAATAACGGACACCTCAGGCAAGAGGAATATGTACTACTACGGAAAAAACGGACTTGTAATAAAATCTCATATAAAAACGCAAAATGGCAAATTTGCAATAAATATAGTAAATCCCAACTACACAGTGAGCGATTATTCGCTTCGCAATTCGCTGCAAAGCTTTAAGCTGCTGTTTACGGGCAGAAGCGGATTTATGGTACTGATGGCACTTCTTATAATCATAGTATCAAACCTGATAATGTCGTTGATAACATCACGAACAATCACCGCCCCTATCAAAAAACTCTCGGACGGTGCAAACGAAATAGCCGGCGGCAACCTTGACTGTCACATTGATTACGACAGCACAAACGAAATCGGAGCAACAGTAAAATCCATCAATGATATGACGGACAAGCTGAAATATTCGATAGAACGGCAAAACGAAATGGCACAATCGAGAAAAGAGATGACAGCGGGAATTGCCCACGATTTGAGAACGCCGCTTACATCTATAAAAGGCTATGTTGAAGGCTTGCGTGACGGCATTGCAAACACTCCCGAAAAACAGGAACGATATTTGCAAACCATTTATTCTTCGGCACTTGATATGGAAAAACTGCTTGACGAACTGCTGACACTTTCAAAATTGGAATCGGGCAACACCCAGCTTGATTTAATCAAGATTGACATAAACGAATACCTTGCCGAGTACCTTGCGGAAAAAGAAAACAAATGGCAAACCGGCAACATAACGATTAAGTACTTCGGACCGAATATAAAAAGCAAAGCCTATGTTATGCTTGACCCAAACAGATTTTCAAGAGTGCTCAACAACATCATTTCAAATGCTGTAAAATACTCATCAAAAGCACGAAAGCCTGTCATCAGCATAAGCCTTGAGATTTACGACAAATCAATCATCATTGCAATATCCGATAACGGCATAGGCATAAGCGAAGAAAACCTGAAGCATATTTTTGATATATTCTATCGTGCCGATCAAGCCCGTACAAGAGTGTACGACGGCTCAGGCTTGGGTCTTGCGGTTTGCAAGGAAATTGTTGAACTTCACCAAGGTCACATTTGGGCAACGAGTAAAGAAGGTCACGGAACAACTATTATGATCTCACTTAACAGAGAGGACGCATAACGCTATGAACAAAAAAATTCTCATTATCGAAGATGACGAAAACATCACCTGCCTTGAAAGGGATTATCTTGAAGCACACGGCTTTGAGGTACTTTGTGCAAACGATGGGCAAAAAGGACTTGAAATTGCAAAAACGGTCAATGTTGCACTTGTGCTTTTGGATGTTATGCTTCCGTCACTCAACGGACTTGAGGTTTGCAAAAAAATCAGAGAATTCAGCAACATTCCGATTCTTCTTGTAAGCGCAAAAAAAGACGAATTTGACAAAATCAACGGCTTGGGCTTCGGTGCAGACGACTACATCGTAAAGCCGTTCAGTCCGTCAGAGCTTGTTGCAAGGGTTATCGCACATCTCAACAGATACGAAAGACTTACAAACACGGACATTAAGGAACGCTCAACTATCGAAATCGGCAACCTTAAAATCGACAAAAAATCACGCAGAATTTATTTTGAGGACACCGAAATTACCTTTACAAACAAAGAGTTTGACCTTCTTGCAACTTTGGCTGAAAGCCCGGACAAGGTTTTTACAAAAGAAGAACTGCTCAGCAAAATCTGGAACTACGACTCAATGGGCGACACATCAACCGTAACCGTGCACATCAACAGAGTGCGTGAAAAGCTGTTTGCGGTGGACAACAATATGGAGTTCATCAACACCGTGTGGGGCAAGGGTTACCGCTTTAATAAATGATATAAACACAGAAAAAAGACGGAAATCTTGCGACTTCCGTCTTTATATTTTACTTTAAATTTTGCTTATATTATGCTTCAGCTGTTTCCGTCTTTTCTTCAACCTCGCTGTTTTTCTTGCTGTGAATGTAACTCTTCAACGAGTTAATTGCAATGATAACGGCAAGTACGATAAGAAGAACCGCAACAACAAGCTGAATTACGCTTGCAAAAATATCCGTGCCTGCGGCAAGAGATTTAACAAGACCGATTACACGCTGAACAAGAGCGGTAAATGTTACGCAAAGCATAATAATCATCGGAGGGAAGAGCATCTTGTTGCTTCTGCCTGTTACCTTGAGGAATACGCAAAGTGTAATGAGAACAAGTGCGCTCAAAAGCTGGTTTGCCGAACCGAAAAGCGGCCAAATTGTTTGGTATCCGATTTTTGTAAGAACAAAGCCGCAAAGGAGTGTAACGATTGTTGAGAAATATGTATTGCAAACAACCTTTCTCCAAGGCTTTGCGTGTTTCATATCATCAACACTGAAGAATTCCTGAAAACACATTCTGCCGATACGGGCAACGGCATCAAGTGTTGTAAGAGCAAGAGCAGATACGCACATTGTCATAAATACTGTTGACAAGTGAACCGAAAGACCCATCTTTTCAAAGAAACCTGCAACGCCCGATGAGAAGATTTGGAAAGGAGTACCATCGGCAGGAACACCGTTTTTAGCGGCGGCACCGGCAACGCAAAGAGCAAGAACGGCAAGCACACTTTCAAGAATCATTGCACCGTAACCGACTTTAAGCATATCCTTTTCATTGGCGATTGTTTTTGATGAAGTACCGGATGATACAAGTGAATGGAAGCCCGAAACCGCACCGCAGGCAACGGTTACAAACAAAATCGGGAACATTGTGCCGAGTTGTTCGTTTTTAAAGCCTGTAAATACAGGGAGGTTCATTGTAGGGTGACCGATTACAAGTCCCAAAGCCGCACCGACAATCATACAAACAAACATAATTGTTGTCATATAGTCACGAGGCTGTTTCATAAGCCAAATAGGAAGAATTGCGGCAAAGAAAATATATACAAATACTACATAGCTCCATGTTGTTTTGCTGAATTCAAGCGGGAACTGCATACCCACAGCAAACGAAGCAACGATAAACACGATGCCCAAAACAGCTTCTTTCCAACCGGAGAAGTTGAACTTCTTTTGGATAAGGCCGAAGATTACGGCAAATACCATAAACATAATCGACACCATACCGGCTGAGCCGTTTACCGAAGCGTTGGCCGCAAGTTTGCCTGTTACATCGTCATACGCATTGAAAGTACCCGATACCATATCCGCAAATACCGCAATAATCAAGAGGGAAAAGAGCCAGCAGAAAAGTAAGAAAAGCTTTCTGCCCGTTTTACCGATGTACTTTTCAATAAGCATACCCATGGATTTACCTTGGTTTTTAACCGAAGCATAAAGTGCACCGAAGTCCGTTACCGCACCGAAGAATACACCGCCGATTAAAATCCAAAGGAGTACGGGAAGCCAGCCGAACACAGCCGCCTGAATGGCACCGGTTACAGGGCCTGCACCCGCGATTGATGAAAATTGGTGAGAAAATACTGTCCAACCGTTTGTCGGAACATAGTCCTTACCGTCATTATATTTTACGGCAGGGGTTTCGGCTTTGGGGTCAATGCCCCATTTTTTTGCAAGATGTCTGCCGTAAAAGACATAACCTGCACCGAGAACAACAACAGCAATCAAAACAATTACAAGCGTGTTCATAATTTACATCTTCTTTCTCTTTTTTTACAGCCTAAATCCAAATTTGCATCGGTAAACAAAAACAAAAACCTCCGCCAAAGCGAAAATCGTTTCCGATTTTCCGCAAAGGCGAAGGCATAAAATTTAGTGCTTTCGTGTTACCACTTTGCTTGCCGACAGATGCCGACCGCTCAACCACCGTCAATAAAATTAACAGTGCCTCATATAACGGTGAGTCCCGTTTTCAACTACTCGCATTCTTTCACTGAAACTGCTTGCAGGTGAGGGCAAAGCGTACCTGTTACTGTCTTGCACAACCGACAGCTTTCTGTAAACGGTGCTACGCAAAGTCATATCCTGTTCATTGCATTTGACTGTTTAATTTATGCTTTTATGTTAGTACCAAAAATTCGATTTGTCAAATGTTTCGGCACAATTTTGTAAGTATGAACAAATTGCGACTTAAACAAAAGCCGCCGTTTGTCTATTTTTTAACCGCTGTTCCCTCTTGACCACGGAATACAACAAACTTGTCGTACAAAAATTCCGTAATCATATTGCAAGCCATTGTGCAACCGAGGACAATATAGTTAATAGCGGTTACATCAGCAAACTTTGCCGTGAAATGATTGCCCAAAATTGTGCTTACCGGTGTAAACACGCAATAAAACGCAAGAACTTTGAGCATAGCAATAGGCACATTGTTTGCCGATTTGAATGTAAACTTACGGTTGAAAGTAAAGTTCCAAATAACCGACAGCAAAAGTGCAATGAGATACATCGGACCGTACTCATTTTGCATAATTTTTGCAAAAGTGGCATTTGAATCCATCCAATTTTGAAAAACCGGAAGTTTGATGATAACCTCGCTCATAAGAGTGAAAGCCGCAACCTGAATAATACCGGCAGAAGCGGAGAACAGTGCAAATTTTACAAACTGCCAAAAACCGCCGATGCCTTTTTCTTTCTTTTCGCTCATATAATCGATCCTTTTTATTATGGCCTTTTGCCTAAAAGTTTAAGCAAAAGTCGTCTGAATTTAACTGCAAATTTGACTATCTTTGAATTATATTCCCTATTCATTCGGCGAACTTCCTCGATATCGCCGATTTTTTGATACTTTGCAAGTTCATTTCTCATAACAACCATTTCACGAAGGTCAATGTGATGTTCCTTGTGATAGCTATAAAGAGTTTTCTTCATAGTATCGTGACGCCACTGCATAATTTCCTCATCGGTATACTGTGATTCGTAAAGCTCGGAAGCAGTGCGGGTTTCGTGCTCTGCCTTGTCGATAAATTCTGAAATAATTTTTTCAAGATTTTCTCTGACAGGTTTGTAGGTATCGGGATTTGGAATAGGATTAAGCATATAATCCTTATACTTACCTGCGATAACATCCTCGTTGAGAGCTGTATTTGCATAGTGCTTGTACGGGTCAAGTCGAACCGAATTGAAGTTGTGACGAACCCAAAGCACCGGGGTTTCGAGTGCGATACAAGGAAGTACACAGTGAACTCTGAATGTAAGCACGCACTTTGCATTTTGATAAAGGTCAAGTCTTTCCTCAACCTCGGCACGCCTCTGTTCCCAAGTCATAAATTGGTCTGACGGAATAGGACGGGTAGGCGGTTCAACGATTACATCAATGCCTGTACCCTCCATCTGCTTTTTAACAGCTTCTTCAACAGATTTTGCAAGACCGACAAGAACAATATATTCTCTTTCTCTCGGCTTTGGCGGACGCTTTTTGAGTGTAAGAGTTACGCAACCCGAAAAGTAATTGTCTATTCCACGCTCAGAAAGACGCTCTTGCGTATAATAATCACGGCAACCGATAGGCTCAAATCTCTTGAGATATTCCTTGCCCGGTCCGCTCTCGATATACTCAAACTTTGAAGGCATACCACGAGGTCTGCCTCTTTGAATGTCATTATAGTGAAGACCTATCCACAAAGGATAAACATATTTTGACGGCGGCCAATTCCACTTTTCCCACATATACCATGCGCTCATAATGGTTGCAACCGGCTCGTCATCATCAGCCTTGAAGCTGTCCATAGCTTCAATATCCACCAAATAATCTGTATGCGGCAGCCATTGCTCTGCTGCATATGACTGCATATCGTCACCGATATTTTTGGTGGTTTTTCTGTATAACACACCGTATTTCATTATGCAATACTCCTTATTTAACACTTTATATAGTATGTAAATATATTATCACACCCAACATATCATTGTCAATTATAATACTCTTTATTTTACAATGTCAATGTGCTATAATATAAAAAAGAGCGCTGAAGGGCGGACTGATTTATGAATTGGGCAGAAATAAAAACAAATGACATCGCAAACGGCGAGGGAGTACGAACTTCCCTTTTTGTATCCGGTTGCAGACATCATTGCAAAAATTGTTTTAACGAAATTACATGGGACTTCAGCTACGGTCATCTTTTCACCGAAGAAACCATGGAAGATATTTTCAAAAGTGTTGACCACAGCTGGATTAACGGCATATCGCTCCTCGGCGGCGAACCGTTTGAACCCGAAAATCAAAAGGTACTTGTGCCGTTTTTGGTAATGTTCCACGAGAGATTTCCGGACAAAACCGTGTGGTGCTATACCGGATTTACGCTTGAGCAAATCCTCGGCTGTACGGAAGAAAAAAGCCGTGCCGCAACCGACATCAGCAAGGAAATGCTGTCGCTCATTGACATACTTGTTGACGGACCGTATGTGGAAGATTTGCACTCAATCACACTCAAATTCCGTGGTTCATCCAACCAAAGAGTAATCGACATAAAGAAAACAATCAAAGAACAAAAAATCGTGCTTTACCTTGAATAAGCACGATTAAAATGTAAACATCATAAAAAACTCGGAGCAGATGCTCCGAGTTTTGTTTTGGGTTATTAATTAGCCAAGTTCTGAGAAGTACTTGATTGTTCTAACCATCTGTGATGTATATGAGTTTTCGTTGTCATACCATGAAACAACCTGAACTTCATATGTGTCATCAGAAACTTTAAGAACCATTGTCTGAGTTGCATCGAAGAGTGAACCGTATCTCATACCAACGATGTCTGAAGAAACGATTTCATCAGTGTTGTAACCGAATGATTCTGTAGATTCAGCCTTCATAGCTGCGTTGATAGCTTCAACAGTAACTTCCTTGTCTGTCTTGATAACAGCTGTAAGGATTGTTGTTGAACCTGTTGGAGTAGGAACTCTCTGAGCAGAACCGATAAGCTTGCCGTTGAGTTCAGGAATTACAAGACCGATTGCCTTTGCAGCACCTGTTGAGTTAGGTACGATGTTAACAGCAGCAGCTCTTGATCTTCTGAGGTCGCCCTTTCTCTGAGGACCGTCAAGAGTCATCTGATCGCCTGTGTAAGCGTGGATTGTGCACATGATACCGCTCTGGATTGGAGCAAAATCATTGAGAGCCTTAGCCATAGGAGCAAGGCAGTTTGTTGTGCAAGATGCAGCAGAAATAACTGTATCTTCAGCTGTAAGTGTATCGTGGTTTACATTGTAAACGATTGTAGGAAGATCGTTACCTGCAGGAGCAGAAATAACTACCTTACGAGCGCCTGCCTTAACGTGAGCAGAAGCCTTTTCCTTTGATGTGTAGAAACCTGTGCACTCAAGTACAACGTCTACGCCAAGTTCGCCCCAAGGAAGCTCTGAAGCGTCAGCCTTTGCATAAATCTTAATTTCCTTGCCGTCAACGATGATTGAATCGTCAGTAGCTGAAACTGTATCAGCAAGAGCATACTTACCCTGTGATGAGTCATACTTCAAAAGATGAGCAAGCATCTTTGGGCTTGTAAGATCGTTGATTGCAACAACTTCGTAACCTTCTGCGCCGAACATCTGGCGGAAAGCAAGACGACCGATACGGCCGAAACCATTAATAGCAACTTTTACCATTGGATTATACCTCCGAAAATTAAATTAATTAAATAAATTGCTTTATTTTATTGCACTATTTATTTTATACTGTTTATTCCCAATAATCAAGTGAAAATATGATTTTTTACAGATTATACAAAAACAATCTATATACCCCACACATATTATGTTAATTTTGTAACAATCTGAAAAATTTTGGTGATATTTTGACTGAATTGCAAGCCGTGTCGCCACAATTTCCGCCTAACCTATTATATAGTTTATTATTGTGTTGGAAACGAGCATACCTTTTGGGGTCAATGCAATTCGCTCGCCGAGGTCGGCAACATATCCCATTTTGACAAGATCGGTGCAATCTCGGTCAATAAGCGATTTGTCAATTCCTTTTGCAAGGCGAAGTCCGAGCATAATTCGTTCTTCCCTGTCGCCGCCCGTGCCGTCATTGATTTTATTCCACTCACGGTCATAAAAAAATCTTTTACCGCCCCAAAAGCTGTGAGCCGATTTGCCGATACCGAGGTACGGAGTCAAGGTCCAATATTTCGTGTTGTGCCTGCTCTCAAATCCCGGCACGGCAAAATTGCTGATTTCGTACTGCTTAATACCGAAAGAAGCGAGAGTGTCAACGGTTTTAAGATACATTTCGCTCACCGTGTCATCATCGGGCAAAACAAGTCGGTCACGCATTTGATAGAACTTTGTACCTTCCTCGATTTTAAGCATATATGCCGACACATGCGGCACGCCCATACTTTTGATAAAACCGAACGAATAATCAAGCGAAGCGAGCGTTTGCTTAGGAGTACCGAGCATAAGGTCGAGGCTGATGTTTTCTATCCCCGACTGTCTTGCATAATTTATCGTGCGTTCAACCTCATTCCTGCCTGCCGCTCTGCCAAGAGCAAAGCGTTCGCTGTCAACCGCACTTTGCATACCGAGACTTATGCGATTAACGCCGTACGAAGCGTATTTTTTGAAGTCCTCGGACAAATCCTTGCTCGGATTACATTCCACGGTGATTTCCGCATCATCGGATATATCAAACTGTTCTCTTGCACAGTCAAGGATTTTACCGATTAGTTCGGGCGGCAAAATACTCGGAGTGCCGCCACCGAAATAAACAGTATCAAAGACACCTTGATACTGCTTAATTTCATTACATATTTCTTGAACATATTGCTGTGCAAACGCTTCGTTAAACTTCACGCTGTAAAAATCGCAATATGGACACTTGTTTTTGCAAAACGGAATGTGAAAATACAATCCCGAACGCTCATCAATCATAATTAACCCTTTTTGGCTCTGTTTTCAGCCTTTAATCTGAGTTCCTTGCTGAGAATTGTTTTACGCAAACGGATTGACTTTGGAGTAACTTCAAGAAGTTCATCATCTGCCAAGAATTCCATACTCTGTTCAAGCGAAAGAGTGGTTGGCGGAACAAGCTTGAGTGCTTGCAAACATTACATACAATATCCTCGTCCTTTGCACATTCGCCGACAATCATGCCCTCGTAAACATCAACACCCGGACCTACAAACAAACGACCTCTGTCCTGTGTGTTCCAAAGACCGTAGCCTGTTGTTGTGCCCGTTTCGTGAACTACGATTGAGCCACGGCTTCTTGTTTCAATATCGCCGTGCCATTCTTCATATCCGGCAAAAAGCTGGTTCATAATACCGTTGCCGTTGGTGTCGGTCAAAAATTCGCTTCTGTAACCGATAAGACCTCTTGCCGGAATTTTGATTTCCATATGAGTCATACCCGTAGGGCGGGTATCCATATTAATCATTTCGCCCTTGCGTGAGCAAAGCTTTGTCATAACGGCACCGACATATTCCTCCGGCACCTCGATAATAGCGGTTTCCATAGGCTCAAGCACCTTGCCGTTGGCATCTGTCTTTGTGATAACCTGCGGACGGGAAACCTGGAATTCGTAATTTTCTCTTCTCATAGTTTCTATGAGGATTGAAAGGTGAAGCTCGCCTCTGCCCGAAACCTTAAAGGTGTCCATAGAATCTGTTTCTTCAACACGCATGGAAACATTGGTTTCAACCTCTTTGAAAAGTCTGTCACGGAGATTACGGGAAGTTACATATTTGCCCTCTCTGCCTGCAAACGGTGAATCGTTAACGATAAAGTTCATGCTGATTGTAGGCTCATCAATTTTTACAAACGGAAGCGGTTCGATATGCTCAGGGTCGCAAGCGGTTTCGCCGATATTAAGGTCGGCAATGCCGGCAACGGAAACAAGGTCGCCGAATTCGGCACTGTCACAAGCAACTCTTTTAAGTCCCTCAAACTGGTACATTTTTGAAAACTTTACATTCTCCTGTGTTCCGTCCTGACGGCAAAGAACATAAGGAGTGTTGACATTGATTGTGCCTCTTTCAACTCTGCCGACACCGATTCTGCCTACATAATCATCATATTCAAGCGATGAGAACAAAATCTGTGCAGGACCGTCAGGGTCGCCTACAGGTGACGGAATGTATTTCAAAATAGCATCCAAAAGCGGACGCATATCGCCCTCACGAACATTAGGGTCAAGTGACGAATAGCCGTCCCTTGCCGAAGCATAAACAACAGGAAAATCAATTTGGTCATCGTCTGCTCCAAGCTCGATGAAAAGGTCGAGAACCTCGTCAATAACCTCTTCGGGTCTTGCACCGTCACGGTCAATCTTATTAACAACAACAAGCGGAGTTTTATGTAAACCGAGTGCCTTTTTGAGCACAAAACGGGTTTGAGGCATACAGCCCTCAAATGCGTCAACTACAAGCAAAACACCGTCTACCATAGTAAGAATACGCTCAACCTCGCCGCCGAAATCAGCGTGTCCCGGGGTATCAACGATATTAATTTTTGTGTTTTTGTAATGGATTGATGTATTTTTTGAAAGAATTGTAATACCTCTTTCTTTTTCAAGGTCGTTTGAGTCCATTACTCTTTCCTGAACAACCTCGTTGTCACGGAAAATACCGCTTTGATGAAGCATCTCATCTACAAGAGTGGTTTTGCCGTGGTCAACGTGAGCGATAATCGCAATGTTTTTTATATCTTTTCTTTCTTCTTTTGCCACAATAATGCCTTCTTTACTTCTTTTTATTAAAGCTGTCCCTAAGCTGAACTGTTCTGTTAAACACAAATGCACCCGGCTTGCTGTCCTGATCGGTGCAGAAATATGCGTTTCTCATAAACTGAAATCTGTCGCCCGGCTGTGTGTCTGCAAGTGCCTTTTCAACATAAGCGGTTCTGATTTCAAGCGAATTAGGATTGAGGTTGTCCTCAAACGAGCCAACGCCCTCTTCATCGCTCGGATTTTCAACATCAAACAAACGATCGTAAAGTCTTACTTGTGCAGTGTTGCAATCGTTTGCATATACCCAATGGATTGTACCCCTTACCTTTCTTCCGTCCGGAGTGTCACCGCCGAAAGTTTCAGGGTCGTATGTTGCGTGAACTGCAACAACCTCGCCGTTTTCGTCCAAATCATAACCTGTACAGGTTACGCAGTAAGCCTTGTAAAGTCTAACCTCATTGCCGACAAACAAACGACGGTACTTGCTGATAGGTTCAATCATAAAGTCGTTTTTCTCAATCCAAAGTTCTTTACCGAAAGGAATTGTACGCTTGCCGAATTCCTCATGGTCCGGATGATATTCAACCTCAAGTTCTTCAACCTTGTCATCGGGATAATTGTCAATAATAAGTTTAAGCGGGTCAACAACAGCCATTGCTCTCTTTGCATTTTTGTTGAGACTGTCACGAACACAGCTTTCGAGCATTGCAAAATCAATTACGCTGTAAGCCTTTGAAACGCCGATTTTTTCGCAAAAATCACGGATAGCATCGGCAGGATAACCACGGCGACGCATACCGCTGATGGTAGCCATTCTCGGGTCGTTCCAACCGTCTACAATGCCGTCCTGAACAAGCTTTAAGCACTTTCTCTTTGAAGTGAGAGTGTAGTTAAGGTTCATTCTTGCAAACTCAATCTGTCTTGGCTTTTCGCCCTCAACACAGTTATCGCAAACCCAATCGTAAAGCGGTCTGTGATTTTCAAATTCCAATGAGCAAAGCGAGTGTGTTACCTTTTCGCAAGCGTCCGAAAGGGGATGAGCAAAGTCATACATAGGATAAACGCACCACTTATCACCTGTTCTGTGATGATGTGCATACATAATGCGGTAGATAATCGGGTCACGCATATTCATATTCGGTGACGCCATATCAATCTTTGCACGAAGCACCTTTGAGCCTGCCTCAAATTCGCCGTCGG
>OIYQ01000723.1_pt1 | contig 13226 bp, 22 predicted proteins | sample 1588311 | NCBI WGS metagenome assembly OIYQ01 (sample SAMN03283244) | human gut metagenome | biome: human-associated habitat; material: feces | host: Homo sapiens | place: Peru | collected 2012
AAGAGAGAAAGAAATGATTTCTCGAATGAAATTTTGGTGTGTTAGATTGAGGGAACGCGGGGAGATATTTACGAAAAAGATGGAAAATTTAGTTGTGAATGATTAGCTGGAAGGAGGGATTGGGATTAAGATTTTGAAATGCCTGCTGATGATCGTAACTGCACCGGTCGTTTTGGTACTGATGCTTTTTATCTGGCTCTGCACGTGGCTGATCTACATATCCGGTCTGGTGCTTGGTCTGCTCAGCACTGTAATTGCTCTGCTTGGCGTGGCTGTGCTGCTTACCTATTCCCCACAGAATGGTGTGATCCTTTTAGTCATGGCATTTTTGATTAGCCCGATGGGGTTGCCGCTGGTTGCAATCTGGCTACTGGGCAAGGTGTAGAGTTTGAAATTTGTGATTCAGGATTAGGTGTATGGGGAAATGATATGAATATAATTTGGAATGAAAAGAAGCAGGACAATGGGAGATGAGACCCAATGCCCTGCTTCTCTGTTTATTCGGAACGAACTGTAATATATTTTTGATTGCGACTTTTAGGTTTATCAGGAATAATCATTTCTAATTGCCCGGAATCTAAAAGCGGATTGATATGCTTCAAAGTGAAGTTTCTTAAATCGTTGAAGCCACATAATATTGCAAGCTCTTTCTTGGATTTTGGTGTTGTGCAAAAAGCCAAAATCTGTTTGGACACCGTTGATAGTTCAATATCTTGGTGGGTAACTTGGTGGATAACTTGGTGGGCGTCACCCTCTAAGTTGTAGTTTACATTTTTCAAGATGTAGAAAAATTGAATTTTAATATAAATGTCTTGAGAATATGTTGCATACGACATATAATAAAAATGAAGGAGGGAACTGATGAGTATATGTATTGAATTATATAGCAAGGAGAATGGAGATTGTCCTGTTGCTGAATTTATTTCTTCACTTGATAAAAAAATGGCAGCTAAGGTACTACGAACAATCGATTTACTTGAGGAACATGGTAATGATTTAAGACCTCCATATTCAAAAGCTATAAGTAATGGTATTTTTGAATTAAGAACTAAACAAGGCTCAGATATAACAAGAATATTTTATTTCTTCTTTGTTGGTAATAAAGCAATTATTACAAATGGATTTGTAAAGAAAACTCAGAAAACACCTCAAAGCGAAATTGCAATTGCAATAAAATATAAAGAAGATTATGAAAGGAGACATAAACATGGTTAACTATAGTGATTATAAAAAACAATTATTAAAAGATCCTGAATTAAAAGCAGAGTATGATGCACTTGAACCTGAATACGATATTATCAATGCAATGATTGAAACTAGAAAAGGTTTGAATATGACTCAAAAAGATCTTTCTGAAGCGACAGGTATTACTCAGGCAGATATTAGTAGAATTGAAAACGGCACTAGGAATCCTAGCTTAGAAATGGTTAAACGTTTAGCGGCTGGGATGGGTATGCAGTTAAAACTTGAGTTTGTGCCTCTTCATCAAAAGAAACCAATCTAATATAGAAAAAATGAAAGCATCTATTAGAAAAATGGTAATTTAAAATAACTAGGGGTTTCCTAAATTTTAATTATTACGTAGTATGGGGTGAAATTCACCCCTTATTTTTTTACACTCTAGAAGTCTATTTCGGAAATGTCTAAATCTGACGATGAATCCTCATCGTCTTTTTTTATTAGGGAAACCTGAACATCATCAATTCTGTTAGAAATAGACTCCAGACGAATAAGAATATCTTCTAAAACTTCATCTTCCTCAAGTATTATTGGTTCATTACCTTCGTCAATAATAAGTTTAAACACCTTACTCATATTTATTTACTACTCTTTCTTATACTTGTGTAATAGAATGTTGTATCCTCGTTTAATGTATAAAGGACACGATTACGAAATCTCTCTCAGTTCAGATAGCCATTTGAGGCATGCTTGATAAGCTTGATTGACTTGTTTCTGTTTTCAACGATGGCAGTGTTCATCTTTCTTTTGGATTTGTCATCCACAATTATGAAGCTGTTGATGATTTCTCTTTTCCAGTTGGTAAGAGTATTCGCAAACGGACTCATCTCTGCAATAGGACTGCTTCTGAAATTAATGATGATTTTCTCGAGCTGTTTCTTTGCAGTGTCATGAGTGCAGTGATTCAAGAAGTAGGTAACATCATTCTTGAAATGGAATGCATCTTCTAGTTCATCATCAATAGCCAGCATATAAGCCAGTATCTCACTATAATTGAGACATCTATTCAGTGTACGATTGAATCTTCTTTCAACTTTCATTATTTCTTATATTTATCATTCTGTTTATATACACGATTTGATATAATTAGTAAAAACTTTTCGTGTAAAAAGAAACGATGAGTTTATAATGAATGAAATAATTGATAAGAAAAATGAAATTGAAGATGAACTTTATGATTCGATAAGAAAAGTATTAATTGATGCAAGAAATCAAGCTTATCGTGCTATTAATTCTAATATTGTTCTAGCGTATTGGAATATTGGTAGATTGATTGTGGAAGATGAATTAAACGGTACATTTAGAGCTGACTACGGTCAGAATGTTTTGCGAACATTATCTAAAAAGTTAGCTGCTGAATTTGGTAAAACATATAGTGTTAGAACTTTACAACAAATTAAAAAGTTTATTCGCTTTTTCCAAATACGAACGCGTTGCGTTCGCAATTGACATGGACTCATTATCGTAGCTTATTACGAGTAGATAACGAAAAAGCGCGTGAATGGTATATTGAAGAATCAATTAAAGGACAATGGTCGAGTCGTCAATTAGACAGACAAATTTCAACATCATATTATGAAAGGCTATTAGCTAGTCGAGATAAAGAGCCTGTTATTGAAGAAGCAAAAAGTAAAATGGAATTAATGGCTCCAGAAAGCTTTATCAAGGATCCATATGTATTAGAGTTTATCGATTTAAAGAATTACCCTGCGCTAAGAGAAAGTGATTTAGAGCAAGCTTTAATTGATGAATTACAAACTTTCTTATTAGAACTTGGAAGAGGTTTTTGTTTTGTGGCAAGACAAAAACTAATGAGATATGACGATGAAGATTTTTATGTTGATTTGGTATTCTATCATAGCATTTTAAAGTGTCATGTTTTAATTGATTTAAAACTTGGTAAATTAACACATGGTGATGTTGGACAGATGGATAGTTATATGCGCATGTTTGATGATCTATATAAGAACGATGATGATAATCCTACTATTGGATTGTTGTTGTGTTCTGAAAAGAATGAAGCAGTAGCTAAATACTCTGTACTAAATGATAAAACAAATATGTTTGCATCTAAATATCAGTTTACTTTGCCAACTGCTCAAGAATTAGAGCGTCAAATCGAGAAAGAACGCAAACGTTTAGAGAATAAATAATTCTCTTAAGCTATTCCTGAAAAGTAAAAATATAGAGCATATTTTAATGTGGTACTCGATAATCATTGCTGTGAAAACAAAAAAAGTTGGAAACAGGGGAAAATAGAGAAAATCAAAGAAAATCGTGTTAAAAAATGTCTTAAATTGAATGTATATGGGCATTTGGAAAGACTGTACTATCGAATTTGAATAGCCGAAAAATGTTAAAAACGCCCTTAAATAGGGCATTTTCTTTATTTTAAAGATAAGAAGATTGATGAAATAAATGCTTCTAATGTTTTGGGATGGTAGAACACATTGATTCATTACAGAAATAGTGATGTTAATGGTTATAGTTAAACTTATTTAAAAATAATTCACAATCTAGAGTTAATATGTAAAGGGTAGTTTCTGCCACCTAATACATATGACTGCGGCTCATTTGTGGTAAATTGAAAAGCCGTTGTAAGAAAGGAGTTAAAAAGCCTTATAACCGCTGGGATTCACACAGAAAGGAGCTTGTCTATGAAATCTTTATTTGAGGAAATGATCGGCACATATCGCAATGAGGGCGATTATTATATCCCTAATCTTGAATTACCATCTATGCCGTACTATCAGATTGGCAAATACGGGCGTATGGAAATCCTTGTTTCTGCTATGGCAAAGCAAGAGGGCGTAACCGAAGCACTTAAAGCTGCTAAGCAAATGGAATGGATACGTTGTATGAACAGTATCCGCAACCGTGCGGAAGAAATCAATTTGACTGAACTTTACTTATGCGGTTCAATAAAACTATATTTGCCTTTTCCATATGCTTTTACTGGTACGATTAAGCTTGTGGCTTTCAGTTTTCTGATAAGATTACCGGCAGCGGTAACGGAGTCTCCTGTAATAGAGGAAATGTCGGAACGACCAAAGATTCCGTCAGTTCCCATGTTTTTATAAACATCTTTTGCTTTCTTAATTGTAGTCTGGCTTTCGTTTAATCCATCAATCGCATCCTCAATCGTAACATTAGCGGAGTTTCTTGTTGTGCCATAATTCAAGTTATACAGCGTGACTTGGAATGAGATAACATCGGAATAGAACTCCGGTTCCAGCTCTTTACGATAGTTATGAGCAACATGGTAAGATTCCTTGACGCTCCATATAACCCAACCGTCCGAAAATATAGGCGAGAACAGGATTGCGACGAGTGGAGGAAATATTGGATATATCTCTTTCATGTATTTGTGTTCCATCAGCCATGCTGTTAGGAGAATAGATTGTAAGACGGTCATCATATATGTCAATATGAACTTCGCTGCCTAAAATAATCAAAGAAATTCCATAGCTTTATTGCGTCTTAAAATACCATGATTCATGAGGTTAAAATCTCATTTCTAGCGTACAAATGATTAAGTTCCATTCCTAAAACAAAAAGAATATTAGAATTAATATCCGATATTCTTATGAAAATATAATCCTGAACGACTAAATTCCACATTATTTTCGTTTCTTTTTAAAGTGGAATTTAACCTTTCACTTTAGGATAAATAAAAACCTGCAAATGAAGATGACAAGATGGTTGATGTTTTCACTTGCAGGTGTTATATTACACCGATTATCCGTCAATTGCACACCACTCTAGTAGTTTTATGTCCACAATGTGGACAACGTATTCGTGTCAATAAAATCAATGCTTTTATATTTTAGTTTTACTCATCTATTTTTTTGATAATGTTGGATGTTGCATATAGAAAATCTCTTTTTGATAATCTATTTCTGCTTTTAATTGTTCTTTTGAAGGAAGGTAAGTTAGGTATTTAGACATGAAAAGTCTGTCATTATCATGAAGGATAGAATATCTAGCGATGTCTTCATCTGTTTCTGAACAAAGTAATATTCCAAGTGTTGGATTATCTCCTTCTTTGCATTTTAAATCGTCATACATTCGTACATACATATCAATTTGACCAACATCTTGATGTGTGATTTTCCCCATTTTTAAATCGATGAGGACATAGCATTTTAATTCGATATTGTAGAAAACAAGATCTATATAGTAGTCTTCAGTTTCAGTTACAATGTGTTGTTGTCTAGCTACAAATGCAAATCCTTTTCCCATTTCCATTAAGAAATCTCTGATATGTGTCAAAATAGCTGACTCCAAATCATTTTCAAGATAAGAATCTTCATTTTTGAATCCCAAAAACTCTGCAACAATTGGACTTTTTAATAATTCAAACTGATTCTTTTGATTTTCTGAATTCTTCAGAAGCATTTCGTTAACAACATCATTTTTCTTTGGAGATTGCATTAATCGATAGAAATATTGTGTGCTGATGTTTCTATCTAATGTTCGAGAACTCCATCCCTCATTTGAGGCTTCATTCATATACCATAATCTTGCGTTTTCATCAGGAACACGTAATAAACTTCTAAAATGCGTCCAAGTTAAATTGTGAACGCATGCGTTCACAATTCGTTCATCAGGAAAAGCAATATAAAATTTGCGGAAATATTGGAGGTTTCTCTTTGAAAAACTTTTTCCATATTCTTTTGTAAGTTCATCAGCTAAAGCATCAATCAGAGCTTGCCCATATTGTGCTCTTTCATTTCCGTTTTGTTCCTGCTCAACAATACGTTTACCCACATGCCAATATGTTAGTATCATTGCTTTATTGGTAGCATTGTATGCTATTTTTTGGCCGGAAGAAATGATATCTTTAATATCAGTAATTATAGCTTGATAATTCATGATTTTACTTTCCATATGAATTTTAACCTCGCTTTCATTTGATTCTTTTATATTTTAGAATTCAATTATCTTATCGATATAAGAACCATATCATATTTATACGCTCAGTTTAAGAATAATAGATAATTTTTTTTCATCAAAACGATTACCCCAGCCATTGCGTTCGTCAAATGTCATGTCTTCGATTTTGTTGATATCAGGGATTTGAATTCCTTGTTCTTTAAATGATTTAATGATTTTGAGAAGAATGTCAATACTTTCTTTCCCATGATTAGGTATGTTAGAAAAGGAATATATCTCTTCCATATCTCTGATCATTTTAAGAAAATCATTTACCGTATCATCAACATCATTATAAATTGGCTTTAGTATTTCATATTCTTCTTTGGAAATATATTCAAATTCTGATTCTTCATACGTTGGGAATTCAAGCATATATTCAGGAATGTATTCAATAATCACAGAAGCCCATTCATCTAAAAACTTTGCATTAGTGACATTCCATAATTTATTTAGCAAGGTAGACCAATTATAATTTGGGTATTTTTCTTTGATTAAGGATTCAAAACACATTATTGCATAAGCAATTCGAGCTCTCATAGAAATATTAATAAAATTCTCTTTCATTTAATTTTCCTCCTCATGCCACCTGGCATAATTTTTCTTTATTTTGCCTCTGAATGTGTATGTACAGTTTTCATAGGCTGATTTTATTTTTTCAAAACTATGATTTGTCACATCGATTGTTATCATGTATAAATTTTCAAGTTTTGCACCATGATTAAGTGCATTGTTAACAGCATTTACTTCAGCGCAATTGCCTATCTTATAAGCATTTAGTGATTTTTCTGGAAGTAAGCGTTTATGATTTGTGTCTCCGAATAAAATTGGATTTTTAATGTCATCATCTTTAATTTTCGTTATCACGTCCGTAATATCTTTTACCAGTTTCTTTATCAATTACAACGCATGCAGTATTGAATTTATCTCTTTGTCTTTTAGAGATTTTTCCTAAGCTGTTAGATTTTCGTTTTGCCCAAGATGTAAATCTTTTATGAAGAGCATAAGCTTGACACTCTAAACGAATCTTATTTTCACTGCTTTTTATTGAACTTCCATGTGCATTGAGATAAAGTTTGCTTAGTCCACTCCCCATTATTTTACTCCTTTCTTTTTTGTAATCTAATCATCAAATTGTATAAATGTTGTAAAGAAGAGGAAACTGCTGGGACAACACTCTCCAGGAATCATTCTTCGGACATATGAAAGATGAGATATATAGAGAATGCCTGCTCATACGAAGATCTGAAGGACATAATAGATTCCTATATGGTTTTATTACAACAATGATCGTTATCAGTATAATCTGGCTAAGCTTTCACCAAATGAGTACTTTGAATATTATATGACTGGTGAGTATTCTCTCAATCATATCGCAAAAGAACCTGATGGATATAAGGAAAAATTCAAACAGATTAGAAAGAATCTGGATAGAACTTCAACACTTGAGAAATTAGTAGCTATCCTTCAAAGAATAACATATTTCAAACAGTCCATTAGGTAATCTGCACAGATGATTTCTGATTATATCTATATCGTTATTACTTAATGATGCAAAGCCAAAATCATCCATCTTAGTGAATATAACGGTATTATTAAAATAGCTATCTACATCATCTGGAAAAGATCTGTAAGCAATAGTATGATCAGTATCATATACACTTAAATCCTTTACAAGAAGTTATACTGATGGATCATCATCAAATATATAATCTCGATAGTCAAATACACCAAGTTCATTTTTTATAGCTTCCTTCATTTTATCTGTTTCCAACACACATAAAACTCCATCTTTAATGATTACATATTTACATAGTCTAAACATAAAAATATCCTCCTGGTTATATTACACCTAGAGGATATCTTTATTTCTAACCAATTTTAAGTGCCTTTTTATTTTGGGGTCCACATTAATTTATAACTTGCCCGTTTTGCTTGTTTTTTACCTAGCCTCAAATGAAGGACTAGGAGGTAGCTATCCACCTCCGTTTGGTAATTATATTATGTAAATTACTAATTTGCCAAGAGTAGTATACTCTTGATAGGGTTTATTTTTGTTTGTAGCTGATAAGAGGGAATAAGCATATTTATATTGTTTATGATTCCCAATCAGCAGGCATATTTTCTATTCCCCATGTACATAAGGATTGTAAAATAGGCATCATACTTTTCCCCAAGTCAGAAAGAGAATATTCCACCTTAGGAGGAACTTGAGGATATTCAGTACGAATAATAATACCGTCTTCTTCTAATTCTTTTAACTGATTACTAAGCATTTTATGTGTTACTTTCCCCAATAAACGCTTTAATTCACTATATCGCAGTACTTCTTTTTTCCATAACCAAAACAATATATGCATTTTCCACTTTCCATTTATTAATGAAATAGCATATGCAAATGGTTTGATATTTATATTTTCTTTTGAGCATTCTTTATGTTTCATCATATAACTCCCCTTTTTGATAGTATCTATAAAAAAAGTGCGTTCTTCACTTTAAGAAATAACATAGTAAAATGATAACAGAAATAGATAAATGAGTAAAGGAGACTATATATTATGAGCTTATTAAATACACCAATTCAAATCAAAGATTTAATTGTTAAAAACCGATTAGTTATGCCACCTATGGCAACTGCTAAAGCAAATCTAGATGGTAAGATAACAAAAGAACTTTGCGAATATTATGAAGAAAAGTCCCAAGGAGGATATTTAGGTCTCATTATAACAGAACATAGTTTTATATCCCAACAAGGAAAAGCCCAAAAAGGGCAGGTTTCTATTTCAAAGGATAGTGATATAGAAGAATTAAAAAAGATAGTATCTGTCATTCACAATAACAAAACGAAAGTGTTTGCACAAATCAATCATGCCGGAGGAGCAACTACAAAAGAAATAACTGGTTGTGACGTTTTGAGTGCTAGTGCTGTACCCTTACCTGGTAGGAGAAAAAATACTGTTTTACCAAAAGAGATGACACAAAATGATATTGACAAGGTTATTGACGATTTCGCAGAGGGAGCATTAAGAGCAAAAAAAGCTGGATATGACGGTGTCGAAATTCATTCGGCACACGGCTATTTATTAAATCAGTTCTTCTCTCCATTAACAAATAAAAGAACTGATAAATATACTGGCACAACACTTCAAGGAAGAATGCAATTACATTTGGAAATTATAAGTGCTATTAGGAAACGAGTAGGAAATTCCTATCCGATTGCTTTACGACTGGGAGCTTGCGATTATATGGAAGGTGGTATTACTATCGAAGATAGTATTATTGCATGTAAAGAATTTGAAAAGGCAGGAATTGACCTATTAGATATTTCAGGTGGTTTTTGTTCTTATATTTCTCCAAAAACAAAGCAACAAGGATACTTTAGCGAACTTTCTGAACCAATCAAAAAAGCAGTTAATATTCCAGTAATCCTCACTGGTGGAATTACTACTAAGGAAGCAGCGGAAGAATTATTACAAACAGAGAAAGCCGATATGATAGGAGTAGGACGATCTATACTAAAAAACTCTGATATGGCAAAACAAATAATTCTGTCATTGTAAAGAAAAATTTCTAATGATTTTATAGATTATAGCATTTGAAAACACATACAACCGCTAGGCTTTATATGGATTTTTTCTTTCTTCTCCTTATTTACAAAATATATAAACGGTACTCCGTTTATATATTTCAACTTTGTGGAAAGTAAGTGAAGTTATGAAACTATCAAATTACAATTAATCAATTTGGGATAATAGAATTGTTTAAAAAGAGTAAAACATATTACAGATAATAATTAAAATGGAATTTGTAATATACTAGGAGGAAAAAGCGATGGAGTTATTTTGTTATGTTTTTTTACCAGCTTTGGCTGGTGGTTTGATTCAAGGAGTTACTGGTTTTGGAGCCGGTGTTATCATGATGATGTTCCTTCCTTTTGAATTTTCTATTATTCAAAGCGCAGGACTATCATGTGCTATTAGTATTATTTTAAGTAGTATAATGGTTTATCGTTATCGCAAAAATGTTAACATAAGAAAAATAATCATTCCAGCAGTCTTATATTTAACTATTAGCAGTATTTTTATTATATTTGCTAAGTTTATAAATCAAAATGTTATGAAAATGATTCTTGGAATATTTCTGATTGTTTTAGCAATTTATTTTCTTTTTTTTAATAATAAAACAATTGAACCAAAAGGAATGTTATCTATAACTTGTATAATAATTTCAGGAATGTGTGACGGGCTATTTGGGATTGGTGGACCTCTAATGGTTATTTATTTTTTAACGAAGACAAGTAGTAAAGAAGAATATTTAGGTACCATTCAATGCTTTTTCTTGATTAATACAGTTTATACTACGATTTTTAGAATTTTTAATTCAATTATTACTATCTCATTATTACCTGTAATTGCTTTTGGAATGATTGGAATTATATTGGGAGTTATTGTAGCAAATAGAATTGTTGATAAGTTAGATGGAGAGCTACTCAAAAATTTAACGTATATATTAATTGCATTATGTGGTATATCAAATGTAGTAACCACTTTGTTATAATAATACAAATTACAATTCATAGAGTCAGTGATATTGACCTTAAAATAACAAGAATCGTGTAAAAAGAGTGTAATAGGAAGAATAGGTGATGAATCCCAATTCAAGTAGGTTAGTAAAAATATATAGATTCATGAAATTCGAACAGTTTGAGGGGAGCTGTAAAGCCCTGATTTAAAGGGTTTTACAGCTCTTTTCTTAATTTTATGAAGGAATAAGAATTATTGATATTGCAAATTGGTTGTGTGGCGAAAACGATTCCCAAAAATAATAAAATTAAGTTTTTGGGAACTAAGATGACCATATTAAATTTCTTTGACAAAATACAATGTAATGAAAGAATGTGGTTGTTTTAACTTAGAAAATAATTTGTTAGTAAATTTAGATGATATCATTTATGATCAATAAGTATAGTTATAGTGAGTACATTTTGAGTACAATAAATTTGAGAGAGAATAACAAATGCGATAATAATGACATAAATAACACTATTTACATGAGAACATGGTTTAATATATGTGCTAAACTAATCGGTCTATTGAGTGATAGTTTAATGTATAGTGATATAAGTCAAAAGTTGATAGAAGTTAGTAAACTTTTTCTCATGAAAAGGATAAATAAAACATTAGTTAATCCATATGTTAGAAAAATTTTACCAATAATAAATTATGCAACAAAAAAGGTTTAATGACTTGGGTTCAAATTTCTATACATTTTTTCTTGATTGGATAACATAATACTATTTTTCTCATTTAATTCTTATATAATTAAATTGAATAAGAAGAATTTAAAAACTTTATTGAATAAAGTTTGAGGATTAACAAGTGAAAAATATCATTGTTCTATTTGAAGTAGAATTAAAAGAAGGAAGAAAGCAAGAATATTTAAAAAATGCTGCATTGTTAAAGGATTTATATATGCCGAGCGATTCTCATCACTTGTAAAAGAAAATAAAATACTAAGCATGACAGTTTGGGAAAATGAAGAAAGTATTGAGGTATGGAGAAATTTTGAAGAGCATAGATTAAGTCAAAAAATTGGAAGAGATTGTTATTTTATTGATTATAAAATTACAGTTCTTAATACTTCTCAATCATATAGCATGAATGATAGAAAAGAAGCTCCAATTGACTCGAATGATTATTTTGGATTATAGTCGAAAGAAGGTAGATTATGTATTTTCAATATGGTGAAAAAGAAATTGAATATTTAAAAAGTAAAGATAAAAAATTAGCAGAAGTTATCGATAAATTAGGACATCTTTATAGGCCAGTTAATCATGACTTATTTTCTTCAATTGTTTATAGTATTATCGGACAGCAAATATCTACAAAAGCACAACTAACAATCTGGAATAGAATGATAAATGAAATGGGAAAAATTGATTCAGAAACTTTAATTAGTGCTGGAAAAGAAAAAATACAATCTTTTGGAATGACCTTTAAAAAGGCAGATTATATTTTAAAGTTTGCAGAGAAAGTACAATGTAAGGATATAGATTTGGATAGTTTTTCTAATAAAAGTGATGAGGAAATTATAAAAGAATTAACTTCACTAGATGGAATAGGTGTTTGGACTGTAGAAATGATATTATTACATTGTTTAGAACGTCCTAATATATTGAGTTATGGAGATTTAGCAATTTTAAAAGGTATGAAAATGGTATATCATCATAAAGAAATAGATAAAAAACGATTTGAAAGATATAGAAAAAGATTCAGTCCTTATGGCAGTGTTGCTAGTATCTATTTTTGGGCAGTAGCAGGTGGTGCAATGTCTGAAATAAAAGAAATAAGGAGATAAGCATATGCAGTATACAAGTCAATATCATTCCCCTTTAGGAGAAATCTTAATTGCAGCAGATGACATAGGATTAACGGGTTTATGGTTTGAGGGGCAAAAATATTATGCGCTTCATTTAGATAAAGAAAACCAAGAACAAGAAACACAAATATTAAAAGATACAAAAAGATGGTTAGATATTTATTTTAGTGGTCAAGAACCAAATTTTAAATTACCACTTCACTTTACTGGAACGGATTTTCAAAATGAAGTATGGGAAATACTCTGTTCTATACCTTATGGAAAAACAATGACTTATGGAGAAATTGCAAATATTTTAGCAAAAAGAAAAGGATTAGAAAGAATGTCCGCACAAGCAGTTGGAGGAGCAGTAGGTCATAATGAAATCTCAATTATTGTTCCTTGCCATAGAGTTGTAGGCTCTCAAGGCTCTTTGACAGGTTATGCTGGAGGAATTGATAAAAAGGTATCATTGTTACAATTAGAAAAGGTTAATATGGATCGTTTTTATGTTCCTAAAAAAGGAACAGCATTATAAATTTATAAAAAGGGAGCGTAAAAACCCACTACCCTTTGGATGGTGGGATGTAAGCGACCTATATCGTATATGCATAAAGTCCTAAAGTGAAAAGTTAAATTCCACTTTAAAAAGAAACGAAAATAATGTGGAATTTAGTCGTTCAGGATTGTATTTT
>OIYQ01000724.1_pt1 | contig 13213 bp, 9 predicted proteins | sample 1588311 | NCBI WGS metagenome assembly OIYQ01 (sample SAMN03283244) | human gut metagenome | biome: human-associated habitat; material: feces | host: Homo sapiens | place: Peru | collected 2012
GCAGGAGGTACACCATGCGTTGCAGTTGCGGCAGGTCAAGGTTCAGGCAGTAGCCGTCCAGTGCCATCTTGCGGATATAGGCACTCAGGCTTCGGATGCCCATGCCCAACATCTTTTCATAAATGCGGCTTTTCTCAGCTTTTGTTGTTCTCAGGATAATGATTTCATCCCGCTTTTCCCTCACCGGGCATCACCGTCCTTGTCGTAATAACTGCGGAAGGGCTTCACCGGCTCCGGCTTGTCCGACTTTTCTTCCAGTGCTGCCAGAACCGAGGGGCGGCGAGGTGAATCCTCCTGTTCTTCCTCGTCCTGTTCCGGTTCGTGGTTTTTCTCGTCCACGTCCAACTGGGCATTCAGTTCCGCAAGCCGTGCGGACTTTTCTGCCAGTTCTTCCTCCTGTGGGAAGGGCTTTTCCACCTCAATCTGTGCCGCTGCCTGCTGCTGATGCAGGGTGGTCAGCTCGTTTTCGGCAGAAGTGATACGCTCCGGGAAGTTGTTCAGGGAGTTATCCAGACGGATGATGTTGCCCAGTGGGTCGGTGCCCAAGGGCACCGGGTACCTCCGCTGCCCCTTCAGAATCGCCTGATATTCGCTGCGGAAGGTATCGAACCGCAGAGACAACTCAAAGCCCCGGTAGCTGCCGATCACTTTTTCTTCGGCGTTGGGCAGTTCGGAGCAGGCAAGCACCAGACGCTCACCGGCGGTCTTTTTCTCATCGTAGGTCACGCCCTTGATGGTCATGCCGCAGAAACCCTCTTGCACCTGCGGGTGGGCAGCGGCAAGCTGTGCGTCCGCTTTCACCCCAGCAATATAGGCGTTCGTTTCCTGAATATCTGCCGGGAACTTGGTCAGCAGCTTGTCTTGCAGACGGAATTTCTGGCTCTGGTGGTCGGCTTTCAGAACCTTGAGTTTTGCGACCTGCACATCCAAATCCATCTTCTCCTTGATGAGCGGATTTCCGGCGCACAGCGCCTTGATTTCTGCATAGGAAAGTGCCTGTTCGTCTACATCTTCGCAGGAGCGCACCGGGGATTTACTGGTCATAATCTGCGAGATAAATCGCTGTTTATTCTCAAGGGTCTGAAACAAGTACGAGTCAAATGTCCCTTCCGTGACGTAATTGAACACCTTGACTTCCTTATTCATATTGCCCTGACGGATGATGCGACCATTGCGCTGGGTCATGTCGCTGGGCTTCCAGCCAACATCCAGATGATGCACCGCCACAAGCCGGGACTGGACGTTGGTGCCCGCTCCCATTTTCGCCGTGCTTCCGAGCAAAACTCGCACATCGCCGGAGCGCACTTTGGAGAACAATGCCGCTTTTTTTGCTTCGGTATCTGCGTTGTGGATAAACTCGATCTCGTTTTCCGGCACACCGGCAGCAACCAGCTTTTTGCGAATGTCATCGTAGACGTTGAAATTGCCATCGTTCTTTGGTGTTGAGAGGTCACAGAACAAAAGTTGGGTCAGCTTCTGGTCTTTGCCTTCCTCCCAGATCTTCAGCACGTTCTGAACGCATACGTTCAGCTTGCTGTTGGGGTCGTCCGGCAGCATGGGGTTCATCAGGCGCACATCCAAGCCGATCTTTCTGCCGTCGTTGGTGACACAGAGCATATTGTCCACTGAGGCATCCACGGTGCCGGAGTGGATTTCTGCGGCACGTTTGCTCAGTTCCTGCACCATTTCCTTTTGGATGTCGGACGGTTTCGCCACCACGGTTTCAAACTTCGCTTCGGGCACAGGCAGATGGAGCTGGTCACTGGTCTTGATGTCTGCAACCTCCTTGAACATGGACATCAGTTCCGGGAGATTGAAAAACTTTGCAAACCGGGTGCGGGCACGATAGCCCGTACCCTCTGGGGCCAGCTCGATGGCGGTGGTGGTCTCGCCAAAGGTGGATGCCCAGCAGTCGAAGTGGGTCAGCTTTTTCTGCTGCAAGGTACTGTACTGCAAATACCGCATGACCGTGTACAGCTCGGTCATGGAATTACTCACAGGCGTACCCGTGGCGAACACCACGCCCCGCCCGCCAGTGATCTCGTCCAGATAGCGGCACTTGCCGAACATATCGCTGGATTTTTGCGCTTCGCTGGTGGATAATCCTGCGACATTACGCATTTTTGTCGTGAGGAACAAATTTTTGAACGCGTGTGACTCGTCCACAAACAGGCGGTCAACACCCAACTGCTCGAAGGTAACTACATCGTCCTTGCGCTCATCGGAGCGCAGTTTTTCCAGCTTGGTTTCCAGCGTTTTGCGGGTCTTTTCCATCTGCTTGATGGAGAAATTCTCGCCTGCGTGGACTTTCAGCTCATTGATGGCGGCAAGGGTCTCGTAGATCTGCTCCTGAATAATGCGCTCCTGCCGCTCAAAGGACAGTGGAATGCGCTCAAACTGACTGTGCCCAATGATGACCGCATCGTAGTCGCCGGTGGCGATGCGGGCGCAGAATTTTTTGCGGTTGGCGGTCTCAAAGTCCTTGCGCCGTGCCACCAAGAGTTTGGCATTGGGGTAGAGGTTCAGAAACTCGCTTGCCCACTGCTCTGTCAGGTGATTGGGCACCACGAACAGGCTTTTCTGGCACAACCCCAGACGTTTCGCTTCCATAGCAGACGCAGCCATTTCGTAGGTTTTGCCTGCGCCAACTTCGTGTGCAAGCAGCGTATTACCGCCATAAAGCACATGAGCGATGGCGTTGCGCTGGTGCTCCCGGAGGGTGATTTCCGGGTTCATGCCGACAAAGTGAATGTGGGAACCATCGTATTCACGGGGGCGGGTAGAGTTGAACAACTCATTGTACTGCTTCACCAGCGAAATGCGCCGCTGAGGGTCCTGCCAGACCCAGTTGGTGAAAGCATCCTTGATGACCTGCTGTTTCTGCTGCGCCAGCATGGTCTCCCGCTTGTTCAGCACACGCTTGGGCTTGCCGTCGGCATCCTCGATGGTGTCGTAGATACGGACATCTTTCAGGTTCAGGGTCTCCTCCAGAATCTTATAGGCGTTGGCACGGGATGTGCCGTAGGTCTCGGAGGAGATAATATCGCCCCGTCCCGTAGCGGTCTTGCCCTCCACGCGCCACTCTGCGGTATAGGGAGAATAACGCACTTTGACAGCATGGCGCAGATAGTAGGGGATCTGGAATGTCTCGGTCATAAACTTCTGGATAATGTTCGGGTCCAGCCATGTTGCACCCAGCCGCACATCAATTTCAGATGCTTCCAGTTCTCTGGGCTGTGCCTTGGTCAGCGCATCCACATTGACCACAAATTCCGGGTTGGTCTCGGCAGCAAACTGCGCCATCCGCAGCTTTGCCCGGACATCGCCGGACAGGTACTCGTCTGCCATCTGCCAGCCGGCTTCCGGGTCGGTGGGGTCGGCGGCAGGGTCTTTGAAGATCACACCGGAAAGTTCGGTGGTAATGCGCCCGTACTCGCCGGGCGTACCCAGCAGTTCTGCCATATAGGGTAAATCCACCTTGCCGTGTTCTCCGATGGACACCGCCAACGCTTCGCTGGGGGTGTCCACGCTGGTGACGGTGCGCTCTGGGCGGATGGTGCGCTTGGTGAACATCGCCGCCTTGCTCTTGAGCTGCCCCTGATCGTCCAGATTTTCCAGAGAACACAGCAGATAGTAAGAAGAATCCTGCTCAAATAATCTGCCGTTTTTGCGGTCATTCAGCAAGCCGTATTTTGCAGAAAAGGCATCGTAGGCGGCATTCAGCTTTTCCTGCGTAGCCTGAATGTCGGCATCCGGGTAGTCGTTTAGCTGCTGGTCAATCAACTCATTGACGATTTGCCGCAGCTCCACCATCCCGGTCACACGGCCTTTGGCGGTGTCGGAAAGCTCCACCTGTGTCATAACAGAATTTTCGCGGTAATACACTTCACCGTCAACCACGGTGTAGGAGAAGTTCTTCACATCCGGGTCAGCAGGGAGAATGTGTCGCTCATTTTCTGCATCCGCAATATCTGGTGTTTCGACCTCAACTTCCGTGTACAGTCCCTCAATATGCTGGATAGCTTCGGCAAGCTGGTCTGCCAGCACTGCACCCTCAATGGGGCGCACGGTGCATTCCTCACGGCCATACTGGGTGCTTTCGGTGGTCAGTTCGCCCAGCACCATCTCCGGGTGGTCTGCGAAATACTGGTTGATGGCAAAGCCATCCTCGGTCTTGCCCAACTGCACCCATGCAGGTTCGATGTCCGCAGGGCGGTCACGTTTTTGCAGGAAAATAATGTCGCTGACAACATCCGTGCCAGCGTTGGCACGGAAAGCATTATTCGGCAGACGGATGGCACCCAGCAAATCGGCACGTTCTGCCATGTGCTTGCGGGCAGTGCTGTCCTTGCTGTCCATGGTGTAGCGGCTGGTGACAAACGCCACCACACCGCCCGGACGCACTTGGTCGATGGCTTTTGCAAAGAAATAATTGTGGATGCTAAAACCAAGTTTGTTGTACGCCTTGTCGTTGACTCTGTATTGACCAAAGGGTACGTTGCCGACAGCGAGGTCATAAAAATCACGGCGGTCAGTGGTCTCAAAACCGGCAACTGTAATGTCAGCCTGCGGGTACAGTTTTTTCGCAATGCGCCCGGTGATGGAATCCAGTTCCACGCCGTACAGCCGACTGTCTGCCATGCTGGAGGGCAGCATTCCAAAGAAGTTGCCCACGCCCATACTAGGTTCCAGAATGTTACCGCTGCGGAAACCCATGCGCTCCACGGCATCGTAAATGCCACGGATCACGGTGGGGCTGGTATAGTGGGCGTTCAGAGTAGAAGCGCGAGCGGCGGCGTATTCATCCTCAGAGAGCAGTTCTTTCAGCTGGGTGTACTCGGCAGACCAATTTTCCTTGTTGGGGTCAAAAGCGTCTGCCAAACCGCCCCAGCCCACATATTGCGAAAGCACCTGTTGCTCCTCGGCGGTGGCACCCCGGTGCTCCTCTTCCAGCTTGAACAGGGTACGGATGGCTTCGATGTTCCGGGCGAATTTCTGTTTGGGGCCTCCGACACCCAAATCATCATCCGTGATGTGGAAGTTCCCGGCAAGTTCAAGTGTGGATCGTTCCGGTTCAACTGCATCCAGAGCAGGTGATTTTGAGCCAATCGTCTGGATCACAATATCATAAGGCATACGGTTTTCTTCAGCAGGGTATATGGCAACCGTTTTTACAGCATCATCTGGCTGCGTAGTAACCTGTTCATTCTGCCGCAAGCCATCCTTGAATTGTCGTTTGTTGATAACTTCGTTATCCCACGACTGCCCCTGCGCACTGGTGTCGATGCGCACATCTGTTTCGCCTACATAGCCGATTTTGCCTTCGATGGTTCGGGTAGGAAGGTCAACGATAACATCGTCCCCGACCTTATAATCAACGGCCTTTTCGGGAGCAGCGTCAAGGGCCTCGTCCTGCTGTTCGTACAATTCCCGGACAACAGATAGCGGTTCTTCCCGAAAAATTGGCATCCGCAGGTCGGCCAGTGCCATATCCTGCAAGGAAACCTTGCCCTTATCAAAATCCACTCCGTCAATCCGAAATTTCCGGCCATCCATATTGATGATGGAGCCGATAGGCAGATAGTCCTCTTTGTGCAGATGTTTAGTCTTGTGATGAGTCCCATCTTCGTTCAATCCGGCAAGGTAAACATCGTTGCCCACAGACCACAATTCTTTTGACTTTCTTGCCCATAAGCTAGGTGGAAAGCCTGTGACCTGAACTTCGCCCAGTGCTGTTTCTCTCGTAAACAAAGCACTGTTGAGAACTTTTGCAACCTTGGCAGCATCTTCTCCATAGAACATAAAATTGCCGCCAGCTTCAAATCCAACCAGAGTATCCGGGTGCTGCGCCTTTAATGCAGTGTATTCGGCTGCACTGGCGGCGTTCAGTTCAAGGGGAAAGTCGATGGCTCTTCTTTCTTTGTCCGACAGGTAGCGGTTAGACTGAATCATCAGATCAATATATTTTTCGACCCGATCCCAGCGGAGAAGCACTTTCTGATGGTCGGGATAATGCTCAAACGTCAGACCCTTGCTGTCATGGTCAAGCCAACCACTGCTTCCGTCCAGATAAGTGTGTGAAGAACCGCCGGGGCCATACGGTGCATATTCGTTGGCAAGAGCTTTTGCCCGGAGTTTTCGGTCAGGCTGCAACTGATAAATTTTCCATATCCGAAGTTTGCTGCCTTCAACATTGGAACCTCTCCGCAGCGCATTTTCAATCTCCGCCTGCGACAAAACAAAAGCGGAGGGCGATTTTTCGCTCTCCGCTTGGTCGATGGATTCAATTTGTTTGGCTTCGGTGGGAATGTGGGCATCGAAGAAACTTAACTGTAAATCAGTTCGTTCAGCACCAGTTCCTCGGCCTGTGCTTTCAGGCTGTTCATGTGCTGCACCCACGCCATCAGCAGGTACAGCACCTCGTCGATGACTTCCTTGATGCGGGCATCGGGACGGTCGATCTTGTTGATGGCCACCACCAGGCTCAGGTTCTGCTGCAGAGCCTTCTGCAGCACGAAACGGGTCTGGGGCATGCAGCCCTCGGCAGCATCCACCAGCAGCAGAACGCCGTTGACCATCTTCAGCACGCGCTCGACCTCGCCGCCGAAGTCGGCATGGCCCGGAGTATCGACGATGTTGATCTTGACGCCCTTGTAGGTGCAGGAGCAGTTCTTGGCCAGAATGGTGATGCCGCGCTCACGCTCGATATCGCCGCTGTCCATGACGCGCTCAGCCACGACCTGATTGTCGCGGAACGCGCCGCTCTGACGCAGCATTGCGTCCACCAGGGTGGTCTTGCCGTGGTCAACGTGAGCGATAATGGCAACGTTGCGCAAATCGTTACGAACCATAAAATTCAACCTCTCTATTATTAAAACTCATAAAATACGAACGAACGTCATACAAACCTAAGTTTATAACAGAACAGGGTGGTTTGTCAAGATTGTATAAAAATTTTTTCTGCATTTCAGCATTATGCCCGCAAACTTTCCGCAGATTTGTGCGGCGTGTACCTTAAAAATATGCTATACTAAAGCCATATAGCAGGTTGCGTTTTTAATGCCCGGGCAACATCCGCAAGCTGCATATCGCAAATATGCCGTTTTGATAGGCACTGTTTTTGAAAATTGCGATAAAACGAACCGGAGGTGTTTTGCATTGAAGCTAACATTTTTAGGCGCGAACCACGAGGTGACCGGCAGCTGCACCATGCTGGAGGCGGCAGGGCAGCGTTTCCTCATCGACTACGGCATGGAGCAGGGCAAGGATGTGTACGAAAACCAACCCCTGCCCGTAGCCCCCGGCGAGATCGACTTTGTGCTCATCACCCATGCCCATATCGACCATACCGGCCTTTTGCCGCTGCTGGCGCACAACGGCTTCCGGGGCAGGATCTACGCCACCATCCCCACGGTGGAGCTGTGCGGCATCATGCTGCGGGACTCGGCGCATATTCAGGAGTTTGAAGCCGAGTGGAAAAACCGCAAGGGCAAGCGCTCCGGCGCAGAGCCGGTAGAGCCCATGTACACCGTGCAGGATGCCGAAGCCGCCTGCCGCCTGTTCTTGGGTGTGGAGTACGGCAAGCGCATCCAGCTTGCCCCGGGCATCGAGGCACGGTTCGTGGACGTGGGGCACCTGCTGGGTTCTGCCAGCATTGAGCTGTGGATCACCGAGGGCAGCACCACCACAAAGCTGGTGTTCTCCGGCGATATCGGCAATCTGGATCAGCCCATCATAAAAGATCCTACCTATATCCAGCAGGCAGACTATGTGTTCATGGAGTCCACCTACGGCGACCGCAACCACGACCCCCGGCCGGACTATGTGGCAGAGCTGGCAAAAATCTTGCAGCGCACCTTTGACCGGGGCGGCAATGTGGTAGTGCCCAGCTTTGCCGTGGGGCGCACGCAGGAGATGCTGTATTTTTTGCGGGAGATCAAGGAAAAAGGGCTGGTCAAGGGGCACGGCAACTTCCCGGTCTACATCGACAGCCCGCTGGCCACCGAGGCCACCCGCATCTTCCGGGATACAGACCCCGACTGCTTTGACGCCCAGACCCGCGCTTTGCTGGAAAAGGGCATCGACCCCATCAATGTGCCGGGGCTGCGCATCAGCGTGACCAGCGACGACTCCCGTATGATCAATACCGACCGCACGCCCAAGGTCATCCTGTCCGCCAGCGGCATGTGCGAAGCCGGACGCATCCGTCACCACCTCAAACACAACCTGTGGCGGCCGGAATGCACCATCCTCTTCGTGGGCTTTCAGGCGGTGGGCACCTTGGGACGCACCCTCATCGAGGGGGTGGACTCGGTCAAGCTGTTCGGCGAGCCCATCGAGGTGAAGGCGGAGATCTGCCAGCTGACCGGCATGTCTGGCCACGCCGATAAAGACGGTCTGCTGCGCTGGGTGAACGCCTTTACGGAAAAGCCCCGGCGGGTGTTCGTGATCCACGGCGAGGACGAGGTAGAGAACCGCTTTGTGGACACCCTGACCGAACAGGGCTTTACCGCCTGTGCGCCCTACAACGGTGCGCAGTGGGCCATCGGTGCCGAGGGCGCAGTCTGCCTGCAGGAGGGCACGAAGGTCCGCGTGGAGCAGAGGACAGGCGAGGGTGCAAACCGCGCCGCTACCGTGTTCCAGCGGCTGGTCAGCGCCGGCAAGCGCCTGCTGCGGGTCATCGAGCACAACGAGGGCGGTGCCAACAAGGATCTGGCCAAGTTCGCCGATCAGATCAACGCTCTGTGCGATAAGTGGGACCACTGAACGGCTGAACAACTGTACAGGAAAGCAAAACAGAAAAACAGGCAGTCCTGTGGTTTCATGGAATCACAGGGCTGCCTGTTTGCATGTTGAGAAAATGGAAAATGTTGCAGATAGGAGACCGTTTCGGACAGGGGCTTGCGTGCAAAGTGGTTGGGGAGGGCCTTGGCACCCTCGGCAGCATAACCAAAGCCCCACTGGGGCTTTGGTTGCGGCAAGCCGCCGCCCTGCCGGAATCCCTCCGGGTCCGGATGCGGCAGCATCCCCGTTAGACATTCCTGGAGGCTGGGACCCGCGCACTAATCAACAGCCCACCGGGCTGTTGATTGCCCTGCCTGCGGCAGGGCCGTGCTGTTCGAATCCCTCTAGGTCCCAAAGCCAGCGCGTGACTGATGTGTACGCAAAAGAAAAGCAGCAGCGTTAAAATTACGCTGCTGCTAAAAGTGGACCTAGAGGGATTCGAACCCTTGACCTCTCGGATGCGAACCGAACGCCCTCCCATGCGGACCTTAAAGAAGCCCCCAAAGGACAAAATATTTCTTTGGGAAAACGGCAAAAAATATAGGCGTAATGCGGTTTTTTGGACGAGCATTGCTTTCGAGAAAAAATTGCCATTTTTGCTTCAATGCAAAAAAGTCACACTTCAGGAGAGATGCACTTCAGATGTGATTTGAACGGGCGACCATCTGAATACTTCTTGCGGATCACGCACCGTATGGGGATGATTCGGATTATATCCCCTGTGCAATAAAATTGACGAGAAACAGTTGGATTTTTTCTGGCTGTTTCTTTTTTTATGCGTAAATCGGCGAAAACAGTGCCGATCACTACGCACCCAACAAAGATGAAAATGCCCAAAAAGGCTATCAAATATCGTCTTGCTCTGTACAAAATATAGCAATCGGTATACGCACCACGAAACATATACGGTATAACGTCGATTTTTGTACATATCCCCGACTGAATGACTGAAGGTGAGCTTTCAGGATGTCTGTTATTTATGTTGAAAAAAATCCGCCCATGCACTAAGATTCACATTTTTTTCAGATAATGGAAGCACTTCTTTTTACGTTTGACAACGGTTATAGATTGACATGAGCGCACCTGCAAGATAAACTTGATGTAGTATTATGTGAATCAGAGGGAGGCAAATCATGAGCGTCAAGACCACACCTGCCCAGCACCAGAGCAACCTCCGCAATGTGTACGGCACCTTCGCTATCGAAGGCATGACCATCAGCAAAGATACACGTAGAAATCTTGACCGTATTGGCAGCGGTCAGTCCAGCTATCAACAGGTCGTGAATGAACTACGCGTAAAGTACGCAAAGAAGGGCTGATTATATTCTCAAAGTATGGTGTCTACACCACGGTGCAACCCATGTGCTGCTAGACAGCGTATCAAAACAAAAAATTAAATAGTGCTGGTCTGACACGCAAGCTGACCGCAAAGCGCAACTTCTACTCTGAATGAATAGAAGCTGCGCTTTTATTTTTACCCACGACACATTTCAAAAGGAGAATGCCTATGGATAAAGACTTTATGCTGCATTACTTTAACAAAGCAGTACAGCCTGAATGGGAGGAACTGCTGAAAACACCGCGCTATCAACCTGCAGCAAGTAAGCGTGACGCGATCGCACGAGAGTTCTTTCGGATGCTGAACGATGAGCAGAAACGCAAGTACCTTGATTTGGAATCCGCAGCCATATCGGCAGAATGTGACATCGCAGAAGCCCTGTATATGAAAGGTGCCGCAGACCGTGAGATGATGATCCGTTAATACCATGAGTTATGACTACTTCTATGGTCAGTCAGGTGAACTGTTTTCTTATTATCGCATCCCGAAAGCACTCTTTCAGGACAGCCGTTTCCGGCAGCTCTCCACCGATGCCAAGACCCTGTACGGTATCCTGCTGGACCGCATGAGCCTGTCCGTGAAAAACGGCTGGCTGGACGAGCAGAACCGGGTGTTCATCATCTTTACGATAGAGGATGTCAAGAGGGCGTTGTGTTGCGCAGACAACAAAGCGACCAAGCTGCTCCGGGAACTCGAAAAGTTTGGTCTGATTGAACGAAAACGCAGAGGTCTGGGAAAGCCAAGTTTGGTGTATGTGAAGAACTTTTCAGCAGAATCGTCAAAATCAATATTCCAGAATCGTGATTTTCACGATTCTGGAGGCTTCAAAAACGCAAGTCAAGACCCTTCAAAATCACGATGTAATAAGACTAAAGAGAATGATACTGAAATGAGTGAGACTGATCCATTCTATTCTGAAGAAGCGGATGGGATGAGCAAACGCACCCAACTGGAAGAATATTTTTCTCAGTCTTTGGAGGTGGAACTCCTGCTCCGGCTCTGCCCGGATGATGAGGATACCATCTACCAAATCGTAGATTTGTTGGTGGACACCTGCGCCACCAACCGCAAGCTGCTGCGCATTGCCGGGGACGATAAGCCCGCCGAGGTGGTACGCAGTCGCTTTATGAAGCTGAACGCTGACCATATCCGCTTTGTGCTGAAGTGCCTTGCAGAGAACAGCAGCCCGATCCGAAACATGAAACAATACCTGCTCGCTTCTCTGTACAACGCACCCACCACGATGCAGCTTTCCTACCAGAACCAAACCAACCACGACTTAGCGATGCGGAGGTGATAAAAATTTCAAAGAAAGCAACTACGATTGCCATCGTCAACCAGAAAGGCGGCACCGGCAAGACCACCACCTGTGAAAATTTGGGCGTTGGACTTGCAGCCGAAGGCAAAAAAGTTCTGCTGGTAGATGCTGACCCACAGGGCAGCTTGACCATTAGCATGGGCTGGCAACAGCCCGATGAACTGCCCACCACCCTTTCTACCCTGATGCAGAAAGCCATAAACGACCAGAGCATTCCGCCCGGTGAAGGCGTTCTGCACCATGCGGAGGGCGTTGACCTGATTCCGGCAAACATCGAACTGGCAGGGCTGGAAGTTTCCCTTGTCAACTGCATGAACCGGGAAAAGATGCTGAAACAGGTGCTGGAAGGCGCAAAGCACGAGTACGATTTTATTCTGCTGGATTGCACTCCTTCCCTTGGGATGCTGACCGTGAATGCGCTGGCAGCGGCGGACACCACCCTGATTCCGGTGCAGGCGCAGTACCTGTCTGCGAAAGGCTTGGAACAGCTTTTGCAGACCGTCCAAAAAGTCCGGCGGCAGATCAACCCGAAACTAAAAATTGAGGGCATCCTGCTGACCATGACCGACAGCCGCACCAACTACGGACAGCAGATCGACAATTTGATTCGGGGTGCTTACGGCAGCAAGATCAAAGTGTTCGACCAGACCATTCCCCGGTCTGTCCGCGCTGCGGAGATCAGTGCCGTGGGCAAAAGCATTTTCCAGCATGACCCCAAAGGCAAGGTGGCCGAAGCCTACCGCTCTCTGACGAAGGAGGTGATGGCGAATGCCGAAAAACAGCTTAAACGTGTCGCTGAAAGGGGCAGATGACATTTTCTCCACCGAGGAATCCCGGCAGGAGCAGCAGCGGGAACAGGTGCAGCAGATTCCCATCGGGGAGCTGTTTCCCTTCAAAAACCACCCCTTTAAGGTCTTGGACGATGAATCCATGCAGCGCACGGTGGAAAGCGTGGAGCAGTACGGTGTGCTTTCTCCGCTGATTGCACGCCCACGCCCGGAAGGTGGCTACGAGATCATCTCCGGGCATCGCCGTCAGCACGCTGCACAGCTTGCCGGACTGGACACCCTGCCGGTCATTGTCCGCAATATGGATGATGATGCCGCTGTTTTGCTCATGGTAGACAGTAATCTTCAACGCGAAACCATCTTGCCAAGCGAGAGGGCTTTCGCTTACAAGATGAAGCTGGAAGCCATGAAGCATCAGGCAGGACGTCCTACGCAAGATAATTATTCCCAAGTTGGGAATAATTTCGGTACACTATCTAGTGAGGAGATGGCTGAAGAACTCGGAACTAGTAAGAATCAAATTTTCCGCTATATCCGCTTGACCAACCTTGTCCCCGAACTGCTGGACATGGTGGACGAAAAGAAGATTTCCTTCAATCCTGCTGTGGAATTGTCGTATCTCGACACGAACCAACAGCGGGATTTTTTAGAAGCGATGCAAGACACCCAGAATGCGCCGTCCCTTTCCCAAGCGCAGCGGCTTAAAAAGCTGGCGCAGGAAGGACACTTCTCGTATGACGTTGCCTTTGCGGTCATGGGAGAAGAGAAAAAGGGCGAGCTGGACAAGGTGGTTATCAAAAACGACACCCTGCGGAAATATTTCCCTCGCAGCTACACCCCAAAACAGATGGAGGACACTATCATCAAGCTGCTGGATCAGTGGCAACGTAAACAGCAGCGGCAGAATGAACGCTGACTTATACCGTAACGAAAGACCCGATGGGGTCTTTTTCTTTTGCAAACAAAAGGAGAAACGCCTATGAA
>OIYQ01000725.1_pt1 | contig 13206 bp, 9 predicted proteins | sample 1588311 | NCBI WGS metagenome assembly OIYQ01 (sample SAMN03283244) | human gut metagenome | biome: human-associated habitat; material: feces | host: Homo sapiens | place: Peru | collected 2012
CGTCCTGTTGGAGCTAATATGAAACTGTCTAATAATGCGTCAACTTCTCGTGTTGTCATTGATGGAACAAGTGATGAAAACACGATATTGTCTGTCCTTAAATGGTATGGAATAGAGAATAATAAGGTGGCGCTATGGGGTACGGGATCTCCTCTCCGTGAATTCTTGTGGAGTGAGGATATGGCAGATGCCAGTGTTCATGTGCTTTTGAATGTGGACTTTAAAGATATTATAGGTATTGAAAAATACAGTAGTGTGTTCTATGGTGCCAAAACCGATGGCTGTGTGGATCGCAACAACTCTGAAGGTCGTGGCGGTGCCATTCCTTCGCTCGGTGAAATCCGCAACTGCCACATCAATGTGGGTACTGGTAAGGAACTTACTATCCGTGAACTCTCTGAACTGATCGTGAAGACGGTGGGCTTCGAGGGTACGGTGGAGTTTGATGCTTCTAAGCCAGACGGAACTCCAAGAAAGTTGATTGATGTAAGCAAGTTGCACTCGCTCGGTTGGACCCATCAGGTGGAAATCGAGGATGGTGTGAAGAAACTTTATGAATGGTACCAGAACAGTTTAAAGGACTAAGATATGGAAGTAATCAAAACTGATATTGATGGCGTGCTCATTATTGAGCCTCGCATCTTCAAGGATGCCCGTGGCTATTTCTTCGAGAGTTTCTCTCAGCGTGAATTTGACGAGAAGGTGGCTCCGATACTGGGCCATCCTATCCATTTCTGCCAGGACAACGAGAGTATGTCGTCCTATGGCGTGATGCGCGGACTTCATTTCCAGCGCCCTCCATTCACCCAGTCTAAGCTGGTGCGCTGCGTGAAGGGTGCCGTGCTCGATGTGGCTGTGGATATTCGCAAGGGTTCTCCTACCTATGGCAAGCATGTGGCTGTGGAACTGACCGAGGATAATCATCGCCAGTTCTTTATTCCACGTGGTTTTGCCCATGGTTTTGCCGTTCTCAGCGAAACTGCCGTGTTCCAGTATAAGTGCGATGAGTTCTATCATCCTGAGGCTGACGGGGGAATCTCTATCCTCGACGAGAGCTTGGGCATCGACTGGAAGATTCCTACAGAGCATGCTATTCTCTCTGAGAAGGATACCAAGCATGATATGCTGAAAGACTTTGACAGTCCTTTTTAAAGGTAAAAAGGTAAAAAAGTAAAAAGGTAAAAAGGGGCTTTTGAAAAGGGCTTTGGAAAAATGCTGATAAAGCGTGGGTCTAATTGTAAATTGTAAATAGAAATGAATATATTAGTTACGGGTGCCAACGGTCAGCTCGGCAATGAGATGCGTATCGTTAGCAAGAATACTACTGATCATTATATCTTTACGGATGTCAATCAGGTGGAGGGTCTGGAGACTACTTATCTGGATATTACGGATATGGATGCCATCCGAAAGATGGTGAAGGACAATGAGGTGCAGGCTATCGTCAACTGTGCTGCCTGGACCAATGTGGATGCTTGTGAAACCGATGAAAAGTTGGCTGCACTGGCTGAGAAACTGAATGCGGATGCGCCAGAAAATCTTGCTAAGGCAATGAAGGAAGTGGATGGTCTGCTCGTTCAGATTTCTACCGATTATGTGTTTGGTAAGGAACCTTATAATGTGCCTTGCAATCCTGAACAGAAGGGCACTCCTACGGGCGTTTATGGTACTACTAAGCTCCACGGCGAACAGAAAATCATCGCCAGCGGCTGCAAGTATGTCATCATCCGCACCGCATGGCTCTATTCTGAGTTTGGCAAGAATTTCTGCAAGACTATGCTCAACCTGACTGCCACCAAACCGCAGTTGAAGGTGGTGTTCGACCAGTGCGGTACTCCTACTTATGCGCTGGATCTGGCTTATGCCATCGAGACCATCTTAGAGAAGATGAAGACGGCAGAAGCGCAGGAGAAGTTAGTAGGAATCTATCATTTCTCCAACGAAGGAGTTTGCTCCTGGTATGATTTTACCCAGATGATAGCAAGAATCTCAGGACATACGGATTGCGACATCCAGCCATGTTACAGTTCTGAATATCCATCTCCGGTAACCCGTCCGGCTTACTCCGTGCTCGACAAGCGTTCCATCAAGGAGACCTTCGGCGTGAAAGTGCCTTACTGGGTGGATTCTCTTGAGAAATGTATCGCTAATCTGGAGGCTGCCAAGTAATATCCGGAACAGAAAGTAGCTAATTGAAATTATATACTAAAAACATATAGAAATGAAGAATATCATCATAACGGGCGGTGCTGGTTTCATCGGCTCACATGTCGTAAGACTTTTTGTGAACAAGTATCCTGAGTATCATATCATCAACCTCGACAAGTTGACATACGCAGGCAACTTAGCTAACCTCAAGGATGTTGAGGATAAGCCAAACTATACCTTCGTGAAGGGTGACATTTGTGACTTCGACCTGATGCTGAAACTGATGAAGGAGTATCAGGTGGACGGTATTATCCATCTGGCTGCAGAGAGTCATGTGGACCGCAGTATCAAGGATCCTTTCACTTTCGCTCAGACCAATGTGATGGGTACCCTGTCTTTGCTCCAGGCTGCCAAGATCTATTGGGAGAGTCTGCCAGAGGGTTATGAGGGCAAGCGCTTCTATCATATCTCTACCGACGAGGTGTATGGTGCTCTGCAGATGACTCATCCAGAGGGTGTTGCAGCGCCTTTCACTACCAAGGCTTCCAGCGGAAAGAACCACGAGGCTTATGGCGAGGAATTCTTCCTGGAGACTACCAAGTATAATCCTCATTCTCCATACTCGGCTTCTAAGGCAAGCTCAGACCATTTCGTACGTGCCTTCCACGATACATACGGAATGCCTACCATCGTGACCAACTGTTCCAATAACTATGGTCCATATCAGTTCCCTGAGAAGTTGATTCCATTGTTCATCAACAATATCCGTCATCGCAAGCCATTGCCAGTATATGGTAAGGGTGAGAATGTGAGAGACTGGTTGTATGTAGTGGATCATGCCCGTGCCATCGATATGATTTTCCACAAGGGAAAGGTGGCAGAGACTTACAATATTGGTGGTTTCAATGAGTGGAAGAATATTGACATCATCAAGGTGGTGATCAAGACCGTAGATCGTCTGCTCGGACGCAAGGAAGGTGAGGACCTTGACCTGATCACCTACGTGACCGACCGCAAGGGACATGATATGCGCTATGCGATTGATTCACGTAAGCTCCAGAAGGAGTTGGGATGGGAACCAAGTCTGCAGTTTGAGGAAGGTATCGAGGAAACCGTGAAATGGTATCTCGACAACCAGGAATGGATGGACAACGTGACCAGCGGTGACTATCAGAAATATTACGAGAACATGTATAAAGACAGATAATAAAAACATTTAAAATATTAGGATGACAGTAAACACAACTCACACACAACCGGTGTGGACAGAAATCGAATATACAGCATTATGCAAAAATCCGTATCTATCAACACCATTCTATGTACCTAAGGAATCAAAGGTGTTCCAATGCAAGGAAGATGGTAGCCGCAAGGAAGCGAGAATGCTCTATCTCGTGTTTAAGGCAGCCAATGCTCCTGAAGATGCTGAATGGGAAGACGACCCTATGCCGGGAGAAATCCTGGTGGGAGTGCTGGATGATGACGATGAAGTCATAGAACCAGCCAAGGCAGTTTTCCTGGGTATGGATCTGGAAGATTTCATTGAGGTAACTGATGAGGATGAAAATACCATTACTTTCGACCTTTTCTGGCGTCATGGCAATGTAAAGGTGGAAAAGGCGGAAAAGACAAGAGACGGTTTTGTCTGCAAGAAGGAAGATTTCGGCGATGAAGGTCTGCTGGTCACTTTGACTCCGAAGAAGGAGGGTGCTCCTGTCACCATGCGCCTTCAGATACCTTATCTCGGATTCTCGCTTTATGACAAGAGTGGCAACAAGATGCGCGGTGATGTGGAAATCCCACACGAGAAGGTGGATGATTATCGCTATGAATTTGTGGGCGATGATAGCAACGACCGTTTCTCTCTGCATCTGGACAATGATAGATTCATCTATATGTGTGTGCTTCGCCAGCATGAGGGCAAGTTGGTTGTGCGCGATCAGCGTGATCGCCTGTCTGTGGTGGATGAACTGCCAAGCGAAGGTAAACTGTCTGAACTGATGATGAATGCCCATGAAGCATTGATCAAGAACAAGAACTACCGTTGGCGTATTACCTTGGGAGGCAGTACGATGGATGAAGGAAGCGAGGAGGATTTTGTCCTGGAGCCTACTGCTTTGGGCAATTATGCCTACGAGCAGTTCCAGAAGGCTGCCGGTAATATGGACGAATTGGGCGGCCACCTCATTTCTCTGGAACAGAAATATGGCTTCCAATGGTTCTGGCTGAATGATGAAGACTGGCGTCATGATGACCCTATGTTTGAAATGTTCATGAAGCAGCTGTTGGCATTCTCCTATATCAATCAGAAACCTATACAGGGTGACCAGTTGCAGGCACGCAACAACAAGCGCAAGATACGTCGTTGCGCCAAGATGATATTGGCTCATCGCGCTGGTGAACTGAATCTCTGGGATGAGGAGGAAGAGGCACGTAAGGAAATCCTGCGTCTCTTCAGCACTTTCCATAAGGAGTTTACCGAGGAACTGGAAAAGGGTGATGAGGAATAGGAAAACTTCGTAAGAGAAACATTCAGAATCGTAATGAAATGACAAAGGTTCTATCGGTGAAAATCGGTAGAACCTTTATAAAATAATGCAATATTTGCAAAAAAATAGCTGAATAGGCTGATAATTGGATTTTTTTGTCTAATTTTGCACCTTGGTAAATTATGCGTTGCCAGGAAGGGGGCTTTCGGGCCTGTTTGATGGCAGCCGTTACTTGATGGAAAATCACTTGCAAAAAATAGATTTGTCAATCATTAGAATATAATACATTAATAAATAATGAAGAAGAAAATTCAGTTCAGTCTCGTTTATCGAGACATGTGGCAGAGTTCAGGTAAGTTCCAGCCACGTAAAGATCAGTTGGCTAAGATTGCCCCAGTTATTATCGAAATGGGCTGCTTTAGCCGTGTTGAGACGAATGGTGGTGCCTTCGAACAGGTAAATCTCCTCGCAGGCGAAAATCCTAACGAGGCAGTTCGCGCTTTCTGTAAGCCTTTCAATGAGGTAGGTATCAAGACTCACATGCTCGACCGTGGTCTGAACGCTCTTCGTATGTATCCTGTGCCTGATGATGTACGTGCATTGATGTACAAGGTGAAGGCTAAGCAGGGTACTAACATCACCCGTATCTTCGATGGTCTGAACGATGTGCGCAACATCATTCCTTCTATCAAGTGGGCTAAGGAAGGTGGCATGACTCCACAGTGTGCACTCTGTATCACCAATTCTCCTGTTCATACACTCGATTATTATATGAATATCGCTGACCAGCTCATCGCTGCCGGCGCAGAGGAAATCTGCTTGAAGGATATGGCTGGTATCGGTCAGCCTGCTTTCCTCGGTAAGTTGACCAAGATGATCAAGGACAAGTATCCTGAGATTATCATCCAGTACCACGGCCACTCTGGTCCTGGTCTCTCTATGGCTTCTATCCTCGAGGTCTGCAACAATGGTGCCGACATCATCGATACAGCTATCGAGCCATTGTCTTGGGGTAAGGTTCACCCAGACGTGATCTCTGTCATCAGCATGTTGAAGAACGAGGGCTTTGAGGTACCTGAAATCAATATGAGCGCTTACATGAAGGCTCGTGCCATGACTCAGGAATTCATCGACGAGTGGCTCGGTTACTTCATCAACCCAGGCAATAAGATCATGTCTTCTCTGTTGCTCGGTTGTGGTCTTCCTGGCGGTATGATGGGTAGTATGATGGCAGACCTCGGTGGTATGCGTCAGACGATCAACAATATCCGTAAGAAGAAGGGTGAGGAAGAATTGTCTATGGACGACCTTCTGATCAAGCTTTTCGACGAGGTAGAGTATGTATGGCCACGCGTAGGTTATCCTCCATTGGTAACTCCATTCAGCCAGTATGTGAAGAACATCTCTTTGATGAACCTCCTCACCATGGAGCAGGGTAAGGGCCGTTTCGTGATGATGGACGACTCTATGTGGGGTATGATCCTCGGTAAGAGTGGTAAGATTCCTGGAACCATCGATCCAGAACTCGTAGAACTTGCCAAGAAGCAGGGCCGTGAGTTCACAGACGTAGATGCTCATACATTGCTTTCTAACGCTCTCGATGACTTCAAGAAGGAGATGGACGAGAACGGCTGGGAGTATGGAGAGGACGATGAGGAACTCTTCGAGCTCGCTATGCACCCAGAGCAGTATCGCAACTTCAAGAGCGGTCAGGCTAAGAAGAACTTCCTGGCTGACCTCCAGAAGGCAAAGGATGCCAAGCTCGGCAGCACCTTGACTCCAGCTCAGCTCGCAGAGTTCAAGCATGCCAAGGCTGATGCTATCGTAGCACCAGTAGCCGGTCAGATTTTCTGGGAGTTCCAGGGCGAGGGCGAGTGCCAGCCAGCTGTAGAGCCATTCATCGGTAAGGAGTACAAGGAAGGTGATGCCTTCTGCTACATCCTCGCTCCATGGGGTGAGTTTGAGACTGTTCCTGCCGCTTTGGGTGGTAAGCTCGTGGAAATCAATGCTAAGCAGGGCAGCAAGATCCGCAAGGGTGATGTCATCGCTTACATTGAGCGCAACGCTGAGTAAACATTAAATTTATGAATTATCAAGCAATTATTGATAAGTATTATCCTGAGGATAATGAGCTTCGCCATATCCTCATCACACATAGTCAATCTGTAGCGCGAAAAGCGCTACAGATTGTTTCGTATCATCCCGAATTGCAGCTCGACGCACAGTTTATCGAGGAGGCAGCCATGCTTCACGACTTGGGAATCTTCCTCACCGATGCACCTGGCATCCAGTGTTTTGGCTCGCAGCCATACATCTGCCACGGAAGACTGGGAGCCGAAATCCTGCGCAAGGAAGGGTATGAGCGTCATGCTCGGGTATGCGAGCGCCACACAGGTGCAGGCATCACCAAAGAGCAGATAGAGAAGCAGCAACTGCCTCTGCCTCACCAGGATTTTCTGCCTGAAACCATGGAGGAGAAGGTAATCTGCTATGCTGATAAATTCTTCAGCAAGACTCATCTCGATAAGGAAAAGAGTATAGAAAAGGCAGAGAAAAGTCTCGCTAAGTTTGGCGAGGAAGGAGTAAAGCGCTTCCAACAGTGGGAGCGGATGTTTGAAAAGTAGAATATAATTTTCTGAAGTTTTATTGGGTTTATGAAACTCTAATATTTTTCTGAATGAGAAAACAATCAACCATAGCTGTTCTGTTGCTTGCCTCCATCGCTACCATGATGGTGGCAAACCCGGGTATGCCTACCGTCGTTAATTCCCTGGAGGATGATGCCGCCAGCGATACCACGAAGATGGATTCACTGCAGAAGGCTATATGGAAACACAATAAGGTGGTGGATGACAGCATCCGGCTCGATAGTATCAATCGAAAGAAGTCGGGCGGCATCGACGCACCTGTCAATTACCAGGCCGACGACTCGCTGGTGTATGATGCTCACAGCAAGGTGGCGCATCTCTATGGCAACTCGAACGTGAAGTACGAGAACATGGACCTCACCTCCGACCGCATCTCGATGGATTTGGACAAGAGCAACGTCAGGGCGAGCGGTACAGCCGACTCTACGGAGGAAGGCGGCGTCAAGGGTAAACCTGTCTTCAAGATGGGCAGTGATACCTACGATACCGATACCATCAAGTTCAACTTCAAGAGCAAGAAGGCACTTATTAATAATGTATATACCGAGCAGCAGGACGGATTCCTCACGGGTATGAAGTCGAAGCGAGATTCCTCGGGTGTCATCTATCTGCAGCATGGCAGATATACCACCTGCGATGATCCGCACCCTGATTTCTATATCTCGCTCTCCAGGGCTAAGATGCGACCGGGCAAGGACGTGGTCTTCGGACCAGCCTATCTCGTGGTTTGCGATGTGCCTATGCCGCTTGCCATCCCATACGGATTCTTCCCGTTCACCAAGAGCTACAGCAGCGGTTTCATCATGCCTACCTATGGCGACGAAACGGCACGAGGCTTCTATCTGCGTGATGGCGGATATTATTTCGCCATGAATGATAAATGGGATTTGAAACTGCTGGGTGAAATCTACACCAAGGGTTCCTGGGGTATCTCGGCAGCCAGCAACTATCGCAAACGATACAAATATTCCGGCTCGTTCTATTTCAGCTATCAGGACACCAAGAATGGTGATAAGGGCATGCCTGACTTCACCGAGCAGGAGAGTTTCAAGATTCAGTGGAGCCATCGCCAGGACTCGAAGGCAAATCCGTTCAGTTCGCTTTCTGCAAGCGTCAACTTCGCCACATCGAGCTACGAGCGCAACAACCTCAACTCGCTCTACAATCCGCAGACGATGACGCAGAGTACGAGAACCTCTTCCGTAAGCTGGAGCACCAACTTCTCGAGCATCGGAATGTCGCTCAGCTCTACCGCCAACCTCTCGCAGAACATGCGCGACTCGTCGATAGCCATGACGCTGCCCGACCTGAACATCAGCATCTCGCGCTTCTATCCGTTCCGCAGAAAGAAGATGGTGGGCGATGAGAAATGGTACGAGAAGATTGCCATGAGCTATACGGGTCACATCTCCAACAGCATCACCCCAATGGTGAACATCGTGTCGACTATCGCAGCCAGCATTATCACAATAGCGCTGTACGGATGGCGTAAATGGGCACCGCTCAACAGCATATATCTTAACACCCGTCCATGGTTCACACTGTTCTGGGTAATATGCCTCACCATCGGTTCCTCCATTCCGCTTACGGCAGCTCTCGATGCCACCGGATTGCAACTGCCAGAGATATACAAGCAGATGTTCAAGGGCATGATGCACAACGATATGGGATTCATAGCTATAGGCGTGCTGGTGCCGATAGCCGAAGAGATGGTGTTCCGCGGAGCCATACTGCGCCGCCTGCTCGACATTACGGGCAATGAGAAGCGATGGATTGCCATCGTCACATCGGCTGCACTGTTCGGTCTGGTACACGGAAACATGCTGCAGGGGCTCAACGCTTTCGCCTTGGGACTGCTGCTCGGATGGATGTACGTACGCACCGGCAGCATCATCCCCGGCGTGGTCTACCACTGGGTGAACAACTCTACCGCCGTACTGCTCTACCGCATCATGCCGCAGTCGGCAGACATGCAGTTCGCCGACTTCTTCGGCGGCGACATGAAGCGCGTGGCGCTCGCCATGCTCTTCTCCCTGATGATATTCGGAGCATCCTTGTTCCAGCTCAACCAGCGACTGCAGAAGCCGCAGCAATAATCAACACCACACCATCTCAACACCTCAACACCTCACCATCACAACATCAAATCTCACCATCTCAACATCAAATCTCACCATCTCAACACCTCACCATCTCAACATCCACTCTCACCACAAAGCGCCCAACGCCCGCTGAGCGTCTCTTCGTGTCGGACGCTGTGGAGAAGAAGATTCGCGAGATAAAGAAGCGCATCAAGGAGAACGCCTACTTAGCGTGGATGTTCGAGAACTGCTTCCCGAACACACTCGACACCACCGTCCACTTCACCGATGCCGAGGACGGCAAGGAGGACACCTTCGTCTACACGGGCGACATACACGCCATGTGGCTGCGCGACTCGGCAGCGCAGGTGTGGCCCTACGTACAGCTTGCCAAGGGCGACCGCAAGTTGCAGAAGATGCTGCGCGGTGTGATACGCCGCCAGCTGAAGTGCATCAACATCGACCCCTACGCTAATGCGTTCAACCGCGAGCCCGAACCGAACGGCATGTGGGCTAACGATATGACCGACATGAAGCCCGAGCTGCACGAGCGCAAGTACGAGATCGACTCGCTCTGCTACCCTATCCGCCTCGCCTACCACTACTGGCAGGTGACGGGCGACGCGTCGGTGTTCGGCGACGAGTGGCTGCAGGCGGTGCGCAACATACTGCGCGTGTTCCGCGAGCAGCAGCGCAAGCAGGGGCTCGGCACCTATCGCTTCCAACGCGAGACGGAGGACCAGCTCGACACGGTATGCAACCACGGCTGGGGCAACCCCGTGAAGCCCTGCGGACTCATCGCCTCCGTCTTCCGCCCCTCCGACGACGCCTCGACGTTCCTCTTCCTCGTGCCGTCTAACTTCATGGCGGTCAGCTCGCTGCGCAAGGCGGCGGAGATACTCAGCAAGGTGAACGCCGACGCAACGCTCGCTGCCGACTGCACGGTGCTTGCCGACGAGGTGAGCACGGCTCTCGAGCAGTACGCCGTGGTCGACCATCCGAAGTATGGCAAGATTTACGCCTACGAGGTGGACGGCTTCGGCAACCGCTTCCTCATGGACGACGCCAACGTGCCGTCGCTGCTCGCCCTGCCCTATTTAGGCGATGTGGACGTGAACGACCCCGTATATCAGAACACGCGCCGCTTCGTGTGGAGCGACGACAACCCCTACTTCTTCCGCGGCAAGGCTGGCGAGGGCATCGGCAGTCCGCACGTGGGCTACGACATGGCGTGGCCTATGTCCATAATGATGCGTGCCTTCACGAGCACCGACGACGCCGAGATAGCGGAGTGTCTGCGTATGTTGCAGCGCACTGATGCCGGCACGGGGTTCATCCACGAGTCGTTCAACGTGGACGATGCGAGCAAGTTCACGCGCGAGTGGTTCGCATGGCAGAACACGCTCTTCGGCGAGCTTATCATCAAGCTCGTGGACGAGGGCAAAACGGCGCTGCTGGTGGAGGCGCGCAGGTAGCTTCAGGGGGTGCACTTGTCTCAAGTGCACCAACCGAGCAAGCGGCGCCCCAGCATAGCACTACCTACGCAAACAACGCTAAGGACACTATCTGCTACGTTGGTGCACTTGAGACAAGTGCACCCCCTAAAAGGCTCCTTGAAGCAAGCAAATGCAACTTGAGACAAGTGCACCCCCTTATACTTTCATCAAAAAAAATGTTATAGAGGAACCACGCCGATAGGAATATATTGCTTATCTTTGCACCATCTTAACCACAAGTATGTCTAACAAACGTTTGTCAAGCAAAAACTTTCACACGAAAGGATAAAGATACTTGTACGAACAAAACCCAAAACATCCAGCTTATGGAAAATGTAATTAAGAAACTTTTTGTCGCCATGCTGCTCTGCCTCATGCAGACCGCCGTATGTACTGCCGACACGTTCAAGGGAAAGATTGTGAACGCCGAGACGGGCGAGATTCTCATCGGAGCGACGGTGCGCAGCGAGATAAACCCACAGCCGGGTTGGTCGATGCAGAACTCAGCGGAGACCGACAGCACGGGCTGCTTCGTGCTCGACAGCGGTTGGGAGGGACGCATCATGTTCACGTTCAGCATGATCGGCTACAAGAACTCGCGCAAGGTGGACTATGCGTACGGACCCGAGGTGAAAGACACCACCGACCTGGGCACCATCAGGCTGCAGCCTACGGCGCTCATGCTGCAGGAGGTGGAGGTGAAGGCGAAGGTGCCGCGCATAACGATGCGTGGCGACACCATCGTGTTCAACCCCGAGGCGTTCAAGCTGAAGGAGGGCGCGCGCCTCGACGAGCTTATCAAGAAACTGCCGGGCGTGCAGCGTCGCGACGGCAAGCTATACTGGAACGACAAGCCCATACGCCTGATGATGAACGGCAAGGATATGTTCGGCGGCGACCAAATCTTAGAACAGCTGCCGGCTGACGTGGCTGACAAACTGAAGGTGTACAACCGCAAGTCGGAGCTGGCACGCCACACGGGCAACGACGATGGCGATGAGGACCATGTGCTCGACATACAGGTGAAGCCGGGCTTCCTCGACAAGTGGTACGGCGACATCGAGGCTCAGTATCAGACCAAGAAACGCTACAGCGGAGCTATCACCGCAAGCCGACTGAGCGACCAAGACCCGCACATGATATACGCCCAGGCTAACAACGCCAACCGCTACGTAGACAAGACTATTGGCTCTTCCATGAACAGCAACATCGACGGCGACGGCAAGAGCCAGTACGGCTCGTACAACTATCAGCACAACTGGCAGACAAAGGGCACGCAGCAATACACAAGCAACCGCTTCAACATAAGCGCAAACATGGGACACAGCGACGGATGGAACAGCGGAAAGACGTCGACCGAGACGTTCTTCCCGAACCAGGAGCACACGTTCGGCGTGAAAGACACCTACCGCTACAAGCACAACCTCAAGCCGCAGCTGGAGGCGAAGCTCTTCGCCTACACCGACTCTGCCAACACCATCGACGTGAAGGTGAAAGCCTCATACGAGAAGTCTCGCAAATCGTACGAGGAGAAATCGGCTTCGTACGGCTACCAGCCCGACCAGTTTGCCTACCACTCGCTGAAGGAGGCGCTCGACGCAAAGCCCGGCGACGCTCTCTACGACCGACTCATCACGCGCGACAGCGAGTACGAGTCGACCGACCTGCAGCAACGCGGACTCAACATCTCGTACATCTGGAAGCACTTCATCGGAAAGAAGGGTTCGTTCACGCTGGGGGGCTACACCAACCTGAGCGGAACGAACGAGGACACGCACACCAACCACGACGTGGAGTATCTGCGCGAACAGCGCAACGAGAAGCTGTGGCAGTTCTACGACCGCAGCGAGCACGAACTGGTGACGCAGTTCGGCGCTTCGTTCGAATACTGGCTTGGCAAGAAGGTGTACTTCAACGTATTCGACAACGTGAGATTAAGCCGCACACGCATCGCACGCAACTTCTTCAGCGACACCGACGAGCAGAACGTAGCTAACGGCACGCCAACAACTGCCGACCCGGCGAACACAACGCACAGACTGACGCACAAATGGACGAACGAGCTGACCGTGAAGTCGACCATCACGCCGGTGAAGGCGCTGATGATTATGCCGATGTTCAAATGGAACTACAGTCGCGAAAAGGCCAACTTCCACTACGGACCGCTCGACACCACAGCCGTGCGCACAAGCAACACGTACGAGCCGTCTATCTTCCTGAAGTGGAAGATGAGCCGCGTGCGCAACATGGACATCGCCTTCGCATACAACACCACCGTGCCCGACCTTTAGGTGTAATTAAGCGTGGTTCAATGAACTATTCTAAGACACCAGCTTTTATGGGA
>OIYQ01000726.1_pt1 | contig 13202 bp, 5 predicted proteins | sample 1588311 | NCBI WGS metagenome assembly OIYQ01 (sample SAMN03283244) | human gut metagenome | biome: human-associated habitat; material: feces | host: Homo sapiens | place: Peru | collected 2012
ATGGCTGCCGAGAACCCTCATCTATACTATACGTATATCCCTGAGAGTTCCCGCTACATGAGCCGCAAGAAGCTGCAGATTACCCTGGGCGTAAAGGCGGCTAAGTATGAGTGGATTATCCTCACCGAGCCTACCTGCAAGCCGGAGAACGACAAGTGGCTGGCCACCATGGCACGCAACTGCCAGGACCCAAACCATCTGGTTCTGGGATACGTTAGTCTGGACAACGAGACCAAGAGCGTTCGCCGCTTCGACAGCATCCGCAAGGCATTCTATCTGCTTCGCCGTGCCCAGCACAGTTACGGCTACCGCAGTCACATGCCCAACGTGGCGTTTCGCAAGAGCGACTTCATGCGCGAACAGGGCTACCAGGGCAACCTGGAGTATGTGCGTGGCGAATACGACTTCCTGGTAAATAAGTATGCCACATTCGGAGATACCGCCGTAGAACTGGACTGCGATGCCTGGCTCACCCGTGATGAGCCAACCAACAAGGCTTGGCACAATGCCCACCTCTATCACCAGGCATCCCTGAAGAGTCTGGACCGTGCAGCCAGCATGCGCACCCTGATGTTCTTCGACCATCTGATGCCGCATCTCAGTCTGCTGGCATCGATAGCCGTATTGGCATACGCCATCTTCATGCAGAATTGGATTCTGACCGGCATCGCAGGTTTCGCCCTGCTGCTGCTCTTCATCCTCCGCATGATCATCGCCAACAAGGCCATCAAGCACTTCGACGACGACATTGCCATCTTCAAGTTGCCATTCCTGGAGTATGGCATCATCTGGCGCAATCTCGCCAACAAGATGAGATACTGGCGAGCAGACAAGAATGACTTTACAAGTCATAAGTTATAAAACATTATTAAAGAGAAAAAAACGATGAGAATCTATTTGTTCATTTCCAAGGAGAAGAAAATGCTTCAGATGTATCTACCTTACATCGAAGCATTGAACCAGAAGTTTGACATCTGCCAGAACCTGGCAGATGCCGACATAGTGTTGATATTCGGAGCATGGACAAGAAAGGGTGCCCAACTCGCCAGCAAATCGCGAAAGATGGGCATCCCATACATCGTTTGCCCCCTGGGCGACATCTCCGAGCGCAATCGCCAGAATCCGCATCTGAAGCGCATGATGCAGACCCTGATGTACCAGAAGAGCATGTACAAGCATGCCAACCTGCTGGTGGCGAGCACGCCGATGGAGAGAAACTATCTGATGAAGCTGGGCTGGAACAATCGCATCATCCTGACCCGATACTTCGGCTACAGCCATCTTACCACGGTGGATGGCATGATGCACGACTGGAACGACACCAGTCTCACTACCCTCTCCGACTATGAGCAGCGCAAGGCAGAAGCCATCGCCAAGCAGACGGAGCAGCCCATCATTGCCCAAATTATGCAAATACAGAGCCGCATGCCGCATCAGAAAGTGGGCTGACAATCGAAAATGAAGAAGATGCACTAAAATTTCTTCATTCGGTTAGTTATTTCCGCTTTGCAAGCTATCTACAACCCATGGAGCAAAATACAGAATCTCATCAGTTTCTACCAAATAGCAGTTTTACTTTTGCTACAAACTTGTATGTTTTTTAAAGAGAATTGCGCTCTTTGGTTTTTACCGCAATCCAAGATATAGAAATTGCATTCCGCACTCGAATTATTCATTATTTCTCCATGGAACATGGACCGTTTTGGTTCATGGATGTCAGTAAGTTTAAGAATCAGAGTATTTTCAATTCTTGTCTTGATAACATTGCAGCCGAGGTAAATCGGTCAAGAGAAGATTTTATTGCCGAATACTATAGTAGCTACACCTCTCCATCATTTCCTCCAGCATGGAAGACATTGGAGGTTGTTTCTTTTGGTACACTATCCAAGTTGTTTTGTAATTTCAAGGACAACTCTGTAAAGAAGAAAGTGGCAAAAGAATTCAAACTCCCCCAATATCTGTATCTGGAGAATTGGATAAAATGCATAGCTGTATTGCGAAACGCTTGCGCCCATCATGCTCGTATTTGGAACAGACGTTTTCCAACAATGCCTATAATGCCTGAATATTTACCTTCTTCATGGGTAGTTGTTGGTAATTTTCGTCCTAACAAGTTATACCATCAATTGTGCTGTCTTGCATATATGGAGCAATCTATAGCAGCAAACGGAGACTTTTCCAAACGTCTTTTGTTTCTCATGGATAAAAGTGAGAAGATTAATACTCGTTCTATGGGATTTCCACAAGAGTGGAAAAACGAGCCATTATGGAGTATGTAATGACTTAAATAATCTTGCATAAACGGACACAAAAATAGCATTGATACTTTTGTAATATATTGGAGTAAGACAAAATGTTCTTGCTCCTTTTTTTTGTTTGCATTTTGCTACTTTTAGTTTGCAATCTATAATATTACACTTCACATACTTCCATATACAGCAATAATAGTCTCTTAAATGTTAAAATCGGACAGTATTGACAGAAAATCCAAGTAAACCTTGCTTGTTTTGAAGAAAATTTGTTATTTTTGCAGTGGCTCTCGAATCTGTGCGTCCAATTGGGTTTACTCAATGTCGATACGCAGACAGCCAACGCCGAGCTGAAAGCTGAGAAGTCCAAACAACTTTCTCGGTAATAAGCGGGCAATGGGTGGGAAGAGAGCCAAGACATAATAGAAGGCGTTTATCTGACGCTGTGTTTGAGACGAGTCGAATCTTGCAAATTCATAATTGTTGTCTCGAATATGGTCAACGGTAGATGTCCCGGGTGTGATTATATCAATCCCGTGGAGACCTTGTAAGCATAGATTGTACCCTTTTGGATGCAATCCATTGTTTTATATAGGTCTCTTTACGGGGCGATTTTCATATCGGCGTGGGCTCTGACGTTGTCTGTTCGACTTTGATAGGCAGTTGGAAGAGCCTCAGTGTGTGGAATGGACAACAGGATGATTCCACGCTTTTTCGTGTCAATAAAACATGGTTCTGAATTAGACAATTGTTTCGATTATGAGAATTGGCACACCCCAACAAAGAGGTGAAGAAACCCCTCTTTACAATGTGTATTATATTGTTCTCCCTAATAGTCTTAAATATACTTTATCAGAGACTTTTTTATGGAGATACAGTAAGTGTGCCTATTATTTTTCTGTCTATTCTATCTATTTTGATGATGGCTAACATGGCTATTGCTTACCTTATGGCAAAATATCCATGTTAGCCATTCGTGTTCAATAGAAAAATAATGAAACACAAACTATATTTTACAGGGTTACAATTCATAGGAAAAGTACATAAAAGTACATAAATAGAAATCACAACAATAAATAATTTTATAACAATGAAGAAAACAATTTCGTTTATCTTAATGGCAACAACGATAGTTGGGGCTGTTATTGCGAAAAATGTTTCTCCATTTGATTCGCAAGTTTCCAATACCAAAGAAGTTCTTGCAAAATCGGAGGAACAGACAAATTATTCGCTTAACCTACAAAGTTCGACTGCTGCAGAAGTTACGTCTATACCTGTTGTAGAAGTTGTCAGCAATAGCAATTCTGGCATTCAGTATGCCACATACACGACAACACTTGAAGATGGAACCGTTTTAGGCTTTTCCATTAGTTCATCTACAGCATATTTCTGCGGAGCAAAGACTACAGCGAAGGCTATCACAGTTCCAGAAACTATATCTTACAAAGGTAAGGCTTACGCAGTCAACTATATAGGAAGATATAGTGGAAGTAACTATGCGCTTGATTTCGGAAGTGCTACATCCGTCGTTTCATTAATACTACCTTCGAATACGACCTACATTTACAGCAGTATTCCTACTACAATCAGCGAGTTGCACCTTTTGGGAACAACACCTCCCAATATCTATAACATAAGCCTAAATACAGGAATAACTGTATATGTTCCAACTGGAGCATACGCAACTTACCAAAATTATTGCACACAGAGTAATAATGGTTGGAACTCCTCTATTGATTTGAAGATAGAGGGTTGGACTCCTCAGTCATATTCAATATCTGTAAATACAGCAGGGACATTGGCATATAAACTTCTTGAAGTTGTCAGCCAATGGACTGACGTAGATGAGCTTACCATAAGCGGACATCTTAATGCAGAGGATATGAAGTATTTTTCAAGAATGACACAACTTTGCAAATTGGATTTGTCACAAACAGACATAAATAGTATCGGTGGTTGTTCTGGACTGACAAAACTTAGTGAGGTCATTTTGCCTTCCACGGTTAAAAGAGTGGAGGATAATGCGTTTTTTGGCTGTAATAAATTGGAAAAGATTTCACTTAACAAAGTTGAAGAAATAGGTTCCTATGCTTTTTACCTATGCCCCAAATTGACAATGTCAGACCTTTCTAATGTAAAGATAATTGGTTCTTGGGCATTTGCTTTATCAACAAAAGTTGATAACTTTTATGATAGAATAGAAGGTGGTATTCTTTCTGTTATTTTGCCTAAGGCTGAATCAATTGGGGAGGGAGCTTTCCATGGTTGTATGCAAATATCAACATTATCTATACCAAATGTTACAAACATAGGGTATGCTACATTTGCGAACTGCCCAAACCTTAAAGAGATAGACCTTTCTGCGGTCATAAGTTTGGGAAATTCTGCATTTTATATAGATTCAAGGTTAGATGGTCTTTCACAACTTACCAAAGTGAAACTTTCTGATGATTTGGATAAGATATCAGATAACTGCTTTTATGGTTGCAAAAACCTAAGTGATTTAACCTTGCCCAAGTCTTTGAAAAGTATAGGTTATCGTGCTATTCCATATTTAACTTCCAATGTGGTCATTCCTGAAGGTGTAACAAGCATATACAGTGGCAATTTTACAAATTCAAGTTCAATAACCATCCCGTCAACAGCACAAATAATAGGTAGTTTAGGAGGAACGAACTTACAACATGTATATTGCAATGTAATCGCTCCTCCCTCATCTAAAAGTTTTGCTGATACTTATGCAGCTCAAGCGACATTGCATGTACCAGCATTCAGCGTTAAAGCCTACAAGCTATCCGATGAATGGTATCATTTCAATAGTATTGTGCCAATAGACAACGAGTTGAGCGATATAACATTCAATAACAGTTTTACTTTGACAAATGTCACAGGTATGGCGAATAAGCCAAATTTTTCTGTTGTATCTTCTAATGAGAACAGTTCATCATCAAGTGCAATACATAATTCTGGGCATTTGACGGTTGCGACAGATGCAGCATTACCATTAGGAAAGTATATGCAAGAACAGAATTTTTATAGCACATACGACTACGTGTATGATGGAAACGGAAATTCTACAAGAGTTTATACATATCCAAATGTCTCAACTCTTGTAAATAATAGCGAAGTGACTGCTGACGAAGTAACTTTAAAGATGTGGCTTCCACAGAATCAATGGAATTTTATAAGTTTGCCTTTCGATGTGAACGTTTCCGACATTGCATATCCAGACGGCACATTGTGGGTAATTAGAAAATATAATGGTGCCAATCGTGCGGCTATGTCTGGAGATACATGGCAGAATATGACTAATGGGCAGACGCTCAACGCAGGAGAAGGCTACATACTGCATTGCGTAAATGAAGATGAGAATGACAATGATAGTCGTTCTAACTATATTTGTTTTACGTTTAAGGCCATCAATAATTCAAAGAAGAACAAAATATTTACTTCTGTAGATGTAGAGCTGCCGTTAAATGTTTATACTTCTGAATTCGCTCATAACCGTAGTTGGAACTTAGTTGGAAACCCGTATCCTTCTTTCTTTAATTCACAAGACATAGAGCATGAAGGTGTGATTACGGTATGGAATGGTGATGGATACACAGCATATTCTCTTGTAGATGATGATTACTGTCTCCGTCCAAATGAGGCTTTCTTTGTGCAGTGTCCGATAAACAAATCGTCAATGAAGTTCAAGACAAAAGGACGTTCGCATGAATACACAAACAACTCCTCCGATTATGACAGAGCAAGATTTGCAAGACAAATGGTAAAATCTGGAACTAATCGTAGCTTGTACAATATTGCTTTATCTAATGAAAAGCATACCGACAAGGCAAGACTTGTGCTGAACGAAAAAGCCAAACTTGATTATGAATTAAACTGCGATGCAAGTAAGTTTATGAGCAGTAATGCATCTGTACCACAAGTATATATCATTGAGAATGGACAAAGAATGTCGATTGACGAACGTCCGCTTTCTGATGGGATTGTTGAGTTGGGAGTGTATTGTGGCACTACTGACGAATATACAATCTCGTTGACAACAACTGACAGCAACAATGACTCTCTCATTCTTGTAGACAAAGAAACTGGAACAGAAACGAATCTTGCACATAACGCATATTATTTTAAGGCAACAGCAGGAACCTACAACAATCGTTTTATTATTAGAATAGGCAACAACACTACTGGTATTCAGCAGATAGAAGATCAGAAAGAAGGAATGACCAAGATATTCAATCTTAATGGCCAGAAGTTGCAGACTCCTCAAAAGGGTATTAACATCATTAACAACAAAAAGGTTATAGTGAAATGAAAAAGATAATCAGCTTATTACTTATAAGTCTGATGGTACAATTATGTTGGGCGCAGAGTGGTGAGGGGTATGACCCTGCCAACCCTGCCGACCCACAATTATACTACAGTCTTACATTGGAATCTGCACCTAAAAAAGGTGGCAGAGTGGAGTCGTACGCCAATATGAGAATGTTAACTGCAGGAGCAGAAGTGCATTGCTATGCCAATCCTAAGCAAGGCTACAAATTTAAGCAATGGATGGAAGGTGATAATATTGTCTCGTTAGAAAGCAGTTTTTCGTACACCATGCCTAACAGAAATGTCACACTTGTTGCTTATTTTGACAAAGATGAGAATGGGTATAACCCTGAAAATCCAGGTGATCCCAACATGAATGGCTATAGTCACAGGGTGTCACTATATGCTACGCCTTCTGCTGCTGGGTCTTTTAATTCTTCATATTTTGAGCTTTATGAAGGAGATTCTACAAACATATATGCCTATTCAAGAAATGGTTATAGGTTTGAGGCATGGTTGAAAAATGGCAAGGTGTTTTCTGTAGAAAATCCTTTGTCCATTGTAATGGGAACGACCAATCAAGTATATACCGCAAAATTCTCTTATAATCCAGAAAATCCTAATGATCCAGGGGCAAATGTATTTAATGCAGCAACAGGCGCATTAGTTGTGGACAGATTCAAACCTGGTTACCTTTATTCCGCTATTTCAGATGCCATTGGGCAAAACGAATATTCTGCAATACAATCTATCCTTATCTCTGGGGTAATGAATTCAGAAGATTTGGGATTTTCAAGCAGATTTTCAAATTGTACAACTATAGATATTAGCCGCACATCTGGTTACACTGAAATTCCGAGTTGGTCATTCGAAGGTTGCGAGGCGTTATCTTCGATAGTATTACCAAGTTGTATACAAAAAATAGGCAGAAATGCGTTTGATGGTTGCAATAATTTGTCTGTAATCACCTGTTATGCCTTGATACCTCCTTCTCTGGAGACTAATGCTTTTGGTGATTTGGAAAGTCTTGTTGTAAAAGTTCCATCTTCCGCATTGAGCCTTTATAAAAAAGCAGAAGGATGGGATAAATTCAATATATTGCCTCTTGACGAAGAGACAAGCAATATTATTGTGAATTTACCTGCCGATGCTTCAGACGGAAGGTATAATAATATGTATATTGAGCTTCAAAATACGAGTAGTGGACAGACATTGAAAAATCTGATATCCAATGGCAAATCGTCATTTACATTCGTAGGATTGTTGAGAGATTGCACATATAGTATTTGCGTAAAAACACTTAAAGGAACTGTTCTGGGTGTGAAGAAAGACCTTACGCTTGGTGAGAATAATCTAACTGTGTCTTTCAGTAGCCTGTTACAGCCAAAGAATATCACTCTAAAACTACATACACCGGATGGGAACGAAATAGAACAGACAAAGTTCTCTGTTTCTTGGCTTGATAAGTCTGGCAATTATATTGGGCAAGGTGAAAGTATTGATGGTCTTATAGAGGGTGAAACTGTAGAATATCATGTCACGTTAGCACAAGAATTAGCAGAAGTCTATAAAGCCATAGAACAAGGAAGCTACATTGTAAAATCTGCGAACAATGAGATTGCTATTACTTTGTCAAAATATAGCAATATTGGCATAAAGGGTGTTGTCAAAGACTTGACGACAGGACAAACTGTATCAGGGGCTATCATTGCAGTGTCACAGACTTTGGGTGGTAAATACTCCAAGACATTCACTTCTATGACTGATGCGAATGGAAATTTTTCATTGGATGTTTATGACGGAAAGGGTAAGTTGGCAATATCTGCATCCAACTATATCACACAGAATATTGATGTGGCAGATTTTGCATCAGAATTGCCAGAAATCAGTTTGAAACCTATTACAGGGGCAAATATTCAAATTACCTTGAACTATACGGAAAGTAGCGTAAAGGATTCTAAAGCGAATGTCTATGAATATTACAACGATTATGACAATATCTCATATAGCATCTACAACAAAACCAAGGGTAAGAGCATAAACGAGTTCAGTGTACAATATCCATCCATTGTCTTATTGGAACATGTTGATGAGGGCGATGAATTGTGTATAACAGCACATAGTAAAAACGAGGTGTTTGCAGACACAAAAACTTCTTGTACTATTGATGCCAATGACATAGCTGTTGCATTTTTTGATATTATTCAGTATGGAGCAATTAAATCAGTCATTTCATCATCTAACAACAAATCGTATATAGGAATACTATACGACAGTGACGGTATATTCGTTTCGAAAAACATCTACAAAGATGGCGTATTAACGATAAATAGTATCGAAGATGGCGAATACACCTTGCTTTCCATGCTCAATAGTAAATTCTTCAGTACAATTAACAGTATTGAGGACATCAAGGCTGTAGGATTGGTTGATGGTACTGATTTCGTAACTACAAAAGTAGAGGTGCGTAGCGGATTAATTTCTGAGTTGTCGTATGAAACTATACCAGTATTTGACGAAAGTAAATTTTACTATACAGGAAATGAGACCTCATTCATCGCCAACAAAGCATCTACAACAATAGGAAACTACATAACACTACGTGGTAAGGTTGATTTTAAGTCAGACTACGCAGGTTCTGTTAGGGGAACATATCTGATTGCTGACATTCCGGAATCATGCAAGTTTGTTGAGAACTCAGTCTTAACAGGAAAAGGTTTGGCAAGCTATACGCTTGATGGAAACAAGTTAAGCATACCATTGGAGGGAACAGACAATAATGTCCGTTTCTGTATCGTACCTACACAAGGTGGTGATTTCAATCCGACAGCTTCAATATTTTCATTGTTCAACCTATTGGCGCTGCCTATTTCCGTGCAGACAATTTGAACTTAAATGCTCCAGAAAAAACACCGAACAAGACGATTGCTGTCAGCGGAACAGCAACTGCTGACAGTGAAGTCAAAGTCTATGACAATGATGTTCTTGTATGCCAAACACGAAGTATGGCAAATGGCTATTGGTCTGTAAACTTACCTTTGGTAAAGCCTTATTCACATAGCTTCCATAAGATTTATGGAGAAACTACAGACATGAATGGAAATACTTTGCTTACAGACACCAAGACAGTGGAGTACGATGAATCGTATGTGGTACTATCTAAGGTTTCCATGATTTATAATGGTACGACTATTGTTTTTGATGAAATCAACGGCAGTACCTCCAATAATACGTATTCTTATGCGCCAAGTGTTGCGGACTTTACGTTTGTAGCCGATTTTACGAGTAATGACACCACCAAGATTGGCGATGTTGTTTTCAAAGTATTAGCATCGGATGGAACAATACGTTCTATTGACGCAAAATATAGTGAAAGCAAGAATAAGTGGGTGGCAAAGGCTACCTATGCAAATTCTGCAAAGTTACCTGTGAATGTGACAGTGGAGTATACATATAATCACAACAATTATTTCTTAGACAAAGAACGAACAAAGAATGAAAAAGAAAGAATTTTGAATCTATGCAATAATTTTGCAGTACAACTACAAGACAACAATCTAAATCAGACAATTGATAGAGAAAACATGTTAAGAGCGGAATACATTACCGCTAATAACAACATAGTCGGCATGGATATTATATCCATAAATTGTGCCGACTTGCCGTTTGACAAATCTGATGGTATCCAACTAAATATTAACAATGAGACATTTTATATAAATGAATTATATTCTGAGAATACATATTGTATTTATTTGTGGGATCAATCAAATGCTGTTAAAATCTCTTTTGATAAAGATGCTGTCGAACATAGGATAGCACCAATGCGTACTATTGGTGTCTTAGGAAGAGCGAATGCAGACTGGCTTTATAATCCATATTCTCTTGTTACGGGATTTTTAGGCTATGGTGATTATATGAATGCTACAGAAAACTACAAATATTGGGTCGAAAATTACGATAAATGTGTATCTGAGCATATGAAATTAAGTAATAAAACCGTACAATTAATTACAGCCAAATGTAGTGATGGAAGTTACAAACTAACTAATAATGCCAAAGAAGCCTATTCTGTATTGTTGAACCTTTGTAAGGATAAATGTACGGATATGGAAGTTGAATATCAAAAGAATTTGAAAGCTTATCATGACGGCTTAGTACGTGATTTTCTTCGAACCTCGTTGCTCAATATTGCCACATTGGGATTAGGTAGTAAACTCAAAGGTTCTATGCTTGTTGGGAAAGAACTGGTTCCAGGAATTTTTGAATACAACAAATTTGGAAAATGGCTTTGGGGTAAATGTTCCGCTTTGGTTGGTGAAAATGCGAGAAGTGCTTATGACTTTATCTCTGGACAAATTGCTGATAAAATAGTAGGGAAAGCCAATGATAAAATAGACAATATGATAAAATCGGATAAAGAATTTGATGTATCGGATGGAGCAGATTGTATGACAGCTTGGTATTTTACAGCTAATAAAGAAATTCTAAAAGAATTCAATGAATTAAACAATAAAATAAGAAACAGTTATGGCAAATGCCCAAAGAAAAAAGACCCAGAAGAAATAGATGACGAGAAAGACCGTCAATTCAAGGTCATATTTGTATGTCCTGGCTTGAAACCATCTATTGACCCTTCTGGCTATGTATATGAAGGAGTTCCGTCAAATCGTCTTGAGGGAGTAACAGCCTCTATATATTATAAAGAAACAACGGAAGATATGTATGGTGAACTCCATGACAAAGTAGTACTTTGGGATGCGTCAGAGTATGCACAAGAAAATCCATTGTTCACAGACAAGGATGGTATGTATGCATGGGATGTACCACAAGGATTATGGCAAGTGAAATTTGAGAAAGAGGGATATGAAACCGCTTACAGTGAGTGGTTGCCGGTTCCTCCACCTCAACTTGACGTAAACATTGGCATGACACAGAATAGCCAACCCGAGGTGAAAACTGTTCATGCTTACAATGATGGTATTGATATAGAGTTTAGCAAATACATGCTTCCAAGCACCTTAACAACTGCAAATATTCTTGTTTCTGTTAATGGAAAGATAGTTGAAGGAACAACCGAACTGCTCAATGTTGAGAATGAACCAGGTGGAATTTCGTATGCTTCAAAAGTTCGTTTCGTTCCTACTGAATGTTTTAGTGGAGATTACATTATGCTGACTGTAAGTAATAAAGTGAAAAGCTATGCTAATGTGACCATGCAAGAAACATTCTGTCAAGAATTTCCTATTGAGCAGAAACTTGAAATAATAGATGTCGATTCCGTTGCTAACATGACTACAGAAAGTGAACGTGATATATATGTTCGTATTCAGCCTGCAAATTTTGCTAAAGGAAAAACTTTGAACATAAAAACGAACTCACCATTGATTGTTTCTTTGTCTGATGAGCATGTTATTATCGATAGTGATGGCAATGCCTATTTCACCGTAAAAGGTGAGTTGCCTGGTTCTGCTACATTGGAGTACTCAATTGAAGATTTTGATATAATTGGCAAGACTGAAGTAAACGTTATTGATGATAGATTACAGATGACAGATAATCCTATGGCATCAATCGAGTCGGGAAGTGAAGTAAGCAAGGGTACATCTGTTTCATTGTCATGTGGTACAGAAAATGCAATCATCTATTACACACTTGATGGCAGTTGTCCTTGTGAAAATTCTGCTGCGAGGAAGTTGTATGATGGCACTCCTATAATCATCAATGAAAACACTCAGATTAGAGCCATTGCTTATGCTGAAGATTTATATGAAAGTGAAGTCGTATCATTCTTCTATACTGTATCTGATGCTTCAGGAATTGAAAACATAAAAGCAAACAAAGTCAAGGTTTATCCAACTGTTACCAAAGATGTTGTGTATGTTGACACAGAAGATGGCGTTCATTGCAACATTATTGTTGCAAATGTATCAGGAACATTAATAAACTCATTAGAAAATGTGACAGGCAGAAACTCTATAAATTTGGCAGGTTTGCCTTCTGGCATGTATGTCGTAGCGGCTTACAATAATATTGATAAATGTATAGTCAAAGTCATTAAAATAAAGTAAAACTACAACTTTATTACATTCAAAAGCCAAGTTGACAGATTTTCTTGTCAACTTGGCTTTTCAGTTTTTATTTTTCCATGTTCGAAGCGACAAAATAGACAACAGAAATAACCGTATAAAGGAAACACGGCAAGAATATCCAAAGCAAAGTCTTTACCCAACCATTCGACAACCAAACACCTTCATTTCTTGACATCATATTAGACATATCATAGAAATGGCGAGTGAGAATATCCTTGTTCTCCTTTCGGTGGTCTTCAAGAAGTTTGGACTCATCGCCAATGAGTTTCTTTCTGTTATCTGTCAGTTTCTCAATGTCGGCATCATCAACCTTAGCCTTGAATTTTATATCTTTCACTTTGGCAATAAAGCTATCAATGGCTTTCGTAACCGCATCTGCTTTATCGGTGGCTTTATTCAAGTTGTCCTTTGCTTCCTGTAAAGAAGTTGTTGCCGTTTCAAGTTCTGATTTTGCTGAAGTCAAACTATTGCCAGCATCCTTGTAGGCTTGAAGCTGTTGGTCAAACTTATCTGAAGCCTTATCCGTTTCGATATTCTTGTC
>OIYQ01000728.1_pt1 | contig 13169 bp, 8 predicted proteins | sample 1588311 | NCBI WGS metagenome assembly OIYQ01 (sample SAMN03283244) | human gut metagenome | biome: human-associated habitat; material: feces | host: Homo sapiens | place: Peru | collected 2012
CACGCACGCTGTCGGCAATGCTTCGATGCCGGATTCCATTATGGAAATGCTGTCCGGCCCGATGAAGCTGGTGATGAGCCTGATGGGCGGCAGCGGCAAACCGAAGGCCGGCTGCGAAATCAAGACCCAATACTGCACGGCCATTCCCATCGGCACCGCGCTGGCACAGAGCTTTGACCTTGCTTTTGTGGAGCAGTGCGGTGACATTGTGGGCGAGGAGATGGAGCGCTTCGGCGTGCAGCTGTGGCTTGCCCCGGCGCTGAACATCCATCGTTCGATCCGCTGCGGGCGCAATTTTGAGTATTACTCGGAGGATCCGCTCGTTTCCGGTAAGATGGCAGCAGCCATGACGCGCGGCGTGCAGGCGCACAAGGGCTGCGGCACGACCATCAAGCACTATGCCGCCAACAATAAAGAGTACAACCGCACCCGCAACAACAGCATGGTTTCCGAGCGCGCCATGCGTGAAATTTACTTAAAGGGCTTCGGCATCTGCGTGCGGGAGTCCCATCCCAAGGCCGTTATGACCTCCTACAATCTGCTGAACGGCACCCACACCGCCGAGCATCGCGGGCTGATCATGGATATTCTGCGTGCCGAGTTCGGCTATGAGGGCATCGTCATGACCGACTGGGTCACGGCGATGGCCGGGGACAGCCGCTCTGCCAACCGCGACTCGCAGGCACAGCTTGTGGCTGCGGCAGGCGGCGATTTGTTTATGCCTGGCAACAAGGGTGATTACGACAATCTGCTGCAGGGCATCGACAGCGGCGCAGTAACGCTGGAGCAGGTAAAAATCAATGCCTCCCGCGTGGTCAAAATGGCGCGGGCGCTGACAAAAGAATAAGACGCAAAAACCTCTGCAAGGCAATCGCTGCCCCGCAGAGGTTTTTTGGATAAGCACTTACTTTTCGCGGTACTCCATCGGGGTTTGGCCTGTGACCTCCTGAAAAATCCGGCTGAAATAGTTGCGTGTGCTGAAAGAAAGCGCAGCGGCAATGTCCTGCACGGTCTGGTCGGTGCTTTTCAGCAAAACCTTGGCGCGCTCGATCTTGGCAAATTTGATGTAATCTGTCACGCTCAAGCCCGTCTCCTCTTTGAATTTGTGGGTCAGATAATATTCCGTATAGCCCACCAGCGCTGCAATATCTGCAGCGCGTATTTTTTTATCGAGATTCATCTCAATATAGTCCACGCACTTTTGCACCTGCTGGCTGAGATGCGGGTTGGTGCGGCATTTATGCACGCGCCGGACAAAGTCGTCATACATCATAAGGCCGAGCGGTTCAAGATCATCCAATGTTTTTGCATTTTCAGCGGATTGGATATAGCTGTCCCCCAGCGCGTAGGCTTCCTCCGGCGAAAGCCCTCCCTCGATGGCAGCACGGCATACCAGCGAGGTAAACACAATAATGCTTGTTTTGCTCTGACGCAGGGCATCATCGCTGCGCACCGGCACACCCGCGCTGATCCCCATGCTGGCGGAAAGCGCCTGCTTATAGTTCAAGTCGCCGGTGCGCACCATCTGCAGAAGTCCCTGCTCTGCCATCCAGACTTTATACCGGTCGTGGGGGATGGCAGAGCTTTTCAGCCGCTCCTCCTGCGCTGTGCTGCTGTTGACACAGCTCAGCTCCAGCCGCTGCCCGGTGAGGCAGTAGTGCATCATCAGCAGATAGCGGTTCATAATGGTGTTTTGCAGGGTAGAAACTTTTTCAAGGGCTTTGTAAAGCTGGATCGTCCATGCCACACTGATCTCCAGCTTGCTGTAATATTTCAGTCCGTCCTCGATCCCGCGCAGCGTCACATCCTGATAGAACACCGGCCCGATGACCCAGACACGCTTCAGTTTTCCCTCTTCCTTTTCAAAGGCTGCGCCCCACAAAAGACCCAGAGCCGTCCCCAAGGTAACGGGCACATCGTCCCGGTTCCCATGCTCCAGCATCCGCTGTTTGCAGCCGAACAGCTCAAATGCGCTGGCAAGAAAGGCCTCGTCCGGGCAGTTGCTCCGTAGTAGCTTTCCCTGTGCATCATAGCACCATGTATAAACATTGCCGCCGCACTGGACAAGCTCGGAAAACAGCATCATATTCTGGAGAACATCCATGTGTAACCCCTCCGGCTCATTGATAGAAACAGTATATCATACTTCCGCCTTTTTTTCCATCGACGCCCGGAGCCAGTGCAGCAGGATGCCCGCAGAGATAACCGCAGCGCCAACGTCTGCTATCAGGTGCGCCGCCGCAATGCCCTGCACGCCGCAAAGCGCATTCATCAGGTACAGCAGCGGGATCAGCAGCAGCCCCTGCCGCAAAAGAGAGAGCACCACCGCACCACTTGCCCTACCCACGGATTGCAGCAGGTTGGTTGCCAGATAGGTCAGACCGATCACCGGGCTGCCCAGCACCAGATAAACCACCAGCTGCGTCCCCAGACGGAATGCCCCTTCTGCCTTGATGAACATCCCGATCAGGGCATTGCGTCCGGCAAAGCTGGCCGCCCCGGCAAGAACACCAAAAACAACGGTCAGGAGGATCAGATCTTTCAAAAGCTGCTTCAGGCGCTTTGTGTCGCCTGCGCCGTAGCTGTACGCCAGAAGCGGCTGACACCCCATGCAGACCGCCATGGCGATCATACTGATGACCATGGTCGTCTTGCCCGCTGCCGCCATGGCTGCGACCGCCGCCGTGCCGTGGGTCACCAGCAGCCGGTTGCTGAATGAGGTGGCAAACCCTGCCAGCAGGCTGCTGATTCCGTTGGGCAGACCAATGGCCAGCAGCTCGCCCAGCATTTTCGGCTTTTTCAGGGCAGGACGGAAATCAACGGTCAGCACCGTGCCGTGCTTGACGATGTAGCGCAAATAGCAGGCAGTCGCCACAAGGTTGCCCAGCACACTGGCGGTAGCCGCACCACTGACACCAAAGTTCAGAACCAGAATAAACAGCGGGTCAAAAATGCAGTTGACCAGCGTGCCCAGAAGATTGCCGATCATCCCCTCTTTTACTGCTCCCTCTGCACGCACCAGCATCGCCATGCTGTTGGACAGGATAAAAAACGGCGCACCCAGTGCCAGGATCTGAAGATACCGCTCCGCATAGGGGAAGATCTCTGCATTGGAGCCAAGCGTCCCCAAAAGCGGCACTCTGCCCACCAGCAGACCGATGCTGACCAGAACGCCCAGAAAAAAGCTGCTCCAGAAGCAGAGCGAGGAGCAGATCTTGCCCTGCTCGATCTCGCCCGCGCCAAAGCAGCGTGCAATGATGGCGCTGCTGCCTGCGCCAAGCATGGTCGCTACTGCCGCAAGGATCGAAAACACCGGTCCCACAACGGAGACCGCCGCCACCTGTGCGGTGTCGCCCAGACAGCCCACGAAAAACATATCCGCCATGTTGTACAGCACCATGACAAGGATAATGATAATGGAGGGCACCGCCATGGAAATAATGGACTTCCAGACGGAGCCGGTACGGAAAAGTGCTTCGTTTTTCATGATCTCCTCCCAAAAATCAACCGCACGCAGGCAGAACGAAAGCCCCTGTCAAGGGAGCTTTCCGAGCGGTTTCAGTCACAGGTTATCCAGCGCATCCAGCAGTGCGTTCAGTACCGTTTCCGGCAGGCCCAGCATGGAGCCAATCTTGCCAAAGGTCATACCGTAGGCGGCTTTTGCCTGCTGATTATTAGCAAAACCGGGCAGGTACTGCTCCACGATGGCTTTTGCAGCCTCGTTTTCCATCAGAGCTGCAATGGTACTCTGGCTGTTCAGCTTACCATCGGTTAAAATTTCCGGGTGCTTCCAGCTGCTGACGCTCTGGTGCCCGGCGGCAAGACCGCCGTCCACCGGAATGGCTGCACCGGTGATGTACCGTGCCAGACCACTGGCAAGGAAAAGTGCCAATGCAGCGCACTCCTCCGGGTCGCCCATCCGCTTTGCCGGGCAGTCGGATGCAAAGAAGTCCATAGCCGCAGCCGGTGCATCACCGAAGATGCTGGTCTTGGTGTAACCGGGGCAGATGGCGTTGACGGTGATACCGTATTCCGCGTAATCCAGTGCCGCTGCACGGGTCATGCCCACCACGCCGAACTTGGTGGCGCTGTACAGTGCCTGTCCGCGCTGGGGAACCAGACCTGCCACCGATGCCACATTGATGAGGAAGCCGCCCTCGCTGTGGCTTTTCAGGATAGCCTCTGCGCCGTACTTCATCCCGGCAAAGACGCCCTCGCTGTTCAGGGAGAAGATCTTCTCGTAGTCCTCTACCTCATACTCGTGCAGCGGTGTGCCGCCCATGCCGATGCCTGCGTTGCTGACAACGCCATCCAGTTTGCCGTAATGGGCCACCGTCTTGTCCACCAGTTCCTTGATGGCGGAAGCCTTGCTGCAATCGGTCTGGATAAAGATAGCATCGCCGCCCTTGGCGCAGATGCCGTCTGCCACAGCCTGCCCCTGCTGTGCACTGCGGGCGGCACAGACCACCTTCATGCCGTTTTCGCCGAAGCACTCGGCAATGGCGCGGCCGATGCCGCGGCTTGCGCCGGTCACGATAGCAACTTTACCTTTGACACTGTTGAAATCCATCATTTTTATAAAGCATCCTCCATTTTTTGATTTATCGTATCAACGAATCAGATTTGCAACTCTTAGTTGCTTATCCATCTCTATGGTGCTATAATAACACTATGCCGCAGAGGCTGCAATCAGCAGCTTCCGGCGTGTCCGGTGTTTAAGCAACGGATCACGTTCCAAGCGTTGGTTAAGCATCCTTTACGAGATAAATTGACGGAGGAATTGTATGGATATCCGGGTCAAAAAAACGAAGCGTGCCATTCAGAAAGCGTTTATCGACTTGCTGCGGGAGAAGCCCATTGAAAAGATCACGGTCAAGGAAATTGCCGAACGCGCCGAGATCAACAAAACGACTTTTTATTCCCACTACGAAACGCTGGATGCACTCACCGCCGAAATGGAGCGGCAGACAGTCCAGCTCGTCTGCGACAATATGCGCGGCGCACAGCAGCTGCTGGATGAACCGGAGGCCTTTGTGCGGGAGATGTTTGCCTCTCTCCAGCAGGCAACGGATTACCTCGGTGTCGTTCCGGTATCCGCGATGAACCGCTTTACACAGCATTTGCGGGATGCCATTCTGGAAAAAATTGAAGGTGAAAACATCGAGCCATCCCAATATGAAAATGTCGGCGCCATCCTGATTTTTGTAATGAACGGACTTTCCGGGCTTTTGAACACCGACGCCAAACTGGCGCAAAAGCACATCAACGTAATCGCCGCCGTGGTTGCGGATGGTGTCCATGGTCTGCATCTTTCCCACTGAGCCAAAACAGGCTGCGAGAAGCATCTTCCGCAGCCTGTTTTTTGCTATTGCAGCTTATCTTTCTGCGTAACTACCCAGCACCCCAAGGCTGGGCTTTGCCGTCCGTTCCATGGTTTCACGGTTCACGGCAATCAGGCCGAACTGCATGGCATAGCCCTTCTGCCACTCAAAGTTGTCCATCAGGCTCCAATGGAAGTAGCCCTTCACCGGGATGCCGTCAGCGATGCAATGCTGCACGCCCTCCAGTGCCTGCCGGATAAACGTCACACGGCGGGTGTCATCGGCGGTGGCAATGCCGTTTTCGGTGACGATGAGATTGCCCTTGAAATCTTCTGCCACCTTGCGGAGGACGTGTTCCAGTGCCTGCGGATAGACCTCGTAATCCATCTGGGTCAGCTCTGCGCCCTCCGGTGCCGGCAGCTGCCCCTGCGGGCCATACAGAGTACGGGTGTAGTTCTGCACCCCAAGGAAATCGTCCTCTTTAATGTAGGGCAGATAATGGGTGAACTCCTCCTGCCATGCGGCCTCGGCAAAGGCTTCGCCGCCGGGCTGTGCCTGCAAGTCGTGGAGCGAAAGGGTCAGGCCCACCTTGACTTCCGGGCAGATGGCCTTGATGGCATCCCGTGCGGCTGCATGGGCGCGCAGCACCAGCAGATCGCCCTCCGGGGTGCGCTCGCTGACAAAGATCTGGGGCTGGGGTGTGCCGAACACCTGTGCGTTTTCCATGGCGGCAAACTTCATGTTTTCCATCATCTTCTGGAAGTTCATGCCGACCTGCACCGTGCCCTCGGCGGATTTTCCGGCTGCGGCGGCATTTTTCGCAGCCTGTTCTGCCATCAGGCGGAACCGCTTGGAGATGGCGGCCAGCTGCAAGCCCATATTGGCTTCGTTGATGGTGCAGACATAGCGCAGCTCGCTGCCCAGCTGCTCCATCACATAGGTCACATATTTTTTGAAGTCCTCGACCGTGGATTCTGCCTCCCAGCCGCCCTTGCAGATGAGCCACTTGGGGCTGGTAAAGTGCATCAGGGTGACGATGGGTTCTACGCCCTGCGCCTTGCAGCAGGCGATGACCTTACGGTAATGTTCGATGGCCTCCGGGTCAAATTTGCCTTCCTCCGGCTCCACCCGTGCCCACTCGATGGAAAAGCGGTAGGCGTTCAGCCCGGCATCGGCCAGCAGCTTGATATCCTCTTCGTACCGATGATAATGGTCGCAGGCAATGCCGCTGGGCTCTGTAAAGCTGGAATGGGGCAGCTGCTCCTGTGCCCAGTAGTCGCTGTTCGTGTTGTTGCCCTCTACCTGATGGGCTGCTGTTGCAGCACCGATGAAAAAACCTTTTTCAAATTTCTGCATGATGGTTCTCCTTTTATCCAGAAGCAGTGTTTTCTCTTGTGCCTATTGTAACAGGTCTGTGCGGCGCAAAAAGGATAATTTTTCACGTTATTGGTAGATTTTTCGTTGAGCGAGTAGAACTGCACGAATTTTTATCCTCAATCCAAGTTTTTCATCCGGCAGTATCTGTTGCATTCTGTTATTCTGGTGTCAGGAAAAGCGGAAACCGGTTCACACAAAAAGGAGGAAAATCATTATGTTCCAAAAGAAACCCAGCGCCAGTGAGGTAGACGGTGTCCAGTACCGCCGTGCAAAGCTCTGGCAGATCATCTGCTACGCCTGCAACGCCTTTGTGGGTATGAGCGTCTATTCCCTCATCGGCATGGCCAGTTATTCGGCCAGCATTGGCTACGGCATCACCACTGCAACCGTTGGCGTCATCCTGATGCTCGCCCGCATTCTGGACGGCTTTACCGACCCGATGCTGGCCTTCGTCTACGACCGCGTCAACACCCGTTTCGGCAAGCTGCGCGTTCTGCTGATCAGCGGCTACCTGATCGAAGCAGTCGGCCTGCTGTGCATGTTCAACCTGTGCTCCAGCAAGGGCTTCGGCCTGCCGGTGTTTGCCCTGACCTACATTATTTACATCATCGGCTACACCGTCACCAACATGACCGCCCAGACCCTGCCTGCCATCATGACCAACGACCCCCGGCAGCGTCCCACCATCGGTGTCTGGACCACTGCACTGAACTACGCTGTGCCCATGGGCATGAGTATGCTGATCTACACCGTCATCCTGCCCAAGTGCGGCGGCACCTTTAATCAGGACTTCCTCAGCACCGTCTGCACCATCGTCCTGATCGTTGCCGGCATCGGCACCCTGATCGTCTGCGCTGGCATCTCTGCCTACGATAAGCCCGAAAACTTTGAGGGCACCAACAAAAAGCACGAGCCGCTGAAGATTGCGGACATCCTTGAAGTGCTCAAGCACAACAAGCCCCTGCAGTGCTACATCGCCTCCAACGCTTCCGATAAGCTGGCACAGCAGGTGGGCAGTCAGGCCATTATCAACACGATGCTGAACGGCATTCTCATCGGCAACATGGGTCTTGCTACCACCCTTAGCGTCATCAGCATGGTTCCTTCCATCTTCTTTGCGGCCTTCGGCGCAAAGTATGTGGGCAAAAAGGGCAGCAAAAAGGGCATCGTGACTTGGACCTGCATCAGCATGGCCATCACCACTGTGCTGATCCTGTTCTTCATCTTTACCGACACCCGTCAGATCGGTGTGATCGGCAGCTGGAATATGATCGTTTATGTCCTGCTGACCCTGCTGCAGAACGGTTCCAATATGTGCATCACCACCTCCAACACCTCTTACATGGCTGACACCATCGACTACGAGCTGGACCGCAGCGGCCGTTACATCCCGGCTGTGGTCTCCGGCACTTACAGCCTGATCGACAAACTCATCACCTCGGTGGCTGCCGTCATCGCCACCGCAGCCGTGGCCGTTCTGGGCTACACCACCACCATGCCTCAACCCACGGATGCCTACACCTCCGGCATCTTCTGGATGACCCTTGTCATCAAGTACGGTCTGCCGATGCTGGGCTGGGTCATCACCCTGCTCGCCATGGTGGGCTGCCCGCTGACCAAGGAGGAAATGGTCAACGTCCAGAAGCGCATCGCAGATAAGAAAGACGCCCTTCGTCATGAAGTAATTGCAGAACATATGCAGTAACACCCTGCAAAGACCGAAAGGGCTCATACGCTCTTTCGGTTTTTGCTGATTTGATCTATCTTTCACAAAGGAGTTTTTACCATGAGCAAGACCATCCTGCTGAATCATAGCAACTGGCATTTTACCAAAGAGAACCCCGGCATCCCCACCGCCATTATGGGTGAGGCCATCACCCTGCCCCACACCTGGAATGCGGTGGACGGTCAGGACGGCGGCAACGATTACTACCGCGGCACCTGCTGGTATACACTGGCCCTGACAAAGCCCGCCATCCCGGCAGGCGGCAAGGCTGTTTTGCAACTGGACGGCGCAGCCATGACCGCCGCCATCTACCTGAACGGGGAAAAGTTGGCAGAGCACAAGGGCGGCTACTCTACCTTCCGGGTGGACCTGACCGACCACCTGAAAGACGAGAACCTGCTGGCCATTTCGGTGGACAACCGCGACAACGACACCGTGTACCCCCAGAAGGCAGACTTTACCTTCTACGGTGGTATTTACCGGGATGTGACCCTGCACATCGTTCCCGCAGAGCACTTTGCCCTGCCCGCTAACGGTGCCCCGGCGCTGAAGGTGACCCCTATCGTCACCGACCTTGCCGCCAAGACCGTTGAAGTTACTTTGGAAGCCGCCGTGGTGGGCGCACAAAGCGTGACCTTTGCACTGGAGGGCCAGAGCATCACCGCCCCGGTGGAAAACGGCACCGCAAAGGCTGTTTTCACCCTGCACGATGCCCACCTGTGGGATGGCGTGAACGACCCCTTCCTCTACACCGTTTCCGCCAAGCTGGACAATGGTGAGGAGACTTCCGCCCGGTTCGGCTGCCGCAAGTTTGAGATCGACCCCCAGAAGGGCTTTATCCTGAATGGCCGGGAATATCCGCTGCGCGGTGTTTCCCGCCATCAGGACCGTAAGGGTGCGGGCATTGCCCTGACCAACGAAATGATGGAGGAGGACATTGCCCTCATTCTGGAAATGGGTGCCAACACCATCCGTCTGGCCCACTATCAGCATGCACAGTATTTCTACGACCTGTGTGATGAAAAGGGTCTTGTCATCTGGGCAGAGATCCCCTACATCACCATGCACATGAAAAACGGCCGCGCCAACACCCTGACCCAGATGGAGGAGCTGATCCTCCAGAATTACAACCACCCCTGCATTGCTGTGTGGGGCCTGTCCAACGAGATCACCGCCGCCTCCGCGGTCAACGAGGATCTGCTGGAAAACCACCGTCTGCTGAACGATCTGGCCCACAAGCTGGACCCCACCCGCAAGACCACCATGGCAAATGTGTTCATGCTGGAGACCACCAGCCCCATTCTGGAGATCCCGGATGTGAACAGCTACAACCTCTACTTCGGCTGGTATCTGGGGGAACTGGAGCAGAACGACGAGTTCTTTAACAAGTACCACGCCGATTACCCCGACCGCTGCATCGGCTTTTCGGAGTACGGCGCAGATGCCAACCCCCAGTACCAGAGCAGCCACCCGGAAAAGGGCGACTACACCGAGAGCTACCAGTGCATTTACCATGAGCATATCGCAAAGATGATTGCCGAACGTCCTTGGCTGTGGGCGACTCATGTGTGGAATATGTTTGATTTTGCCGCCGATGGCCGTGATGAGGGCGGCAAGCACGGCGAGAACCAGAAGGGCCTTGTCACCTTTGACCGCAAGCTCAAAAAAGACCCCTTCTATCTCTACAAGGCCTATTGGAGCAAGGAGCCCTTTGTGCACCTGTGCGGCAGCCGCTATGTGGACCGCGCCGAGGATGTGACCGAGATCAAGGTCTACTCCAATCTGCCGGAGGTCTCGCTGTACAAGGACGGTCAGCTGGTGGAGACCGAGCAGGGCGACAAGGTGTTCACCTTCCAGCTGCCCATTACCGGCAAGCACAGCATTGAGGCACGCTCCGGCGAGCACAGCAGCGTGATCTTGGTGAACAAGGTAGACGCCCCCAACCCGGATTACGCCATGGACAACCGCAAGAACGTGACCAACTGGTTTGACGGCGAGTTGGACGAAAGCTGCTGGTCGGTGAAGGACAACATGGCTGCCGCCATGGCAGACCCCAAGGCTGGTCCTATCCTGAAGCAGATCTCTGATAAAGCCGCCGCTGCCCGCGGAGATGTTGCCGCTGCCGTGAAGGACAACCCGGCTCTGGTGGCGATGATGGAGCGTGCCATGCAGCGGATGACCATTGAATCCATGCTGATGCAGGCGGGCACTTCGGAAGAGGACATCAAGCAGCTGAACCGTGTATTGCAGGGCATTTCCAAGGAGTGATCTTTGATGAAACAAACCTATTGTAATCCTCTTGATCTGGGCTACCGTTACCAGCACATGAAGGAAGGCCCGCGCACAGCGGGTTTCCGGGAGGGTGCAGACCCCACGCTGGTATCCTTCAAGGGCAAATATTATCTCTTTGTTTCCATGTCGGCAGGCTTCTGGTATTCGGAGGACCTGCTGAGCTGGGACTTTCACGCAGATCCCGGCCTACTGATCTACGACTACGCACCGGATGTGCGGCAGGTGGGCGATTACCTCTACTTCTGCGCCAGCCGCAAGGAGCGCAACTGTCCCATCCTGCGCACCACTGACCCCCTGAGCGAACCGTTTACCGAAGTATCTGCGCCCTTTGCTTTCTGGGACCCGGACCTGTTCTGCGATGATGATGGCCGGGTGTACTTCTACTGGGGCTGTTCCAATGTAGCCCCCATCTACGGCGTGGAGCTGGACCCGGACACCATGACCCCCATCGGTGAAAAGCAGGAGCTGATCTTCGGCAATGAAACTACCCTTGGCTACGAACGCCCCGGCAACAACGGCATTGTGGACCGGGAAGCCAGCGTGCTGTACCAGTCCATGAAGCAGTTCTATGACCCCAAGACCGGCAAGCTGAATCTGCCGCCACAGATGGCAAACATCCCCGGCCTGAGTGCCGAAAGCCTGACTGCCATGTTCAACGCCATCGGCAAACCCTACATTGAGGGTGCCTTTATGACAAAGCATGACGGCCTCTATTACCTGCAATACGCTTGCCCCGGCACCCAGTACAACACTTACGCCGATGGTGTATACACCTCCAATTCTCCGCTGGGCCCCTTTGTGCGGCAGGCATCCAACCCGTTTTCCGCAAAGCCCGGTGGATTCATCACCGGCGCAGGCCACGGCAGCACCATTGCCGACACCTACGGCAACTGGTGGCACGCCTCCACCATGCGCATTTCCGTCAACTATGACTTTGAGCGCCGGGTGGGGCTGTTCCCTGCCGGGTTCGACAAGGACGGCGTGCTTTACTGCAACCAGAACTTTGCCGATTACCCCCACCGCATCCCGAATGGCCGCTTTGATGCCGCCAGCCAGCAGCCGGAATGGATGCTGCTGAGCTACAAAAAGCAGGTCACGGCTTCCAGTACCGCAGAAAACAGCAGCCCGGAACTGGCAGTCAACGAGGACTGCCGCAGCTGGTGGAGCGCCGCCGGTGCAGAGCCGGGCGAATGGCTCTGCGTGGATCTAGGCAAAGAGAGTGATGTCCGCGCCATTCAGGTAAATATGGCAGATGAAAAGCTGGTGGTGGACTTCCCTGCCGACAGCTACGGCGATGACCGCCAGACCCGCCACATCGAGACCCGGCCGCAGCTCTCCCATTACACGGTGGAGACCAGTGTGAACGGCGCAGACTGGACGACCCGCGAAACCGTTGCCCGCGAATGCTCCAACGGCTACTACGAATATGCAGACGGCATCCGTGCCCGGTACGTCCGTGTGACCGGCGGTGCGCTGCCCTATGGACAGGCACTGCGCATCAGCGGCCTGCGGGTGTTCGGCAACGGCGAAGGCGCAAAGCCCGCACAGGCCGAAGCCGCCGGGGTTCGCGTGGATGCACTGGATGCAAAGATCACTTGGCAGCACATCGAAAATGCACAGGGCTGCAATGTCCGCTACGGCGTTGCGCCCGACAAGCTCTATCTGAGCTGGCTGGTGTATGACGCAGATGAAGTGACACTTTCCACCCTGACCGCCGGGCAGGAATACTACGTCTGCGTGGACAGCTTTAACGAAAACGGCATCACGCCGGGTAAGATTTTCAAACTGGAGGGGTAAAATATGCCCATCAAAGCTGTGCAGCAATTTATGCTGGGCACTGTACTAAGCAACGAGCAGCAGGCAAAAGAGACCCTTGCTGCCATGAAAGCCGCCGAGTACGACGGCATTGAATTGTGTGGATTTATGATCCACCCCATTGGCTTTGTGGTAAAGCTGCTGACCAAGGCCGCCGGGATGCCGGTGGGCAAGGGCGGCAATCTGGACTGGCACAAGTTGGTGAAGGAAGCCGGCCTTCGGGTGGTCAGCCTGCACACCGACCTTGGCAGTTTGGAACGGGATGCCCACGCCGTGGCCGAGGAAGCCAAGAGCTTCGGCACACGGTATGTGGTCATCACCGGGATGTACCGCTTTGATTACGGTGACGAAACCGTTATGCACCAGCTTGCGCAGCGGCTGAATAAAGCCGGTGAAGCCCTGGCAGCCGAGGGCATCCACCTACTCTACCACAACCACAACTGCGAGCTGCGGCATGTGAACGCGGAAAAGCGCGCCTACGACATCCTCTTAGAGGAGACCGACCCCGCCTTTGTCAACTTTGAGTTTGACAGCTACTGGTTCACTGAGGGCGGTGCAAACGCGCTGGCATGGATGCAGCGGCTCGGCTCCCGCATGAAGCTGTGGCACATCAACGACCGGGGCACCCGCATCACCGG
>OIYQ01000730.1_pt1 | contig 13137 bp, 7 predicted proteins | sample 1588311 | NCBI WGS metagenome assembly OIYQ01 (sample SAMN03283244) | human gut metagenome | biome: human-associated habitat; material: feces | host: Homo sapiens | place: Peru | collected 2012
AAGATTATCTGGAGAATAGAGCTTTACATTTATCTTGCTCTTGAAAGCAGATGGTTCTTTTGTTATAACCCCATATTTAGCCTCATATCCTGTAAGGTCATTGCTCAACAAACAATATACCTTCATATTAGAAGACCATGAAGAACCGGAAGGCAACTCGAAAGTTACATTCAATCCATTAGGTAACAAAGAAAAACCATCAGTCGATAACAAGGTGTAATACCCCGCATCCTCAGAAGCTTTGCGCAAAGCCAAAGCGCCATTATTAGATTTAGCACTTATGATCTTGCCATCCTTATCAGCCAATACCCAACGCATATAGAAGTTGCTGACATCTTTCTTATCAGCTACGCCAAAATCAGATAGGATATCAGGAACTATATCTTTCAAATTTACCTCAAGTTTTCCGCCTTTATATATTGCATCTACATCATGACTTGATACAGCTGCTCCATTGTCTGCAGAAAGTTCCAAAGGAAGCGCATCAAGTGTTTTCTGCTTTACAAACTTGAAGGAATATTCACCATTAATAGATGGCTCCTGAAGAATATAGGTATTTTTATTATATGTTACCACCTTGGCATCATCATTATCATTATTTGCCCAAGTACACTTCAAGACATAGTTCTCTACATTATCTCCTTCTGGAAGATTCGAGAAATCAAAGGTCACAGTACGGGCTGCCTCATTGGCTATAGCGGTTGCATTAAAGAAAATCAAATCAGAACCTTTAACTGCTGATGAAGAATTACTCAATATATCTGTTATGGGAGCAACAGGATCGGTAGCAGTCTCAGACTTAAATAACTGCCAACGCAAATACTTTGCATTGAAATCTGGCAAAGTAACAACATGGGTTGAGGTCGCAGTTGTTGGGATTATAGAAATACTTTCTGCTGTGGAAAAATTTGATGATTTACTGCCAGGCTTAATCGCAGAAGACTTCAAGCCTTCTTCTGTATATAAATCAAATTCCTTCCTTGTGACGCCTGCAAGATTCTCTTTTTCGGTTAAGAGTTTGGCATCGTTTGAAAGAAGGAGAACGAGTTTTGAATTATGGATATCAGTACTATTAGTATCTAATTTATACTCAAAAATTTCTTTCCAAGGCTCCCCATATGAAAACTTAGTCTTATTATAATACACATAACTATTGTCTTTCAGATGACCATCCCATCCATAAGAGACTTTATTTATAGAATTACTACTATTATAATTATTAGAAATCACCCAATTTGATATATCAAGTTTCTTTCCATCTTTCTCAAAATAGAAACATGCATATTTAAATTTACCCAATATATAATCACTCAATGATAATGGAGTGTCACCCTTTACTAATGAACCATCACTAGCCCATCCTTCCACTGGCATCAAAACCAATGAAAGGAGGAGGATGAGAGTACGATATATGTTTTTAATCTTATTCATAGCGATAGTATTTACGTGTATAATGTTTACGAGCAGCAAAGCTACTCAAATCCTTGGTGAAAAGTATCTTGTATATTAGAGACTTGCCTGTTACACCCGGTACAGGGACAGTGACCTGATAGAGGGCACTCTGCTTGTCGGCTTTGTCATCATTGAAGATACCTTCGAAATAGCCGGTGGTTTTATTCCATGATGGAAGAGTTTTAAAAACCCGCTTGGCATTCGTTTCGGCAGCAGTGGCATCTGACATACCATCTTCTTGGATTAACTCCCATTTTACTTTGGTATTGTCGATGTTGTCGGAAACCGCGGAGCCATCACCCTTTACAACTTTTGGCTGGATATGGAATTCCTCTTCCGGGTAATAACAGGTGTAGGAAAGAGTGGTTCCGTTATCTGTTATGGATGGATAGAGACCGATGGCTGTGAAGGACTGAACATCAAACTTCAACTTGTAATCATCTAATGAGATTTGAAGAATGTGATGGTCGTTGCGAGCTATCGTTGTCCAATCCTTGAACAGGGCGTAACGCTTGACTCCTGCTGATGTATTCAGATTGATGATGAAATACTTGGAAGTATTGCCCGCTTCGCTTTCATTCACATAGAATGAAACCTCATTCTCTGTATTATACTCTCTTGTATCTGCTGGTATCGTCTTTGGTGAAGACAGCGTATATTTATAATTCTCCGTTGCAGCCTGCTCTACCAGATTCGGAATACATGTAACCTCATCTTTATCTGCACCAGTTAGGTTAGATGAACCAGTAGCGCCAGAGGTTCCTGAAGCATCCGAATGCTTTGGCAACAACATGATATTACCATCTTTATTGACATCAGTTGAAGAATTTGAAGTTACATCATTCAACGTAATGTCCTTGATTTCCAAAGGAGTAGAACTTGGATTCTTGAACTTTAATGTAATCTTTGCCAGCATTCTTACTACCCAAAGTTCAGTGATGCTTGGCTTACCAGAAGCATTTATCGTCACTTCCTGCTTATTGCTCATAGGAATACCTTTGCAGTCTGGGTCATTCACATTGAATCCATTGCCATTCATCTTCCACTTCTTGTTGTCGAAATCAACATCTGCACCTTTAAAGATGCCTAGCTCGGTGGAAGTAAGATTGGCAAAGGAATAAACCTGGTAGGTAGCAACCTCTTTAGGAAGATCTGTTATCGTAACCTCATCTTTAATACGATTACCATCCGATACATTGTTGTTCTCTGCAAAAGAAACAACCTTGTTGTCTTTCACAAAGGCTACTACCCAACTCTTCATGTTTTCTGCATCTACGCCATCTTTCCATGACAAACTAGCTCTGGTTCCGGAAGAAGGAGCTGTAGAAAGAGTCATGTGAACGGTAATCTTGTCGCCTGGGTTATCGCCTCCACTGTCTCCCTGTATAGGGTCAGCACTATCTGTGGAGCAAGCCGTCATAAAGGCTAGCACCATCAGAATCAACGCCGTATGTATCGTCTTAATCGTTTTCATTGTTTTGAAAGTTTAAGTTCAAACTATACTTTCTGTTTATCAGTTTATTTCGTTTTTACATTGTAGTCTCATCGTGAGTATAGGTTGCCCATTTTCTCACGTTGAGGGTAATCTTCATTCCATCCGGTCCCTTTCCGGTAATTCCATCGATACGAACTCGATAGATGTTATTGCGGACTATGCCGTAATGCATTTTATCTTTAGTTGTACCATTTCCCGTTGGGTCGCTATGGCGAATGACGTAGGTGTAAGCCTTATCAGTACCAACAGCACCATCTTTAGGATGAGAAGAACCACCAGCTTTTATTTCTGCATCAGTTGCTACTACCCAATCGCTTTTCTCATAATACTTACCCTTAAAGACAAGCCCTGTTGCATATTGCTCATTATTATCGAAAGAGGTATTCTCTTTTACATAATCGAGAATATAATAGGCGGTCTCTGGATTGTAGGGATTTTTATCACTAGCCCTAGGATTGGTAGAATGCGTATGGGTCTTTCCGGCATCACGAGTCTGATAAAATGGCTCATAAGAAGCGTTTGCCCAATACTCATCTGTATTCTTAGGATATTTAAAAGTAGCCTCGCTCTTATTTAGAGAGGTAGGATCCACCACATAATTAGTGTTCTGCTTATTTCCATCATCTTCTTCCAGTCCAAGATACTTTAAATTAGCCAATGATGCATCCGTAGCTGTACGTCTAAAGACATATTCCTTAGAGGTTAATACATTATAAGGACGAACGTACTCAAGTACAAAGCCACCAATTACGTCAGAACCCTGAGTGACATTATAGCAATATTTGCACTGGTGGGTCTTATCATTTAACATATAACGCTGCACATGAGGCATAATATCTATTCTTGCAGCCAAACGCTCTATCTCATGATTGATAAGGTAAGGGTCACTTTTTGTTCCACTACCAGACTCTATGGTTAAAGAGCTCTGTCCACGGGAAGACATCACGAAGGTTGAAAAGCCGCTTAATTCTCCTTTTTTAGTAAACGTAGGATTATCAGTGCGCTTAAAAACATCAGTAATCAACTGATCTCTGACTTCTGATAACTTACGACCACGATAGTCAGATAAATCACCAACATTAGCTATGACCAAGAAACGAAGTTTAGTATCATTCAAAAACTTCGGCTCAACTTCAACTGCTATAGTACGTTTGCCATCAGGAGTTACAGTTGGAAAATAGATTACATTATCTATAGTAACATCGCCATCTGTCAAATCATCCTTCTCAGAATGGAAGAACAACATTGACATATTATTTACTGTTCGCTCATAAGTTTCGCCTTTATGATCGCCATTACCATCTTCTCCTCCAAAAGGTGTTGGTTCAAAAGTATAATCTTCCGCTCTTGTTGTTCGTGAGTCCTCACCAGCTACGTTTATAGAAACAGACAAAAACACCTTACTATTATCATTCGCAATAGGAAAGTCGCTGATATTGTCTCTCACACAGGAAGTGAAGGACATTACCAGTAAAAGGACTAGCAATGAGCGGATTATCGATTTCATCTTAAACATATACTTTATATTTTAGGGCTTACAAGAAGCCAGTAGGACTAATATTTTTATTTTCGATTCTCTTTGAATTCAAGAGTTTTAATTGAGTTCTTCAAACTGGATGCGCTTGCTCCAACTCAGTACATTCACACTGATGGTGATGTAGCAATACTTGAGCTTGCCACCCTGGATAAAGAACTGAAGTTTGTAATCGTAGGCACGGTCTAGGAATTCCTGTGCACTGTAACTGTACTCCTCACTGGTGCGAAGACGACTCAAGAGGTCAGGAAGATTTACATTTACTACTGTATTTCCTGTCTCCTTACTCTTGATGAGGAGATGACCATCCTGTTTGTAATCATCGTGCTTCAGAATACGGGAGGTCATGAAGTCGGCATGAGCTATCTTGCCCTGCTCTGTTTCGTCAACAGTATTCCATGTGGCATGAGGAGTATAAACAACCTTACGGCTCTCGTCGAGAGAGTTATCCCAAAGAATGCGGGCATTATGGTCCTCGATGGTCATTGTGTAGTCGTTGACATCCATGTCTTGTGGAGAGTCAAGGTCACGAAGCGCTACATTGATCTTCTTGGTATCACGCACCAGAGGAATAGTAGCATAGGCGGCTTTGGATGAAGAAACCTCAACAGATTCGAGCATCTTGCCATGCCAAAGAGTATCCAATGGCAGGGCATGATTCTCTACTTCATCATAGTCACCACGATTCTGGTGGTCGAGATTCACCTCTAACTTCTTGATATGATCGCCGTTAGCAGGTTCTGTACGAACGAACTTGGCGCGACCGGATACCATTTGGTCAGCATAAGCATTCTGTCCTGCGAGTGCAAGGAACTGATATTTGCCAGGCTGTAGGTTCTCGACGTGCATTACATAATTTGGGTCTTTGAGAGGCGATGATAGCGCAGAGTTCGTCTCGGTCTGTTGGGTTATATAGTTTCCTTTCTCGTCGAATACATACAGCGTTACCTGTCCAACATGGTCATTGAACATGTCGGCACGCTGGAGGTTGTAATCATACTTAAATTTAACATATACACCATTAGGGCAGTCGCTGTAGTCCTGGTGCCACATATCGTTGCACGAGGTGACGACTGTCAGGGTCATGGCAGCAACCATGACACCCTTCAACCATTTATTTATCTTCTGCGCTATCATATCGCTAATCAATTATTGTTTTTTATATTTATCTTATAATGTATTTACATCTTAGTGCAAAATAGCACCCTGTGTACGCTTAGCCCAAGAGAGGACGTTGATACGTACTGCAATGTAAGACTCAAGTTCATCATCAGTTGTACCGGTCAACTCTGGAACTGTAGCAGAGCCCAAGCCCTTTACATCCTCAACAGTAATATCATACCAGTTGTTACGGAGAACGCCATAACGACCAAGCCAGTTATTCTCTGCAGTCTTAGTACCATCAGGATAAACAGATCCAGGCTTAACACCTAATTCTCCGTTTTTCCATGGAGTCAAATCGTCACCAAAGTGCTTGATACGAACAGTATAATATGATACACCACCCTTATAACATACAACAGAACCTACAGCTGCCTTAACATCTGTAAGCCAAGTCGTTGGCAAAGCTGTTGTTGGTGTCTTTAACTTTTCAGGCTTTACTGCTACATCAGTCAAGGTGATTTCACCAGCTGCATCTTTGTCGAAAGTTAAGGTAAGATCATCTTCACCTATTGATGTAGTTTCATTCTTAGCATTAGCTTTAACCCAACCTTCTTCAACGCTCAAGAACTTATTCTTTATCAGTTTTTCCAACTGTGTTTTATCAAACAATGTTGTTTGATCACCACCAACAATATAGAAATCCTTACCACTATTCAACTTAGCCTTGATTGCAACAAGAGTAGTCTGATCCTCATTCTGATGTTCTACATTAAATGTATTCTCAAAGCAATACTGAGGATTTGCATCTCCATAAGCATCTTTAAAATCAGCTTCTGCAACACGCTGTAAACCAGTAGCATCTGTATCATAATTCATATCTTGTGCAAAATAGGTACGATATAAATTAGCTGCTACAGCTGTATGTCCTACAAATCGGTAAGGGTTTGTTGTACATTTTTCGTTAGCATAACCCATCCAATCAGTAAATCCCTTAGTTGAACGAACCAAATATGTTGTAGGATTAGTATTATCAATAGCCCAACCAGAAATGGCAAAATCAACTCTACCTGTAGTACCATTATCAGCCTTGGCTACCTCTCCCTTATTAAGGGTCACCTTAACTACTCCACGCTCAACATAAACCTCTGCAGGTGTACCGAGTTTTGCTTCAGCTTCAGTATCGTAAATTTTACCAGTCAGGTCTGTCAAAGTTGTAACTGTTGTACCTGTAGGATCAACAGAACCACCCTGACCATTAGCTAATGGAGCATTGGCCATATAGAATCCGTCCTTTGTGAGAGTCTTGCCATTTGTTGCATCTGTTTTTGCTAAAAATTCAGCATAAGTACCAGTAAAGTTAGTATTATTTACCTTCAAAGAACCATCTTCACCAACAGAAAGTGTACCGTTATTATTAAGAATTACCAAAGCTTTAGCATTAGTAATCGATTTTGTAACCTTCTGTACAATCTTCTTAGACTGTGTTGTGATGTTATCATCAGAAGTACCAACATTCTGCCAAGGAGCAGTACTTAACGTATGTGCTTCAACAAAAGACGACTTCCCTTCAGTAGCACCACCAGTGAACAAAATAAGAGTAGCGTCATGTACTGAATACTCTTTTGCCATGCCATCGTTGAAAACATCATTAGCACGAGAGCTGCTACCAGACTGGCTAGGCAGATTAATTGTAAATGCCACATAGCCATTACCATCCTGATTAGCAGGAGTGTTACCACCCTCCAAGTCATCACTACTTGAACAAGAACCGAGCATCAGACCTGCCAATACTGCGGAAAACAATAACGATTTTTTCATAATTGATTTATTTAATTTGATTAATATTTTTATTCCTATTTATTACCTTTTATAGATTTTCGAGATTCTCCTGAGCAACCTTGACACCTGCCTTGGCTGCCAAGCTGAAGTAATAGCGAGCCTGCTGGTCATTGCCCTTCAATGCCTCGTATACTCCACGGGCATTCTGAGCCGCAGGACTGTTGCCAGCCTTGTCAAGATAAGCCTTGGCACCATCGGCATCACCGGCATTCAAACGGGTATTGGCAGCATTGAGATTGGCAGTTTCGTTCTCTGGGAACATGCGGACGGCAATCTCCATCACGTCGTTAAACTCCTTGCTGCCAGGCTCATAGGTCTGAGCCACCAGGAACATCTCTTCCTGACTGAGCTGCTGTGGCTTGGTCTTGATAATCTCCTTTGCCTCTGCCACATCGAATGGCTTAACCTTATAAGTAATGCGGTAGTCGGAATGGCGGAGGGCAGGATACCAGGTATCAAGCATGAAGCGATACTCTGACGGATACAGCTTCTTGATTTTCTGCTCACGGGCATCCGGATCCATCTTCTCATCATTGGCGATTGCCAGAATCTCTGCCTTATGCTCCAGATTACTCTCCTTGAGATAGTTGCGGAGACCATCCCAATCCTCTGCCGTAGAAGAAACGGTGAAGAGCTGGGTTGGCAGGGCTACCATGCGGCGAACATAATCGGTAAGGGTCTTGGCACGGTTCTTTGCCAGATAGTCATTGTGGCTGTAAGGACTCTCAGGAGAAGCATAACCATGAATGTTGATTCCGCTCACCTCCAGGTTCTTATCATCTTTCAGGGCATTGATGGTTCTTACGATACTGTCCAACTGAGCCGGATTGCGACGGTAGTCGGCATGAAGCTCTATCTTGTTGACAGGGAAGTCGATATAAGCACGCTTATCGAGATGACGAACCTTGATTGCCTCTACGGCAGGACGTACGAAGACAGCCAGCGGCTGACGGCGATGGCGAAGATGGAAATCATTTCCCTCCTCCAGGTTGCCACATCCACAAAGATCTTCATGCATATCGAGATCGTAGTTCTTCATGACTCCCGCCACAGGAATGGAAGCGGTATACTTAAGGGTCTGTGCCTGCTTGTTGTTACGGCGAACCACCATCGCCTTTGGCGAAAGGTTCAGATGCTTGTTCCCTACCCCACGTTCATACATAATCTGTTGGCGTTTTCCGTTGATGACAATCTCAGGCAACTTATATTCCAACTTCTGACTCTTGAAGATAGGAGTATATACCAGCTGGGTATTGGTAGGAAGGTTAAGCGAATCGAGGTTGAGATCCATCGATACCGTCAAAGCGTTATTTTGCTGCGCCACCTGCACATTGCTAACCTGAATCTTGTTGGCAGCCAGCTTTACTTCATGGCAGTTCTGTGCCATAAGAGTTGCAGGAGCCATCAATAAGGCAGCATATAATAAATAGGTGGTATTTCTTGAAAATTTCATGATCATTAATGTTAAAAGGGGTTATAACATATAAATGAGTGAGAGGGCTGCCTTGGTAGGGCCCACATAGTTATCGTGAGAGGATTTTTGCTTCTCCCCACAATTTCCACACTTGAACTTGTCGTACTTGATGTAGTCGTAGCCAATGCCAATGGATGTTTCCAGGTTCCAGTGCTTGGAAAGTGGCCACTGATAACCAGCGGTGACACCACCACCTACGTACCATCCCTCATAGCGATGGTCGCGCAAGTCCTTAAACATACCGAAAGGTAGCTTGACGCCTCCGGCATTAAACTGTCCACCCATAGCATGAGCACCGAGGAACCAGCCATTGAAGTTCTGACAGAACCAATAGCGGTATTCCGGCATCACAAGCCAGTGGCGGAGACTAGACTGATCACCTCCCGACTGCTTCCAAGGATTGAAGCCAACAAATACCTGTGCGGTATGCTTCTTCCCCACAGCAGTTTCAAGTCCGATATTGGGTGTTGTTGTTGCCCAATACAGCAAATTGCTCTTTACCCCAATGTTCTGCGAAAAGCCGTTCATTGAGATTAACATCAGTAGCATTGTAGCTAAAGACATTTTCATCACCATTGTTTTGCACATAATTATAATGGTTTTAATATGTAATTCGGTTTATATATTTCTTTCGTATATCTAGGTTTATTTGGAGCATACAAATGGTTGTAACTCTAATTCATCTGGGTATACTTTTACTTATCACTTACTTGGTATACTTTGCTTATTTTTAAGTTTAGCATATCATTTTTGACGCTGCAAAGATATAAAGAAATTCGAGTATGGGGGGGGGATAATTTGGTTAAAATGTGTGAACAATAACATTTTATACTAAAAAATCCACAATTTGGCAACATTTTGTCCCCTTAGAAGGCGATAATTTTAATATTTATTGTTCTTTTAGGGCGTAAAGCAGCTTATATTAACGAAAAGCCCTAGTATCGCATTTGGCGACACTAGGGACTCTATGGAATATCTCTATTCTTTTGGAAAAGAAAAGCGAGAACATCACCTATTCAGTAACATTCTCGCTTAACCTTATCTATTTATTAAACTTACGTATCAGTTTACTCACCCTTAGAGAAGAGGAATGCACCACCTACCTGAGGAGCGTTCTTGTATGATGTATGATAACCGATGATGGTAATCTTATCACCAAAGTTCAAGCCAAGCTCACCAGCCTTCTTGCCTTCACCATCCCAGCCTGCAGTCAAGCCATAGACGTAAGCAGAACCAGTTGCATCTTTCAAACCGAAGTTACCGTATGTCTTCAAATCATTTCTCTGACCGGCAAACTCTGTGATGGTACCTTCCAACATATAATATACGTTTTTGTCATCTTTCTTAGTCAGGAAGTCAGCTACAGAAATCTTGGTTACTACCTTCACAGCCTCCAAAGTAGCATTCTTCATCTGACCTTTACCATCATAGATATCCTTCACACCAGTAAGAGTAACAACGTCACCTACCTTCAAGCCCTTCTTCTCAAAGTCGCCCTTGGCACCGAGATGGTAAACGTATGTTTCGCCAGTAGCATCCTTGATGTAGCAATTACCGGATGCCGAATTAGCAACCTTGGTAATGACACCCGTAAGACGATAAACGGTAGAACCCTTCTCTGCCTTGTTGAACTCAGCGATAGGACACTCGATGATAGAACCCAACTGATAAACCTTAGCAGTAACAGTAGAGCTCTGCTTGCCCTTGGTAGAAGTGAAACCGATGCTGGAAGAACGAGCACCACCGGCATTGGCATTGGCATGGAATGTAATCTCTGCCTTTGTACCGCTGGTAACGATACCCTTAACAGACAACCAGCTCTGATCAGCCTCAGGGATATCAACAGTTACGCCTTCACCCTTTACGGTCAAGGAAACCTTGAAGTCCTCACCAGCCTTGTCCAAGGTATCCTTATCGAGTTCTTCAACCTTGATCAAAGACTTGGTATAGCTCAAAACGGTTACATTTTTCAACTGAGGTGAACCTCCATAAGTGGTTCTAGGACCCTGGATAGTAACCTCATCACCTTCCTCCAGCTTCAAGCTGGCGAAATTTTTCTCATTACCATTGGCATCAAGTGTACCATAAACATACACTTCACCAGTACCATCATTAATATACCAGTTACCATACTGAGTATTAGAAAGCTTGGTGAGAGTACCCTTTACCTTATAAGTTTCTCCATCATTACCTGCCAGAATGTCAGCACAGGTAGAGAATGGAGGATTCAATACACCCTGAATAACAGTGATATACTGAGTAAATGCATCACTTACCAACTTGAAGGTACTGTTGTAAGCACCCTTTGTTGCAGCAGCACTGAACTCAACATGAGTTGTACCTGCACTACCGCCCGTGCAATTGGAAGTAATCCAGGCAGGAATAGAATCCACAGGATTGCCCTTCTTGTCATTGGTAACAAACTTCCAATCAGCAACAGAAGTAACATCAAATTTAACCTTTCCACCCTCTTGAGGAATAGAGAGAGATGACTGAGAAACCTGAATGCCATCAAGCTGACCTAAGTCCTTGTCATCGCTACAACTTGCAAAGAAGCCTGCTACGGCAATCAATGCGATGAATAAATATTTAAATTTCATAATTTCGATACTTTATTAATTAGAAGATGTAACGGAGACCCACTGATGCATACCAGCACTGACCGATAGCGTGATATGGTACGAAAGTCTTGGTGTTACCATTGATTGACTTTGGAGTTGAGAAGGTTGCATAACCATCTGCATCCTGACCCTCGTAACGCAAGATACGTGGATCTGAACCAATCTCTGGGTTCAAGTACTTCATGACACCCCAGCTAGAGTTGAAGAAGTTGAGTACGTTCTTCATATCGAAGCTCAACTGGATTGTGTTGGTGTGACCAGCCACATCAAACTTGAAGTCGTGCTTGTAGCTGAAGTCGATACGATGTACCCAAGGGTTGTAAAGGCTGTAAGCCTCTGCATACTCACCCTGATGGTTCTTCAGATAGCTGTTAGCATGTACATAATCCATGAAGCGAGTCTTATCATCCTCAGACTTGAAGCGGAACTCATTATCAGCTACCTGCTTGTCGGTTGGGATATAGATAGCATCATAGTTATAACCATCACCATTGATATCGTTTACAGTCATGTAAGAGTAGTTGTAACCACCACGCCATGCCTCATAGATGAAGCTATAGTGGTTGTTGCTCTTGTCGTGGATCGTTGCAGAAGCAATGATACGATCAGGAGTTACATTCTGTCCGTTGTGCAACTTGATGTTGTTAGGACCATATACTGTAGAGATATAGTTCAATACAGAAGAAGCGTTAGATCCAGGAAGTGAAGTAACCTCCTTAGATACAGTATGAGTATAGGCAGCCATCAAGTTCAACCACTCCCATGGCTGAGCATTTACCTGTGCAGAGAAAGACCAACCGTAACCACGGCTTGTGTTCTCAAGTACATAAGCACTTGTACCTACGGTAGAACCCTTAGGATATACAGGGCGGTTGTCTGCACCATTGAAACGTGGGAAGCCCTTGGCATCCTGTACACTCCAGTCGGTCAATGTAGCTGCGTTCAAAGTCTTGTTGAAGATACCTTCCACAGAAACAGACATTGGGAAAGACACAGGAATCTGATAATCGATAGCGAAAGATGTCTTCCATACCTGTGGCAACTTAAAGTCTGTATCTACAGCAGAGATAGCAGAAGGAAGTGTACCCGTCTCTGGAGTGATATTCTCAGGATAACCCAGAGAAATCAACTTATCACGCAGAGCTGCAGCTGTTGGTTTACCATTTGCATCGCATACCAAACCACCCGCAAATGGAGTCATATCTACACCCTCTTTCTTACCAGTTTTTGGATTAAATGCATTTGTTGCATTGAGCTGTGCCTGATACTGCACCATACCAGAATTGGTTGGCAAGTTGGTGAAGAATACCAATGGCAAACGTCCCTGGAAGAAACCGGTACCACCACGGAACTTCAAAGTCTTGTCACCAAATACATCATACACGAAACCGATACGAGGAGAAACTGTCAAAGAGCTGTTTGGCCACTTACCAGAGTCGATGTGACGACCATTATAATTGAGGTCGAGAATCTTATTATTAGTCATCAAGTCTGAATTGTCGAAGAAAAGACCATCCAGACGAAGACCATAAGTCAACTTAAACTTAGGAGTCATCTGCCATTCATCCTGAGCGTAGATACCAGCCTTGTTATACTGTACGCGGGCAGCAGGATTGTT
>OIYQ01000737.1_pt1 | contig 13097 bp, 11 predicted proteins | sample 1588311 | NCBI WGS metagenome assembly OIYQ01 (sample SAMN03283244) | human gut metagenome | biome: human-associated habitat; material: feces | host: Homo sapiens | place: Peru | collected 2012
TATGAACACCCTTCAATATCTGTGCGCCCTGTCCTATCCATACATGGTTTTCGATAACAATAGGTTCAGAAATTCTATAACCTTCTTGCTCTATCGTATGACCATCGAAAGAACGAATCACTACATCACGCCCAATAGCACAATCCTTACCGATTTCGATTCTATCGCCACAGGTAATCTGTACATTCTCATTGATGAAACCACCATGAAGTATTAAATGTCCTCCCTTGATGATTCTTACATAAGATCCTGCATACATCATAAACTGATCTTTGACTGTCATTGTCGCATTCTCTTCTAACAACAATCTCGTTTCCTTATGTGATCCCTTTACTTGTGGATTACCAAGCGTCAAAGTTTGATTTAGATTCAAAACAGAGCCTTTACGTAATTCTATAGTTACATGTGGAAAAATCTTAGCAACTAATTTTTTCCCTCTTTTTACATGAGAAGAAAATATATTAAGAGAAAGGAAAGTTTTCCAGTTTCTAACAGATACGCCCAATGTACTAAATAGCTTTAACAACTTCTTCAACTTGCGAGCATATTTTTTTAACTTATTCTTTAATCGATTTTTGAATGTAGGCAAAGGGAAAAACTTTTCTGCTATCTTATCAAATGGCATTTTATCTAATGCATCAAAGAATGCATCTCTGTTTGGAGAAGTTGAGGTAAGGGAAGATTTCAATGCTGGATTACCAGCTTCTGCATCCTTCATCGTAAACTGTCGCCAATTGATTTTATCTTTGATGGCATCAAACAGAGCTTTACCTTTATCTGAATTGACCATTACAAGTGAAGTACCTCTATCCTGGTCCATAGAAGGATCAATATTTTCAATTCCCCAGAAATCTGCCAATGTAATATCTGCCTTCTGTGGAAAGCCCTTGAATGTGCATTGGTAGCAGGAAGGTCGGGCAAAATTACCGCTCTGCAAATAACCTATGAAGAATAGGTCATGCCAGCGATCCTTGCAATATTCCTGTCCATTCTCAAAGTTTACACGCAAAGAGAAATTATGCCATCCCCACTTCTTGTTTTTAAACTTGATCTGTGTTGCCTTTGAACCGTATTGCTTCTCCAACATATCCATATACGAAAGGAATACCTTAGGAGAATTGACACCACGACAAATGAAATCACAGGTGGTCAGATTTTCATACTCCTTGCGCAAGAACTTATACAATCCCTGAATCTGACATGGAGCACCACAAAAGAATACTTTTTCACCTGCCTTCAACAAATCTCGTACCTCCTTGTAAACTCCTTCCATTGAGCTCTGGAGGTACTTGGAACTTCGAATCTCAGGGAGCAGTTGACGGTCTGGTGATACGATATGCTTTACGGTATGATCTTTGTTGTAGATTGCACCGCCGATATAAGCATTTTGCTCATACATAGCCAATGCCAACATCGAATGAATACCACCCGATGTACTATCTGTACGAATAGCTTCATCTTTGGTATAAGCTGCATATACTAAAGGTTCATCATAACGGATTACATTATCTGCCTTTGTCAACACCGGACAGGTCTTCTGACACAAGCCGCAATCAATACATAAGTCCTGATTTATCTCGGGATACCAAAAACCTTCCTTATCAGTCTGAAAGGTAATGGCTCCCTTTGGACACACATCACCACATGCATTACAGCCACAACACTTAGATTTTTCTATTATTTCCTTCATAAAATTTGGTTGTCTTTCAATTCTTCTATAATCATCTTGGTAAATTGCTTTCTGCCATGAAGATTGAAAAAGAATGAATTGATATATAATGAACTATCTGTAAATCGTTTATCCTTCAAATGATTCAATACAAGACATTTTTGTGTATTCGCCTCATTGACATAAGCCAAAATCTGATTATTGACAAAATCTTCAGAAAACCTATTGCCCAAATAATCTGTAACAGGCAAGATACAGATTACTGGACGCAGTTTTCTATCTAGACAAAACGGAATCATCTCATGCAAGAGATGAATATTTCGATTGATATTGGTTTTATTGATATCTGAGAGAACCAAATTATTGATGTCAATATCAAATTCTCGATTCCAACAATTGATCCAAAAATCAGCATCAGCTTTTAACTGTTTTTCATTCATCGGGTTGTTATTGATTAACAAACGATCTGATGCTGTTGGTACATCCTTGATTAATCTCTTCAATTTCTTAGGATGAAACAGTAAAGGATAATCAATATATGCAGTCTTCGTTTTCTTTGAATATCCTACAATATCCTCTTTTGGCAAAATGCCATAATACTTCAGATGGTCACCAAATGGATGCCTATATAAAAAAAAATTTAGAACGCATATTGGTATCAATACTGCGGCATTATCGGCTAAATGATGGCATTCTTTGCGTAGTATGGCAAAGTCGTATTCCAATGATTGTGGACCAACAGCCCAATTCATTGCCTTCACATTTAATCCATCATAATTGAAACCAAACTTAGGATGATTACTACCCAGATTTACCAGTTGCAACCCATTAGGTATGCTACCATCATTACGAAACTTCTCTGTATCAGCAAAGATGTTTCGGTAAGCATTTGTTCGTTTGTAGAGAGCATTCAAAACAAAAGCTCCAACTAAACATAATACAAATAAAACAATTATAAAACTTATCATATAAAGATTATTGAAGTGTCCAGCCACCATCAACAGAGATGATTTGGCCGATTATATTATTTGAAGAATCACTAGCAAGAAAAGTAGCTAAGCTTGAAATTTCCTCAACCAATGTATATCGCTTTGTTAAATGGCTTGGCATAAAGGCATTATTTTTAACATCTTTTCCCTTAACACCATCATGTATATTAGTAACGACATTGCCAGGCGCAATACCATTAACCACAATACCATGATGAACAAGTTCTTTCGCCAATCCTTTTGTTATACAAGTAGCGCCCCATTTAGAGACAGAATAAGGATCAAAACCGGACTTAATGCCAGCAATCGAAGTAATGTTTATGATTTTACCTTTAATATTATGGTTAACCATATATTTTCCTTCAGCCTGGCACATAAAAAAGAGAGCCTTTTGGTTGATATCAGCACATTTATCAAAACTAGCCTCAGTTATGGAATCCCAAGATGCTGCATCAAAGACGCCTGCATTATTTACGAAAACGTCAATTGGACCATACTTCTTATCTAACTCTGCAATATTATCAGAGGCAGAATGGATATCTGCAATATCCCATTTTATAGTATGTATCTCTGGGTACGCAGCATTTAATTCCTTCAGATTCTCTTCCTTTCTTCCAGAAACTATGACTGTAGCTCCTTCTTCCATAAAGGTCTTAGCCATATTTTTTCCAATACCACTTGTACCACCAGAAATAAAAATTGTTTTACCTGCAAGACGTCTATTGGGTTGAGTAAAAGAGACATTTACCAAAACCACTCCCCCAGATTTGATATATTTCAACATATTTTTGAAATATTGTACGTACTTTTTAATCATAGTTTTATCTTTTTAAAATTGAACGGATTTTATTTATTACAAAAACTCTCATATTCTTATCAAGACCTAAAAAATAGATCAATAAAGATGATGACAACACACTTACAATACCAACAGAAATGAATCTTAACCAACCATCAGACATCATATAATAAGTAGTATAAGGCAGAACAAACATCAATGCTCCAATCGGGAAAACCCTACAATATACAGACTTATAGAATGCTAAAGGTGACAATCCGATATATTTCTTTAAACACATCAGTTCAAAGAATGTTTCTAAGAACCATGGAATGACATTTACCATAAATACAGTAACTGGCGAAGCCCCCAATTTCAACAGCACGTAACTGACAGGAAGAATCATCAAGAGTGCTCCTCCTGCAGTAAGATTTACTAATTTCATCTTTCCTACTGCATGAATCATCATAACAACAGGACGAGTCATTGTTTGGACTACAGACTGTATCAATATAATTCTCAAAAATATAGGAGCATATGCAGGGTATTCACCAAGCCATACGTGCAAGACAAAGTCTATCTCTATAAATAATGGTACAAGGATGAAAAGCAAGAGGAAAGCTGCAAGTCTTGAATTAATTGTAGCGAGCTTTATCATCTGCTCCGTATCTCCTGCTGCATAATGCTTTACAATCTGAGGATTCACTGCCATTTGGAAGTTATTAACAAACTGCATTACAATTCCATTTACCTGAAAAGCTATACCGCGAGCCGCATTCACTACCGTACCAAAGAACATATTCAAAAGAATGTTGACTCCTTCTCCCTGAAATGTAACAGCAGCACAACCAAAAATATTCCATCCAGAGAAATTCATCATCTCCTTGAATATCTTCTTATCAAAAGCCTTGCTAAACTTACACTCCTCGTAATGCCTTCTACAATATATATTATAAATCAAAGCAGAAATACAGTTCACGATGAGGAAGAGGAAGCCATATAAGATCAATTTATCGTAATCAACAACTTGAATAAGAAAAACTATCAAAAGTTTCATTACCACATCAAAGATACTCATGTACGCATAGATATCCATCTTCTCGTGAGATATCAAGCTAGACATGTATGGTACTTGTATAACATTGATGAGCATCGTTATACAGGAAAACTGGAAGACCCAAAAGGCAGCATCCATTCTTCCAGCTTCAATATTCATCTTATTGTATAAAAACCATAAGCCAATAGTTTCTACTAACAAGAACAATACTAAAGCCAGCAATCCATGAAGTGCCATGGCAGTATTAAAAACCTTATGTAGCTTTTCCTTATTGTTTGCTCCTAATTCAAATGTCAAGAAGCGTTGTGTACCTGTTGCTAATGTTCCATTTATAAACGTGAACATTGTTACAACACCTCCAACAACATTATACAATCCGTAATCAGAAATACCAAGAGTTTGTAAAACAACCCTCGAAGTATATAGACTTACCAACATAGTGATAAGCATACGGAAGTATAAGAGTAATGTATTCTTCGCTATTCGTTTATTATTATCTGATGTTTGATTTGACATTTACTTTTTCTTTTCTATTGATTTTAAAAACTCGTTTCTATCATGCTGTTAGTGCTCAATTTAGAGCATATCCCTTTGTATAAGCACTTTTGCATGTGTCCACATGTAGAGGTGTTAACTTTATACTCTATTTAGGTTCTGTTACTGTAGAACATTGCCTTCATCTGGTACTGGAAATAAAATCTTTCCAAATCTTCGTTGCTGTACATAATTTTTCAAAGATTAGAATTGAAAAATTAAAAACTATATATATCAGTTCAGCTGCGAAGTTAATTCTTTCTAATTTAAGCCCTAATTTGAGTGCTTACGCTATAAGACACTATTTGTATAAATCTACATTGATGTCGAATGGTGAATCAAAGTCTTTCAGCAGTGCATGTTTTGTATCTTTCTCAGAGAGATTGGCATGCTCTGTAGGGATTTTCCAATCGATGCCGAGGGTATCATCAAGAATGCTAATACCGCCATCTGCCTCTGGATGATAGAAGTTGTCACACTTGTATTGGAACACTGCAGTTTCTGACAATACTGCAAAGCCATGCGCAAAACCCTTAGGAATAAAGAACTGACGATGATTATCCTCCGTCAGTTCCACCGCCACATGCTTACCGTATGTTGGCGAACCCTTGCGGATATCCACGGCAACATCCAGGACTCTACCCTTCACGCATCTCACCAGCTTGCTCTGGGTAAACGGAGGTCTCTGGAAATGCAAGCCTCGCATTACACCATAACTGCTCATACTCTCGTTGTCCTGGCAGAACTCCACCTTGTAGCCCACCAATGGCTCTACTTTCTCTTTAAACTCACGCTCGCTGTAGCTCTCGAAGAAATAGCCACGAGCATCTCTAAACAGGCGAGGCTCAATGATGAGCACACCTTCAATATCAGTCTTTATTACTTCCATTTTATCAATTTGAATCGATTTGTATAAAAACAGGCTACTAAGCTCCATCACCGAAAAGTAGTTCAAAAAAATGGGGAGAGGGTGCCGTTCGCCCGTAAATCTGTTTTTTTATTCCATGTATCTTCTTCCATAAAGCAAACCAAGTTCTGAACAAAGGTTCGCTCAATGCCTCGGTAGGATAATGCTTCACGAAGCGTAAGTTGCGCAAACTCATTCTGAGATAGCGATGAAGTTTGCCTTCATTCTCCTTGCTTCCAAGTCGAGTGTCATATTGACCAAAATTACCTCCTTGCATGATTTCAGCCAACAAAAAACGACCTTCATTCACATCAATAGGTGCAATCATTTTCGCCTCAGGTAACCCCAAAGCTTCATGCAGCACATACATCACAGCCCCAGCAAACTTCCATAAACCAAGATATTTCAGCTCACGCTGCAATGCCGTCAGATTCTTCACTCTTCGTTCTTCACTCTTCACTAAAACAAAGTAGTAGTCTATTAATTGCCGTAAACCAATACCCTCAGTGAACACATGGCGATAGAGCCATTTCTGCATCCTGCTATTATGAATAGGGAAAAACATATATGAAGGAGTAAAATGCACCTCTATTGCCGTTTTCGTATCTGTTCCGCCATTGCCATCCATTGCATCAGCAGCTTCTGCTCTGGTGCCAACTCCTTTGGCAACCGCTGGATACCATGAAACAGAACACCAAGCAAAGCCTGCTTCTGGGCGATAGCATATAGCTCCTTCCAATCCACCTCCTTCAAAGAACCAGGTATTTCCTTGGCAGAACCAATGCAGAATCGCAAGAAATCAAAGAAAATCTTTTGTTGTTTCAACATAAAGCTGTACTTTTGCACGCATGAAAGATAAATTACAAAGAGCCATCGGTCATATTATACCGACGCTCCTATTCATCATATTACTTCCCATATCTGTAGTCTTCACCCCCATTCACTGACTGTACAAGACTATCCGAAGATTTTTTCTGCGATAAATCTTGCAGGAAACAGCAAGCCTGCCATCACATAACGCTTACGGGTATGCGGTTCCTTCCACATTCGATAAACAAAGCGAAGATTCGTCTTATCCACCCATGCCGGATAATAATCTATCTCATTCTTGGAAGTCTGATGGATAAATCCACCACAGGTAAATCCGACACCCTGATAACCGGCATTCTTCACCTTTAGCAGGAACTTTTCTTGCATCAAGGCTCCCATTCCTACAATCAGAAAGTCGGGATTCAATTTGGCGATATACTTAGCCTCAACATCCATTTCGCTTTCCGAAGCAAAATAACCGTTACGATAACCCGCAAATTTCACCTTCGGATACCGCTCACGGAATATCTCCACAGCCTTCTCCACCTGCTCCTGCTTAGAAGCCACAATATAGATAGTCTTTCCATATTCCTCTGCATACGAGAACAACTCCGGTGCCATCGAAGTCATGTCAAAACTTCTTCGAGACACCAACTTGCCATAAACCAACTTGATGGCTTTCACCAGCAAGCCACCATCGACAAATATACCATCCATCTTACCAAACAGATCCTTATTATCCAGAGCTGTGAGATAAGATACAGGATTGAGGTAAGTATAAACCTTACCCTTTGTCCCAAATATCTGACATACGGAAGACTTTTCCGTTGAAAGTATACGATTTACTAATAGACTCATTTTGTTACTACTTTAATTTTGCAACATTTTTATTCCCAATGGGTCTTTTCAAATCTATTAGAACTTAGAAATGAACTTCAACAACAACTTATCTAATTTCAACTTACTGACAAAACGCATAAAGATTTTAGAACACCACTTTGACGAATTATTAGTAATTTGTTCGTTGTCATCTATTTGATTTTCCATTGGAAAGATTATATCAAATTTTTCCAGCAAATTATCCATTTCATCTATAACGGTCTGTTTTATACCATCACTAACTCCACGAAAGAATTCACCTTGGGGATTTTTTATATAATTCAAAAATTCAATACCTTGATAACGAAAGCCACGACTTAATGCAAGTACATCATTATTATTATGTTCATAAATATCATGAGTTTCTTTTTGTTTAATTTCTTCTAGATAAAGCCGTATCGAATTTATTGTATCAGCCACAATAGATGCCCATTCAAGAATTTGACTGTTCATCTTCCTTGAAGAGAAAATTAATTGTGAGTAAAGCTGGAGTTTATTGATAGAAGCAGAAAACTTCATTAACTCAATATTTGTAAGAGTTTGTGCTTTATATATATCTTGCAGCTCTATTAATTTTTGTTTTTCAGATTCAATGTTTGTATTGAATATCGAATATATATTGATACCTGCAAAAGCAAAAAGAAAACCTATGATTGTTAATAAAATATTTGTTGCACTATCAATATTCACATGAAGTTCACCCCAGTTTGCAATCAAAAATACGATATTGATTATACAAAGACATACCATAACAAAATGATAAAAAAACCAAAGAGTTACGGACCTTCTATGATGCTCTGCTACATTTGAAAGTTTATCAACTATAAGAAATTGCATAATTATACGAGTTTATCTATAATTTTTTTTAAATGGTCTGCATCTTCAGATTTATGTACGAAACAAAAGCCTCTACTTTCCGGATACTTTTTTGGGTCAAAAACATTATCGGAAAGCCTTGACCAAAATATTATTTTTGAAGACAACTTAAGTTTTTTAACCTCTGCATCATAAAAAGCAAAACCAGCTTTCATTTCATTATCTGTCGATAAAATCTGTGTTGGCATCATAACATCAATGACAACTACATCCCACTTTCTGCTTTTTAATAATCGCAATGCTGATCTCATCCAAATTGCAACAGATACATCATAACTCAATTTCAATGCATCTATATATTTTGCATTATTAATAGGATTATCGTCTATTATTAATATTTTCTTATTCATAGCCTTAATTAGAATTGAATTATAAAAGAAACTTCATAAAGTGGTTTTTGAAATACTTCAAAAAACATATCATAAAAAACGACATTATTATCAGAGAGATAGGATATCCAACTTATAATAGTATCCAACTTCAAATTTGCATATCCCTTACCTATTTCCACTATCTTTCTACTATCTTTAACTTCTTCAAAAAGAGTTAATGCATTTGGAATATCAGGATTATCAAGCCCATTCAGAATAAATTTTCTTCTTTCATTCAAGCTCAATGTATCCAAATAGATTAACAATGCAGACTCTGCAAAATAGTTTTTATTATAGAATAAATTTGATTCTACACCTATTTGAAAATTATGAGCTTCTAAAACTTTACGAGTTAGATACAATCCATACCCCATTCCTTTTTCATTAACTTTCTTTGCTTCTTTTCCTCTATACCCCTCCTTAAAAATCATTTCTTTCTCATCTTCAGGAATACCAATTCCTAAATCCCGTACAATGATCTTATGATCATATATATCAATAAACACACAAGTACCAGAAGCTGCATATCTGATAGCATTAGTAACAACATTAACTAATGCTAATTGAAAGTAGTTACTTGCATTAATGTAGACAGCCCCTTCATCCATTTGGTAAAAATACACATCCACTCCTTTATACTTACCTTCCGTTCTAAAAATTTCTATATACGAATTTAAAAAAGAAGCTACATTTATTCTTATCTTATCCTTTGCAAATTTTTCAGCATCAAAATCTACAGTTGAAAAGAACTTTGCCAATAGCAAAACACGACTGTTATTTAGAGCCAAATTATTTATGATATTTAATATATGCTTTCTAGAAACATCTATGTCGTCCAGATTTTTCTTAATCTCAAAAAGACCTTTATCTATAGCTTCTGTACAGCTAGGAATTTCATGACGCAACTTATGCAAAAGGTAATTTTTACTTCTTATAGAATCTTGCATCATTTGGTATTGCACCATAAATACTCCACATTGCTCCGTAATATAGTAATTATCTTTATCAAATATGTTATTATAATATACACAAGTCGTACTCGGTTGATGTTGTTTATTGATAAGGAATATCACACAACTTCTTCCAGTTTGACCTATATTTGTTTGCATATATGCTGCCGATCGTACTATAGTTTTGTCAGTACTTACATAGAAAGCATTTACATATTTTTCAATACACTCATTCAACCATGCTACAAAAGACTTGTCAGAAATGTAAATATTAGGAATTTCTAATTCCCCATATTTACTTGTTTTATAATTATTTACATTTTTAAATTCATATTTATGCTCATTTTTAAGGAATATCAATACATCCTCAGCCTCATTTGCTTTTCTTATAATCGTTGAAGCAGCGAAATAAAAATCAGATTCTTTGGAACTGAACATTGAAGCGTTCATCAAATCAGTAAGCATTCTATCCCGACTCGTAACCAAACTTTTACGGATATTGTTGGTTATACTTTTTGAGAACGACTTGATAAAAGAAATAGAGATAAAAGGTGTATAAATAATATTTGATATATAAAAGTTTAAAATTCGATCCGGATATTTATAATCCAAGTCTCCGTCTCCATCAGCTGCAACTATTATTGTTGTATTAGCATCTGAGAGGTCATTATCTTCAAAATATTCTATATCCTTAAAAGAACTTTTCCCCTCATTAAAAGATAAACACTTTAATATTTGAACACCTTCTTCCTTTTGGTACAATGTTGATGCATTATTGATAAAATGCTTGTCATCTTCCAAGATAATTGTATTAGTATTGTTATGCGCTATATCTTTATATGTATTTCTACTGAAAGACTTTGATTTCAAATCGACATTAGCATGAATATAATTCCATAAAGAAAAGTGCCTAAGCCCAGATATAATAGATTTTTCCCCATTTTTATTTGAGATACAGTCTAAAGAAGAGCCTATATGTTGAAAGCACTCTGTATATTCTGTGGTCTTCCTACTTTCCGATTTTGCTAAATAACTTAGCGATTCACAAACAGAATCATTACTTTGAACACATGGTCTTCGACTATTTAGAAGAATATGAAAACTATTGAGTTCATTTGTCCCTATATCAATGTTTCTTTGTTGTGCAAATAACAATAATACCCCTTTTGTATTAAAATAGGAGGCATCATGACTAAAGGCATTGATTGGAATTGCTATAATATGACTATTTTTAAAAGTATCTTTTATGAAAAAACGCAGAAACATTTTTTCTTTAGAATCTACCGGTTGTTTCAACATCATCATATCTTCCACCTTTAATGAAGATATATCAAACCCTAGGTCATTAGAAAACTCTATAAATTTTTGAGGCATAGATTCACTTGTATATTGAACATCCCAAATCATGACATAATTATTTATATAAAGAGTTTCCTTGTTTTTCCATAAGGTATCTATAAAAGACTTAACGAAAGAATAACCAACAGATTGACTGCTCATTATACTTTGTATTGTTTCAACATAAATAGTATTGTCCATATTTCTTTTTCATTCTAAATAATCTACAAATAAGCACACTTACCTCAATAATCCTAAGTTCTTCACCTTAATAAAGTAGTAACTTGCCGAATGTCTTCATCCATTCTTGATATATTCTTTCTACAGAATACACCTTGCTTTTCTCAATGGCTGCATGAGCCATCATATCACGCAAAGAATCGTTTTGCATGATCTGTGCAAGCATACCTGCCGCCTTGTCCGCATCATACCCATCCTTCTCGTAAGGTATCACAACTCCATCCTTGCCATCATCAATAATATCTCTCACGGCAGAATAGCTATCATATACCACAGGAATCACCCCAAAACTCATACACTCCGCAAGAACCAAAGGGAAGCCCTCATATTCTGAAGTAAGAAGCAAAATTGAAGCTCGCTCATAATAAGGCTTAGGTTGCTGAAAGCCTTCAAATGACACATGTTTCAAATCATAGTCAGCCACCAGCTTCTCCACATTCTTGCGTTCTATGCCATCGCCAACTATTGTAAGCTTCCAATCAGGGTACTTCTTCTCTAACCTCGCCCAGGTATCAATTACTCTGTAAACGCGCTTCTGGTTATAGTCGATTCTACCCAAATAGATAATCTCCATTTGTTTTTTCGGGAAAGAATATACAAAATCAGTGGAATCCAAAGTAACAGGATTAGTCTGCACCATCAGATGATCGGGATGCTTGATACCGGTAAACTTGGAGAACAAAGGAACATAGCTTGAAGATAAAACTTGATATAAGTCGGTATGATGATACACGTACGCCATACTCCTGCTTGTCACCAACTTGAATGCAGCCTTTTTCGCTTCAAAAAGACACCGTTTAAGCCGATTTCTACAATTATCCAAAGCAATTTCCACATCCTTGATACGTGCATTCGTATCAATCTGGTTGTGATAGACAGCAATGGTTTTAATATCTAAACCTTTCTTTGCCTTGTTCAATGTTTTACAAGGAACTAAAGGAAGCCCCCACTGATTGATGACCACCTGGATTTTGTTCTTAACAAGAATATTTCTCAAAGAAGAGATATTCTGTGAAGAGCATTTATAGCCATTTAACGTGTATATCTCCACTTGTTTATCAGTTCTTGCTATGGTCAAACCATTAGGCTTTTTAAAAGTAACTATAACCACATTGTGGCCATGGCGTACAAAGCAACTAGCAAGGGTTGCAGCCACAACTTCTATCCCCCCGACATCATATACTTTCATCAAAAAGAGTATATTCATACTTTATATCATTCAAATTATCATATTGTATTAATTACAGCTACAAACTAATTACACAGTACTTTGAGCATATACAATCTTCATAGCTGTATTTGAAATGTAAGTATCCGCTCAACGCCGTATTGCATATTTCAAAAAAATGTTGTACCTTTGCACGGCGGCATCATTTTTCTAATTTTGAGACAAGAATACGCAGTTTAGCCCTCCATCAGCACAAGCTAATGGAGGTTTGACTAAATATTAAATTCATTTTTATTGTTCCTCATCTTCCCAGAACTCAGGAAGAAGAGTATAATACTTATCCTCAGGCGTAGAATCTATGTGCTTCAACACATAACAAAGCCAACGCTCAGGATTTTTATCTAGCACCTTACATGCTCCAAACAAGGAGTACATCATTGCTGCACGCTTACAAGCATCCAAGTCACGGCAGAACAAATAAGCCTTCTTTCCCATCACCATGTCACGGATCAGGCGTTCGGTATCATTGTT
>OIYQ01000742.1_pt1 | contig 13068 bp, 8 predicted proteins | sample 1588311 | NCBI WGS metagenome assembly OIYQ01 (sample SAMN03283244) | human gut metagenome | biome: human-associated habitat; material: feces | host: Homo sapiens | place: Peru | collected 2012
TATATAGGTAATAACATTTTGAATAGTTGATAAGAAAGTTAGTTAGAAAAGAGAAGGCGGCAACCTGCGTGATGCAGTTTGCCGCCTCGTTTTTTATCTATTGGCAAAAAAATAATAAAAGCCTATATTGGCTCAAATCTGAATATAGGTTTCTTTATCATTTCGGGTTGAAGATACATCAACATATAGATAGGGTAATAGAGAATCTTGTCTACAACCTGCACATTGCCATTAGAGAAAACTATGGCATGAGGAATAGCGTACTCCTCATTGTTCATCACATTAGAGAGTGCATTATGACGTTTATAATCCTTGCCCGACTTGATTTCTATCGGCAAGACCTTACCTCTATCTTCTATAACAAAGTCCAGTTCCCCCTGCTTCTTATTATTGAAATAATAAAGATTATAACCGTGAGCACGTAATTCTTGCGCTGCAAAATTCTCATAAATGGCTCCATTGTTGATTTCTGTTGTACCCGTAAGTAAATCGATTGCTATATTGACAGCATACTGGCTTGCCAACAATCCCACATCGTTCATGAACAACTTAAATAAATTGCGCTGTTCACCAAGTTTTAAAGGCAAACGAGGTTCTTCTACATTATAAGTAGGGAGCGCCACACCAGCATCGGCTAGCCATAAGAAAGAATTTCTATAACGCTCAAATTTTGCCTTTTCATTTAATGCCTTCAAAATAAAACGCTTGTTCTTGGCATTCAGTTCTGAAGGTATCAAGTCGAATATATCTTTGATATACAGCTTGTTCTTTGGGTCATACTTGGCTATGTCCTTTCCGTAGAGGTGCATGATTTCTCGTTGTGCCTCACGCACTATCTGTAAATTATTCGTATTAATATACTTTTGGACAGCCTCAGGCATTCCTCCGACAATGAGATAAAGATGAATGAGATCATTCAGCTTATTATGCACAACCTCATCCACCACCTTGCATTGCTCATAGCACTCCTTGACATGAGCCATTACTCCAGTACTCATCCCTACAGCCTCTGCAAATTCCTCAAAATCGAGAGGAAACATCTCTTTTTCTGCCATATAACCAACAGGTACACTACGGATATCCTTCAACTCTACCCCTAACAATGAGCCACTCATTACATAGCGATAGCTACCCTCTTCTACCAGGAATTTGATGGCAGTAACCATCTCCGGACATTCCTGCACCTCATCAAAGAAAACAAGAGTATTGCCTGGAGTAAGTTTCTTCTCTGCCAAGGCAGAAAGGCGCAAGAGGATTTCCTTAGCATCAGAAGGAGACTTAAAAGCCTCTCTATACTTAGGATTATTGAGAAAATTGAACTCCACTACATCCGCAAAGCATTCCTTTCCAACCTTCCGGATAGCGAAGGTTTTACCTACCTGGCGAGCACCTGAAACGAGAAGAGCTTTTTTCTCCATTTCGAAGAAATTGCGTAAATAATTGTATATCTTCCTGTTAAGCATATCTATATTACTTTTTCTTACCATAATTTATAGGCTTTACGGAACTTTTCCAACCTATTTTAGACTAGAAAAGGAGCTTTTCCAACCTTTTTTGGGGTATTTTCTGCCACTTTTCCAACTTCTAACCGCTGCAAAGATACTATTTTTATCCGAAACTCCTCTATTTAAACAAGAATATTTTCTCTAAATATCACCAATCAAAATAATTTTGAAAAATATGTCGTTTAATTAACCGAAAACATAATTGAAGAGCAGGAAGATGCTCAGGATATACAGCGTAGGATTCAGATCCTTGAACTTGCCCACCATCATCTTGATCAGTACATAGCTCAGAATACCAAGGCAGATGCCATCAGCAATGCTGTAGCAGAGCACCATCGTAATCATCGTGATAAAGGCAGGGAAAGACTCGGAGATATCCTCCAACTCAATCTTCTTGAACGAATCAATCATCAATACACCCACCATTACCAGGGCACCACTGGTGGCTGCGCTCGGAATCAGGAGGAAGATTGGAGCCAGGAAGATGCTCAGGATAAACATCAAACCCACAAAGAAAGATGTCAAGCCCGACTTACCGCCCTCGGCAACGCCCGAAGCACTCTCCACATAAGTGGTAATGGTAGAGCTACCCAGCAATGCACCGGCTGTAGTACCGATGGCATCACTCATCATCGCCTCCTTCACACCCGGAATCTCGCCCTTCTCATTCTCCTTGATACCCAACTTGGAAACCAATCCCAGAACCGTTCCGATGGTATCGAAAATGTTGACAAGCAACAGGGAGAAAACCACCATGAACATCTTTGGGGTAAAGAAGCCGGTGAAATCGAACTGGCAGAAGATAGGAGCAATGCTGTGAGGGGTAGATACCGGCATCCAGTTGTCAGAGAACTGGGTTACGCCCATCGGAATACCGATCAAGGTAGAGATGATGATGGCGATGAACAGGGAGCCCTTCACTCTTCTCGCCATCAGACAGCCACAGAGCAGGATGCTGATGAGACCCAGGATGCTGACTGGTGTAAACTTGCCGAGCTGCACGAAAGTATCAGCATTGGCAGTAATGATGCCCGCATTCTTCAAACCGATAAAGGCGATAAACATACCGATACCAGCCGATATGGCAAAGCGGAGGTTCTTCGGAATACACTCCAATATCTTATCGCGGATATTGAGGAAGGTGATGGCAAGGAAGATGATACCCTCTACGAGCAACACTGCCAAAGCCTGCTGCCAGGTCAAGCCCATTGCCTGACAAAGGGTGAAGGCGAAGAAGGCATTCAGTCCCATACTGGGAGCCTGGGCAAAAGGCAGCTTTGCCATGAAAGCCAGCAGGAAGGTGGCGATGGCTGAAGCGATGGCTGTGGCAGTAAAGAGAGCTCCCTTGTCCATACCTGTGGTGGCAAGGATGGTAGGGTTCACTGCCAGGATGTAACACATGGTCAGGAAGGTAGTCATACCAGCTATCAACTCCGTCTTGACCGTAGTAGTCTTTGGGTCGAAACCCAATAAAGCTTTTAATTTGTTCATTTCTTATATTTATATTTATCTCTATTTTCTCTTTCCCCCTTTTCACAACCCAATCCCGTTGTTTTTTCGGGGCGAACAAAGGTAAGAAAAAATAATGAGGAAAGCCTTATTTTACATGTTTTTAACTCATCAGAGTGCCTTATTTTACATGTTTCGGGGTATTCAGAACGCCTTATTTTACAAAGCATTTTATTTTTAACCATTATGCTTGGTTAATTCGGATTTTCTTTGTAACTTAGCAGCGCAAAACGTAAAGCATGTAGGATTATGGCAAAAATAGTAAATAAATATCCTGTAGGAATTCAGACTTTTGAAGAAATTCGCGAGAAAGGTTATCTCTATGTAGATAAGACCAAATACATCGTGGATTTCAGAGAAAAAGGTATGAAGTATATCTTTCTGAGCCGTCCAAGACGATTCGGAAAATCGCTCTTTGCATCTACCCTTCAGGCCTATTTCGAGGGAAGGAAGGAACTGTTCGAGGGATTGGCTATTGCTGAATACGAGAAGGAATGGGTGAAGCATCCTGTGCTCCACTTCGATATGAGCGGTGCCAAACATTTTGATGCAGATGGCTTGAACAATTATCTGAATCTGCAGCTTTTGCCTTACGAGAAACTTTATGGTAAAGGAGAAGGGGAAATTTACCCTAACGAAAGGTTGGATGGTATCGTAAAGCGTGCTTATGAGCAGACGGGCGAAAAGGCTGTTGTCATCATCGACGAATACGATGCCCCATTGCTGGATGTGGTACATGAAAAGGAAAACCTGCAACCGCTCCGCCGCATTATGCAGAACTTCTACAGTCCTCTGAAAAAACTCGATCCTTACCTGGAGTTCACCTTCATCACGGGCATCACCAAGTTCTCGCAGCTCAGCATCTTCAGCGAACTCAACAACCTCGACAATATCAGTCTGTTCGACCAGTACTCAGCCATCTGCGGCATCAGCAAAACCGAGCTTACCACGCAGATGAAACCAGATATTGAGGCTATGGGAGAGGCACTGAACATGACGTATGAGGAGTGCCTGAAAGAGCTGACGCAATTCTACGACGGTTATCATTTCAGCGAGAAATCAGAAGATATTTTCAATCCGTTCAGTCTTGTAAAGGCAATGAATGCAGGCAAGATTGCTCCTTACTGGTTTGGTTCCGGCACTCCATCCTTCCTCTTGAAACTTCTTGATAAGTATCATGTCAATCTTTCTACTTTAGAGAGTCAAGAGACAGTATTGAGTTCCTTCGACCAATCAACAGAGGAAATGACAGAAGCCTTGCCATTGCTTTACCAGAGCGGCTATCTGACCATCAAGAAATATGAACCGATGTTTCAGGAATATACGCTGGGCATCCCAAACAAGGAGGTACGCGACGGACTGCTCAACTCATTGATTCCCCATTATGTGAACCCTCGACGTTCTGACAACAATGCCTTCCTCTTGGGATTCTGCAAGGCGGTTTATCGAAACGATATCGAGGCGGCACTGGAGCACATGCGCACCTATATGGCTACGATACCATACGATTTGGAGAATCACAGCGAGAAGCATTATCAGACTATCTTCTATCTGATGTTCAGCTTCCTCAACATCTATATCCGCACAGAGGTGAAGAGCGCCATAGGCAGAGCTGATGCCGTGATGCACATGCCAGATACAATCTACGTCTTCGAACTGAAGGTAGATAAGAGTGCTGATGAGGCTTTGGCACAGATAGACGAAAAAGGCTATATGCTGCCATATCATGCAGAGGGCAAGCGACTGATAAAAATCGGTATCAGTTTTGACAGCACCCAGCGCACTATCAGAGATTGGAAGATTAAGGAAGAATAAAGAAAAAATCCGAAACAGAAGCTTACCAAGTTATCTGTTTCGGATTTTTTGATGCTTATTTCGTTTGGATAAGCCAAGGTTTTCAAACCATCTTGAATTGTTAAAAAAAATAAGTCATAGTTTTCTCCCCCACAACTCATAGTTTCTTTCATCATAACTCATAGATTTCTTCCCAGCATCTCATAGGTTTCGGCATCATATCCCAAGGTTTTCAAGCCAAAAAGGGCTAAAAAAAACAAACGGACAAATTGAATTTGTCCGGACAAATTGCCCGTAGCCTCACAAGATTCTTATTTTCAAGAACTTACAAACCACCGGACAAAAGAGCCGGACAAATTCAATTTGTCCGTGTTTTAAAAATCGAGGCTATTCCAGCGTCAGCCATCCATCTTCCGTCCAGTTGATTTTCTTCTGAACCAGGATGCTGGCACCATTCTTTGGCACGCTGTAACCATGGCAGAAGAAGAAATCGCCATCGGGGAAGGAATAGGCAGAACAATGGCCCATCGCCTCATATTCTTTCTTATCGCCTTCCAGAATCAGCGTACCTCCGCCATAGCGCATGTCCCTACCCTCCTTATCCAGATAAGGACCGGCAACCTTCTTGCTTCTGCCCACGGCAACACGATAGTTACTCTTGATGCCACGGCAGCAGTAATCCCAGCTCACGAAGAGATAGTAATAACCACCATGCTTCATGATGAAAGGAGCCTCGATGGCATTGGTGCCGGCAAACTTGGAGGTAGGATTCGGTTCTGCTGATGCATCGCCTACGGCATGACGACGGGCGATAGTCTGAGGCTTGGCGCCCTTCTTGACATGCATCGTCTTCTTATCCAGCTTGATCATCTGGATACCATCCCAGAAAGAGCCCCAGGTAAGCCAAGGATTTCCCTTCTCATCAACAATGAAATTCGGATCGATGGCATTCCAGTTGTCTCTATCACCCTTGGAGGCAACGAGGCAGCCCTCATCCTTCCATCCATTCTTATCAGATAAGGAAGTATTGCTCAGCAAGCCGATGGCAGAAGTATTCTTGCCAAAGGTAGAACAGGAATAAGCCAGATACCACTTGTTCTTGAATCGAATAACATCCGGAGCCCAGATATGCGTGGTAAAACCCGGCACACTATCATGCGTCCATGCCGGGATCTCACTGTTCTTGAACACGCCCTGAGGAACGATGGTCCAATGTTTGCGGTCAGTAGAAGTCATCTGCGTGATGCCATGACCCGTACAGTAAAGATAGTACTTGCCATTCTCATACGCCATCACAGGGTCGTGAACAAAAGGAGTATCTACCACGACCGGTTCCTGCGGAGCATTCTGTGCCATCATCTGGCAACCTCCTTTTACAACAGGAGCAGCAATAATGATTGCTGCTCCCAATAGTATTTTAGAAATCTTCATATAATTACACCTTATTATATATATAAGAGAATTACTTGTTCACAAATTTCTTTCCGTTCACAATCACTACACCCTTGTAGCTCTTGTCTACCTGCTGACCGGAGAGGTTGAACCACTTGCCATCATTCTTCTTCTGGATGATGATTGGGTTCGAGATGCCCGTAGAAAGGCTTGAGCCGTCGATGTAAGATTTTTCATTTACGAAGAAGAGTGTTACGTCTCCCTTGATTGTGCTAGAAGTCATACTAAAGGAATAATTATAAGTTTTCTTATCCTTTGTTATCGTAGCATTCACCTTAATGGTACCGCTTGCGACATATTCAACAACCATATCAACCAAAGAACCATTCATATCTTGCTTGAAATTAGTCCAATCGAAATTATTGTCCAAGGTAAACTTAACATTGGCTGTATTTTCATTGGTGTTACCACCCAATTTTGTAAACCATGCATAATTGTCGTTACGAAGCACGAAATACTCTGCATAATTAGAAGCCCCACGAGATGCCGTTGCAGCAACCAAAGCCCAGTTGTCCCAATTATTAACCTCATCACTATAATTATAGAACTTGAACTCAGCCTTCTTACCTGACTTCAAGACATAATCAGAAGAGAAGTTTGTCCAGAATCCAGCAGTCTTGTTTTTCTGCTGAGAAACAGGATAGTAAACCGGAGTCGTTTCCTCAGCCTCAGCATCGATGTTCAGGGTATAATCCTTTACATACTCATAATCGTCCTTGCTGATGGTCATGGTCATAGTAACCTTACCCTTGCCTTTAACCTTGCCCTCATCGGTCAGGATAGAAGGATCACTTGATGTCCAGGAAATATTTGCGCCCATCTTACCCTGTGTAGGCAAAGAAGGAGCCGCATTCAAAGTAGCACCATCAGAAAATGGCAAAGTCATCTTATTAATGGTATATTTGATGGCCGCCTTGGCATCTGCCTTCACAGCCCAAACTTCCTGCTGATAGGTGAAGTTGTTCTGTCCCATAGACAGACTACCACTTGAAGAAGAGAGAGCCGAAATAGCGATGGCAGGGATATTGGTATAGTCGATGGTCTGCTTGACCAGCACACCACGATAAACTACATTATTGATAGTTAAGTGAATATAGTCTGTGCCCGCTGTACGTTTCCATGTACCAGTCTCTGCGCCAGAAATGGTTCCATCCTCGTTGAGAGTGATATTGACAGGTGTTTCAAAAGCCTTTGCTTTGGTGTTCTGACCATACTGATGACGCATGAACTGATAGTCGCCTGCGATGTCGGCATCGGCGATAGAAGCCTTAGATGCAATAGCTGCATCGGTGATAGTCTCACCGTCAAACTCGAATGGAGCTGCCATTAACCAGCCTTCATCATTGAGGAAGAGCTGATGAACACGAACCTGATGACCTTCGCCAGCATTGCTGAAACGGGTGTGATAAACCACGAAAGAACGGTTTTGCTTATCAACGAACGCAGAGTTGTGACCCTGTGCAATCTCAGCACCGCTCATCGCATCCCACTGGTAACCGCCAAATAGCAATACGCCGCGGTTGTCAGCTGTGGTAGAACTATAATTCATCTTATAACTCTTGAAGAGTGCCGATGTGCCATAGCAATCTACATAAGGTCCGTCAGGATTCTCAGAACGGAAGATGCGCATCTGGTAACCGCCATCGCTGGTCAAGCCACCATAGCTCATGAAGAGGAAGTAGTACTTGCCAATCTTCTGAATATAGCTTGCCTCGCCCGATACATAATATCCACCGGCAATCTTCTTACCGAAGTAAGGGTCGCTGGTGCAGTTGGCACTGGCAGCACCCGGAGTGGCGTTATTGCCATTCACCTCGTAAGGGAAGGTATAGGTATAGTCACGGAGACCGTTGGTCTTATCCAACTTAATCATAAAGATACCGCCCGACCATGAGCCGTAGCTCATCCAGAGGTTGTCGTTGTCGTCATAGAAGACGCATGGGTCAATACAGTTAGGCCAATAAGTTCCCCATTTATCGCCTACCTTATAACGGGTAGGAAGAGCGGTTTCGCCAGTGGCAATAGCAAAGTCGGTATGCTTCCAATCATCCGCTGCAGCATATGAGTTATGAGCGTATGTACCCTGGAAACCTGAGAATACTACTGGTCCCTGATAAGTCCAAGGTCCTTCGATGTTGTCTGAAACAAAGCATACGATAGAAGAGCACCATTTGTCTCCATTCAGACTCATATACATGCACCATTTCTTCATGGTCTTGTTATATACGATGTCTGGTGCCCACTGGTTGCCCTTCACATTATATCCATTATACTGCCAGCCGTGGGCATTGAAGTTACCGAACTTCACTGTTTCGCCTTTGCTGTTCTTCACCTCAGTAATGAGATGGGAAGCGTATGCATTGGCATAGTTCACCAAGGTACCCTGCTTGTTGGCAAAAAGACTATTCACATTGCTTGTAGCCTCCTCGCCCACCTTGAATGTTGACCATTCCTGATAGTTTTTAGCAGCAGTAGTCTTGCCTCTCCCCAGGTGAGTGCCATATATATAATAGGTAGGCGAGCTAGGGTTGGTAATGTCATCTACCACGATGGATGGGTCGTGACAGGTGACACGATTACCATATGATCTCGATGTATAAGCATTCGTCAGGTCGTTATCGCCAACCTGCGTTTGGGCAGTTGCACCGATGGCTGCAAGGCCCAACATAGAGAGTATTAATTTCTTCATGTATGATACTTGTTAATTGATTGTTTTTATTCTAAGACTAAGAAAGCCTTGAAAATTAAGCAAAAAGGCAGACCTACGTGGAAACGTGTTTTCACATAAGTCATGCCTTTTATACTATTTCAGAAAATTCTTATCTGCGATGAGCACGTGTATAGTGCTTACGAGCCGAAGCTGCAGAATTAAATACAATATGCGCTTTTTCGACAGTAAGTGCACTCTGAAGATCATTAACATCAATACCAGAGATACCCCAGTAAGACTGAGTATATGTTACTCCATCATTACCCAGCATAGATATCTGGATGTCAGCTCTACCATTGTTGTTGTTGGTAATATAGACCTTACACTTAGCTCCATTCATAGCAGCCAACCATGCAGCCCAGTCAGCCTGTCCATCAGAAGTTGTACAATCCTTGTATCCATAAGGACCTGAGTTGTCGTAAGTCCAACCATAGTTATCTGCACGAACTACCACATATTCTGTCAATGAAGCCTGGCGAAGGATTACACAGAAGTTGTGCCAATTATCACCAGCATCAGTATAGTTTGTGAAACCGTACTCCAAAGTCTGTCCTGCTGGGATCTTGATATCATCAGAGAATTCTGTCCAGAATGCTGAAGAATTATCAGTAGCACCAACCACAGAAGGAGTTGGATTAGCAGCAACGAGTTTAGACTCAGCCACATTTACCTTAACAGTTGTCTTGCGACCATTCTCGGTTGTAATAGTCACCTCATGCTCACCAGCAGTAGCAGGAATAGCAGAGAATTTCAACTTTGAGTTGTCGAGAACAGCATCCTCTGCATCCACATACTTGGCAGTAACTTCCATACCTGTAGGATCGAAAGCCAAAGTACGGTTTGCACCCGCAAAAGCAGAAGAATTGAAGAAGTAGTAATGGGTATGTTCAGGAGCCTTTGTAATAGTGATGCTCTTGATACCAGCCACAACGCTGAACTTGGCATTTGCACTGATGGTCTTATCAGCAACCTTTCCCAAAAGGGTCTTCTTCAAAGTTGCAACAACATACTTCTCACCTACAGTCTCCATATCAGGAACGACAACGAATTCAAGATCACTGGCATCTACATCCTTGATTGCACCATCAGAGTAAGTAACCTTCGCCTTCAATGTAGAGGTGAAATCCTTCACGGAAGTACCCTTGTCAACCTCGGCAGGAACATTGATCAATTCCATAGACTCTGGCTGCTGATCCTTTAAATCTGCCACATCCATCTCTGCCTTGTCGAATACATAGTGACAAGCATCAGTAGTGAAGTCGAGATAGAGGTCAGAACTCTCAACAGGAATACCCAGATATTTCTGGGTAGAAGTCATTCCTTCAGTACCGGTAACCTCAGCTACAACATCTGCAGTATTGTCACCATAGTTGGTTACGGTTACGGTTACCTTGGCACCGTTCATCTGAGCCAGCCATGCTCCCCAATCTGCTGATGCAGAGTTGCTGTGGGTAATAAGAGGGCCACCATTTCCACCAACAGCATCACCCCAACAATAATCATCAGAACGCAGGCAACAATACTCTGTCTTATCAGCCTTGCGAAGCACTACCACATAGTTGTTCCAGTTGTTTCCACCAGAAGTATAATTGGTAAATGTCGTTGAATAAGACTTATTACTTTCAATCTTGATATCAGCATCCAGGTGAGATGCCCACCAGGCATCGCTATTATCAGTTGCACCAAGCGTAGTTGGCGAGATGGTAGGCGCAGCATCCTTGTTGCTATTGGCGATTGAATCTATCTTTTCAGAAAGCCAATCAGGTCCATTGACACTAAACATGTCACTTCCCTCGCATCCTGTCAGCGCTGTCAAGCCCATGGCTGCCATGCAGAAGACAGATGCTAATTTATTTAGGTGTTTCATATTGTTATTCTATTTTATATGATCATGAATATTGTTACTTGCTCAAATCTACAACAGGATGAACAGTCCAACCTCTTCCGAAGAAATCGGTTGAGTTATCTGTCTTCATCTTAGCCTCGTACTGCTTGAGGTTGCCCGAACCCTTCTCCTGCGGAACGCTTGTCATGAGCGAGTTCTCGGCGAAGTTGTTCTTGGCGATCATCACAGCCGAGAAGAACTGGTTCTTGAAAGCCACCCAGTCAATCTTCTTCTCGATGTTCTCGTCGGTGATGCTTTTAGCCTCCGACAAATAGTCGGTGCCACCATCCACCTTGTGATAGGTGAGCGAAGCGTAGCGGTTCTCGAATGTGAAGCCGCGCTCCTGCTGACGGCACATATCCTTCCACTGTACGTCCATCTGGCTTACAGACGGCGCGAAGTCGCCAGCCATGCCTACGGTCTGTAGCTGGGCGTGCAGCATGTAGTCGCTGCCGAGCACATAGTTGATGACGAGCTCCTTGCCGTTGCCGGCTGTAGCGGTCATCGTTACAGTAGAGTCGGTCTGGTTAGACGGAGTGAAGTAGAGGTCGGAGGTGTTGATGTTCACGTTCTTGGCTGCCAGTGCGAAGTTGAGGCTCTGCGAATTGCTGTCGAAAAGCGTCACGTTCTGGTTGCCTTTGTAGTCGGTGAAGTTCTTTATAACCGCCTTTGATACTACGCCGCCCTTAGTGTTAAGAGTAAGCTCTACGCTTTTGTTCTTCAGCACCACGTTTGTGGCTTTGCCTTTGAGTGCGGAATGGAAAAGCGCAGTTGTGTCAGCCTCAGCAGCCGCTTGGGCTTGGGCTACCTTCTGTTGAGCTGCCAGTTTCGCAGCATTTTCGGCGTTCTTGCGAGCCACGTTCTCTATCGAATCCTGGCGTGCAGCAGCCGCTTTCTCCTCTTTCGAGGGCTGGCTGTAGACGCTGTATCCGATGAAGACCGCAGCTATAAGCACGGCACCGATGATGTTGTTTTTGTCCACTTTTTAAATAGTTATTTTGATTAATATTATTTCTTCTCTGCCGCAGCCTTGTTCTCTATAGCAGTCTTCACGAAGTCGACGAAGAGCGGGTGCGGATGGAGCACGGTGCTTTGGTACTCGGGGTGGAACTGTGTTCCGATGTACCACTTGAGGCCCGGAATCTCTACGATCTCCACGAGGTCGCTCTCAGGGTTGCGTCCCACGCACTGCATTCCGTTGCGTTCGAACTCCTTTTGAAAGTCGTTGTTGAACTCGTAGCGGTGGCGGTGGCGCTCCTGTATGTGCTCCTTTTTATATATATTGAACACACGCGAGTTCTGACGCAGCACGCACTCGTATGCACCGAGACGCATTGTGCCGCCCATGTTCGTGATGTTCTTCTGTTCCTCCATGATGTCGATGACGTTGTGCGGCGTCTTCTCGTCCATCTCGCGGCTGTTGGCGTCGGCGTAGCCCAGCACGTTGCGCGCAAACTCGATAACCATCATCTGCATGCCGAGGCAAATGCCGAAGGTAGGTATGTTGTGCGTGCGGGTGTAGTGAGCCGCTACAATCTTGCCCTCGATGCCGCGCTGTCCGAAGCCCGGACATATCATCACGCCGTCGAGACCAGCGAGCTTTTCGGCTACGTTCTCCTCGGTGAGGAACTCTGAGTTGACGAACGAGATGTTCACCTTATGGTCGTTGTAGGTGCCGGCGTGAGAGAGGCTCTCGCGTATCGACTTGTATGCGTCCTGCAGGTCGTACTTGCCCACAAGGCCGATGTTGACGGTCTGCGTGGCGTTCTTGCGACGCTCGAGGAACGATCGCCACGGACCCAGCGACGGAGTCTCGCCGACGGGTACGTCCATCTTGCGTAGTATTGCTGTGTCGAGGCCCTGGTTCTGCATGTTTACAGGCACCTCGTAGATGCTTGGCAGGTCTTCGCTCTGTATCACGCAGTCGAGGTCGACGTTGCAGAAGCTTGCCACCTTCTTCAGAATGCCCTCTTCGAGGTGCTTCTCGGTGCGCAGGATGAGGATGTCGGGCTGTATGCCCACGCTCTGCAGTTCCTTCACGGAGTGCTGCGTTGGCTTTGTCTTCAGCTCGCCGGCAGCCTTCAGGTAGGGCACGTATGTAAGATGAACGTTGATGGCATTCTTGCCCATCTCCCATTTCATCTGTCTGATTGCTTCCATGAACGGTGCGCTCTCTATGTCGCCGATGGTTCCGCCAATCTCGGTGATGACGA
>OIYQ01000743.1_pt1 | contig 13058 bp, 8 predicted proteins | sample 1588311 | NCBI WGS metagenome assembly OIYQ01 (sample SAMN03283244) | human gut metagenome | biome: human-associated habitat; material: feces | host: Homo sapiens | place: Peru | collected 2012
CACTGCTGTATATTCTGAAACGGTTTAACAGTACCCTGACCGAGATCAGCAATCTGGCAGAACAGGTATCATCGAATGCATCCGAGGTGGAAAATGCATCAAAATCCCTGGCGGACGGTGCAACAGAGCAGGCGTATAGGGCAGCAGGACATGGAGAGCTTCATAAGAAATTATAGGGCGGCTAAAAATGAGCCGCCCTATGTCGGCATAGTGCACAGACTCGACCAGCCGGTAGAGGGCGTGATGGTATTTGCCAAGAATCAGAAAGCCGCGGCATCCTTGAGCAGACAGATAAAAGAGCATACAACCGAGAAATATTATCATGCGGCAAGTAGAGGGCAGGGTCTGTCAGGAGCAGCAGTAGAAGATGAAGAAGAGTCATTTCAAGACAAGTCTGCCTATGCGAGTAAGGTGCAGGGGGACGATAAGAAAGAAGATATTCATGATCCGGCATGGCATACGCTCACAGATTATATTTCCTTCGACAAGCGTACCAATACATCTAAAATCACAAGCGAAAAAGACAGGCAGGCAAAAAAAGCAGTGCTTCAGTACAGGATAATATCAAATGAATGCAATAAAACAGAATTTGACATAAAGCTTCTCACAGGAAGGCATCACCAGATACGTTTGCAGCTTGCAAATATCGGCTATCCTCTGATTGGAGATACCAAGTATGGGAAGACTGCCTCAAATAACTCAGGAACGGGAAGCAAATCAGGACACACCGGTGGCGGTGTAAGGGAACAGCTTGCACTTTGCTCCTATAAGATTGTTTTTGACCATCCTGCTACAGGTGAGAGGATGACATTTGAAGTACCATAGTGCTGTTGGGAATAAGATGAATTAAAGGATCATACATTCAGAAAACAACTGAGTGTATGGTCTTTTTTATATGGAGAAAAAAATACAGTTGACAATATGCTTCATAACAGCTATTATAAGTTCATGGGTTAGTTACTTAAGTAACTAACCATACAACCATACCGCAAATATGAGCGAAATTAGCTGCGTAGCAGCGACGTTAAACAGAGTGTAGATAAAGCACAAGCATCGTACGGTTTTGTGAATGTGTGTGGTGGTTTTGGATAGTTACGAAAATAAAAAAGTACAACAAGCATAGCATAGAGAGGAGGCGGAGCATGTGAATGAAATTCTGAATCAGGAGAAATCAATCTATATTCAGATAAGCGAAATGATAGAAAACGACATACTGCGGGATGTGCTTTTGGAGGATGAGCGCGTGCCGAGTACAAACGAGCTTGCAAAGCTGTATGCAATAAATCCGGCTACAGCGGCAAAGGGCATAAATATACTTGTGGATGCAGGAATTTTGTATAAGAAAAGAGGGATTGGAATGTTTGTGAGTGACGGAGCAAAGGAAGTAATAAGGACAAAGCGGAAAGCTCAGTTTTATGAGAATTACGTCAGTGAGATTGTGAATGAGGCAAAGACACTTGGTATTACAAAGGCTGAATTAATAGCAGGCATCGAGAAGAATTTTGAAGATTAAAGGAGAATGATATGGGAACAATAAAATGCACTGATTTATGTAAAAATTACAGGCAAAAGAAGGTTTTGGACAATATAAATCTCACAATTGAGGAGGGAAAGATTTATGGGCTGATAGGACGAAATGGCGCCGGCAAGACAACACTGCTTTCCATCATTTCGGCGCAGAATCCGGCAAGCTCAGGAGACGTTACCCTCGATGGGGAGCAAATCTGGGAAAATGAGAAAGCTCTCTCTGATGTATTTTTTTCGAGAGAACTTTCTGCTAACACAATGAGCGGAGCAAACAACTTAAAGGTAAAGGAATATTTGAAATATGCGCAGTGCTTTTTAAAGCATTGGGATAATGATTATGCAAACGAGCTGCTGGCACGTTTTGGCCTGGATAAAAATCAGAGTATAAATAAGCTCTCAAAGGGAATGATGTCAATGGTTACAATAGTTGTGGCACTTGCAAGCAAGGCAAAATTCACATTTTTGGATGAACCGGCAGCAGGCCTTGATGTGGTGGCTCGCAATGATTTTTACAGGCTTTTAATAGAGGAGTATACGCAAAGTGGCAGAACCTTTGTCATTTCTACACATATCATTGATGAAGCATCAGATATTTTCGAGGAGGTAATCATCGTAAATAATCAAAAAATTGCCTTAAAAGAAAACACAGCAGAGCTTTTGGAGAGGGCATACCACATAAGCGGAAATAAGGAAGATGTGGATAAAATGCTTACACAAAACCCTGATATCGAAGTGCTTGATACACAAAACCTAGGACGAAGCAAGGGCATATCAATTCTCACAGCAAAAAACAAATGTTTAACAGCCACGGAGAAATTGTCAGTACAGCCAATGACACTTCAAAACCTGTTTGTTGCCATATGTGAGGAGGGCAGATGATGAAAAACAGCATAATATTCTGGGGAAAGATGACATTAAAAAGTGTATTATCGGCGGTACTCGCTTTAATAGTTTATTTTCTGATTTTTAATTTTTTAATGGACGGAAGAGTTATCAGTGATAAGGGGTGTATGGCCAGTATCTGGTTTTTAGCGGTAATATTGGTTGGCTTTGAGATTAATAGGAAGACCGGGGGAATTTCGCTTGCAATTGCTTTTGGAGCCACAAGAAAAAATGCATTTATTGGATATATCATATCGGACATTGCCATGATAGTCATCTTTAGTGGATTTCAGATGCTTATAGCAGCTTATACCGGTGAAAAAAATATTCCGGCTTATATTTCTATTATAATTATATGTGCAGCAACCGGACAGGCAATCGCCGAGAGTATGAATAAAGATAAATACATGGTTTTATATATAATTGTTTCAATCATTTCCGTTGTGGTGGCTCTTGCATGGATGGTATTTAACTATATAGCTGAAAGTAACAGCTTAAATATTCCGGTAATGATATTCGCAGTCGTATACTATGCATGGATGGCGGCTTGTACAGAAAGAAGCACAAGAAGGCTTGAAGTAAGGGTATAGACAGAGGAGGGCATTATGAGAAAGATAATAAAAAACTTCATGTTTATAAAAAGAAAAGAGACAGCGATGATGATGATAGCAGTCGCTATAGCAATAATAGGGGGCGTGGTGGTATTTGATTTCTTTGTGTCAATGGGAGATGGTGAAACTGTGCAGCTGGGAATGGTAATGGCGCTGAGTGCATATGTGATTTTTGATATAATATGTGAAGGGATTACATTTGGACAGCACTTCACTCTTTGTCTGCAGATGGGAGTGACCAGGAAGAACTTTCTTTCATCATATGTTGTTTTTAAAGTTATAAAAAATATGCTTGCACTGTCAATTATTGCAATTCTCGGGGATGTTGAGCGCGTTGTAAGCAAAAATCTGGTCAGTAAGTTACTAAGAGTCAGATTTGTGGATGCTTACTCACAGGTATTTTCGGGAAGGGCATTGGTGGTGACAATATTGCTGGCGGTTTTATTGGCATTTTTGGTTGTATTTGTGGGCGCTGCACTGCTGCGGTTTGGCAGAATTGCTTTCTGGGTATTATGGGCATTGTGGTGGATGATAATTTTTCTTAAGTCATCTGATAATATAAATGTGCCTGCCTTCTTTCATGCGGATATATGGGTGTTTGTACTGGTATGGCTTGCAATTTCTGCTGCGATAGGCATACTGCTGTATCTGATAACCTATCATTGTTTTATAAAGGGTCAGAGCGTTAAAGTGTAGATATCATAGAATATGAAGAATATAGCGGCTAATCTAAAGAATTACTTTGGATTAGCCGTTTTGTTGAAGTTGAACAATATAACGTAGCGAAAAAACAAAAACTAGAAAATTTTCGTCTACATGACGAAAAACAGTAAAATTTTTAATGTTTATCGAAAAATATTCTATAGTGATTCCCGAAATATTTTTGTATACTAGCCTTACCAACAAAACAAAGGGGGACAAAAATATATGAAGAAAAAATTTGTTGCAATCATGATGGTAGCTGCTATGGCAGCGTCAATGGCCGCTTGTGGATCAGATGGGGGTTCTTCTGATACACAGAAAGGGGGAAGCAGCACATCGACATCTGATGTTGCAAACAAGGACAAGCCACTCGTGTGGTTCAACCGTCAGCCATCAAACAGCTCAACAGGAGAGCTTGACACAACAGCACTCAACTACAACAAGGATACCTATTATGTAGGTTTCGATGCTAATCAGGGAGCTGAACTTCAGGGAGAAATGGTAAAAGATTATATCGAGAAGAACATCGATAAGATCGACAGAAATGGGGATGGCGTTATCGGATATGTACTTGCAATCGGTGATATCGGACACAACGATTCAATTGCAAGAACAAGAGGTGTTCGTAAAGCTCTTGGAACAGGCGTAGACAAGGGCGGCGAGGTTGACAGTGCACCGGCAGGAACAAACTCAGACGGAAAAGCATCTGAGGTTCAGGACGGCAAGATTACTGTAAACGGCAAAGACTATGTAGTAAGAGAGCTTGCTTCACAGGAGATGAAGAACTCAGCAGGTGCTACATGGGATGCAGCTACAGCAGGAAATGCAATCGGAACATGGTCATCATCATTTGGTGATTCAATCGACGTAGTTGTTTCTAACAATGATGGAATGGGAATGTCAATGTTCAATGCATGGTCAAAGGACAACAAGGTTCCTACATTCGGATACGATGCTAACAGCGATGCAGTAGCAGCTATCGCAGAGGGCTATGGCGGAACAATCAGCCAGCATGCTGACGTTCAGGCTTACCTCACACTTCGTGTACTTAGAAACGCACTCGATGGTGTAGATATTGATACAGGTATCGGCACAGAGGATGATGCAGGAAACGTATTAAGCGATGATGTATATGTTTACAAGGATGATGAGAGATCTTACTACGCATTAAACGTAGCAGTTACAGCAGATAACTACAAGGATTTCACAGATTCAACAGTTGTATGGTCACCTGTTTCAACACAGCTTGATTCAGATAAGCACCCTACAAAGAAGGTATGGCTGAATATCTACAATGCTTCAGATAACTTCTTAAGCTCTACATATCAGCCACTCTTACAGAAGTATGATGATCTCTTAAATCTTGATGTTGAGTACATCGGTGGTGACGGACAGACAGAGTCTAATATCACAAACAGACTTGGAAATCCAAGCCAGTACGATGCATTCGCAATCAACATGGTTAAGACAGATAATGCAGCTTCTTATACAGCTCTTTTGAACCAGTAAAAGTATTTAAAGCACTTAGTTGGGGAGGGAAAAATCTCTCCCCAAAATAAAGTGTATACAGACGACAGCAAATATAGAGTTAGGAGCAGGAAGTATGGGCGATAAGAATAATGAAAACATCTTATCGATTCGTGGCATGAGCAAGTCATTTGGACGAAACAGGGTTCTTGACCACATCAATTTAGATGTGAAAAAAGGTACTGTAATGGGTCTCATGGGGGAGAACGGAGCCGGTAAGTCGACAATGATGAAATGTCTTTTTGGTACATACCAGAAGGACGAGGGAACTATATATCTGGACGGAAAAGAGGTAAGCTTTTCAGGTCCTAAGGATGCACTGGAAAATGGAATAGCGATGGTGCATCAGGAGTTGAACCAGTGTCTTGAGAGAAATGTTGTAGACAATCTGTTTCTCGGAAGATATCCGGTCAATTCATTTGGTATGATTGATGAGGGACGCATGAAAAAAGAAGCGTCTGAATTATTCAGAAAGCTGGGAATGACAGTTAATCTCGAGCAGCCGATGAAAAACATGTCAGTATCACAGCGACAGATGTGTGAGATTGCAAAGGCAATATCATACAACTCAAAGGTTATAGTATTGGATGAGCCTACATCATCACTCACGGTACAGGAGGTTGAAAAGCTGTTCCAGATGATGAGGATGCTTCGTGACCAGGGCATTTCACTTATCTACATTTCTCACAAGATGGATGAGATTTTTGAGATATGTGATGAGATTTCGGTTCTTCGAGATGGAAATCTGGTCATGACAAAGAGCACAAAAGAAACAAATATGAATGAACTGATTGCAGCGATGGTTGGACGAGTACTGGAGAACAGATTCCCTCCGGTAGACAACAAACCAAAGGATGTAATCTTGTCAATACAGCATCTTTCGACAAAGTACGAGCCACATCTGCAGGATATCACCTTTGATGTGCATGAGGGGGAGATATTTGGACTATACGGACTTGTCGGAGCAGGTCGTACAGAGCTTCTTGAGACGATTTTCGGAATCAGGACAAGAGCTGCAGGACGAGTATATTTTAAGAACCAGCTTATGAATTTCACCTGTGCAAAGGAGGCTATGGATTATGGCTTCGCACTTATCACAGAGGAAAGAAAAGCAAATGGACTTTTCCTTAAGGGAAACCTCACCTTTAACACAACAATCGCAAATCTCGGCTTTTATAAGAATGGACCGGCACTTTCGGACAGCAAGATGACAAAGGCCACCTCTGATGAGATAAAAATTATGCACACAAAGTGTATGGGACCGGAGGATATGATTTCGGCTCTCTCAGGAGGAAACCAGCAGAAGGTTATCTTTGGTAAATGGCTTGAAAGAGGACCGCAGATATTCATGATGGATGAGCCTACAAGAGGTATCGATGTAGGTGCCAAATATGAGATTTACGAGCTGATAATCAATATGGCAAAGCAGGGTAAGACAGTCATTGTAGTTTCATCTGAGATGCCTGAGATCCTTGGTATAACAAATCGTATCGGAGTCATGTCAAACGGACGGCTCTCCGGAATTGTCAATACAAAGGAAACAAATCAGGAAGAGCTGCTGAGACTCAGTGCAAAGTACCTATAATAAAGGGAGAAGACGGATATGGCTAATAGTAAGATTTTAACGGCTGAGCAGGAGCGTGCTCTGCGCCAGCCTATCGACGAATATGTTGGTGGAATACAAAAAGAAATTGATGCACTCAGAAAAGACGGAACTACAAAGGTTGTAGAGTGCCAGTCAGCAATAGCGGGCATCAAGAGAGATAAAACTCTTTCAAAGGGCGAGAAGGAGTCAGAAATAGCAGACTGCGAGAAAGAGCTTGCAAAGGCAAAGGCTGTTGAGGCAAAGAACAAGGATGAGATTTCAAAGCTCATCGCCAAGGCTGAAGGCTACTTAAAGGAAAACTTTGATTCAAAGTATTACAATGCTGTTAAGGCAAGCTGTGAGGCAGAAAAGGCAGAGGCACTTGCTGCTCATAATGAGAGAATGGCAGAGCTTGATAAAAAGCATAAGGCTGCTCTGGCAAAGACCTCAGACAGCACCGAGATAAAGGAAGAAAACTACGTACACAAAAATCGTATTTCCAATGAGAAGCTTGAACTCGAGAAAGAGTATCAGAGAATCAAGGACAGAAAGCATGAGGCATACAGCTACAAGTATCATCTGATTGATATGCTTCGTCTTTCAAAGTTCACATTTATGGAGACAAGAGCCCAGAAATGGGAGAATTACAAGTATACATTCAATAGGAGAAACTTCCTGTTACAGAATGGTCTCTATATTGCGATTATACTTATATTCATTGCACTGTGTATCATAACACCGATAAAGAAGGGCACACCTCTTCTGACTTATAACAACATACTGAATATTCTTCAGCAGGCTTCACCTAGAATGTTCTTAGCACTTGGTGTTGCAGGACTTATCCTCTTAACAGGAACAGACCTTTCCGTTGGACGAATGGTTGGTATGGGTATGACAACAGCCACAATCATTATGCATCAGGGTATCAATACAGGCTCTGTATTCGGTCATATATTTGACTTTACAGGAGTACCAACAGGTGCAAGAGTGGTTATCGCATTACTTGCATGTATCGTGCTTTGTACATTCTTCACAAGTATTGCAGGATTTTTTACAGCGAAGTTTAAGATGCATCCGTTTATTTCAACCATGGCAAACATGCTTGTTATCTTCGGTATCGTAACATATGCTACAAAGGGAGTTTCATTCGGTGCAATTGAGCCGGTTATCCCTAACATGATTATTCCAAAGGTAAATGGTTTCCCAACCATCATCATCTGGGCAGTAGCAGCTATAGCTATTGTATGGTTTATCTGGAACAAGACAACATTTGGTAAAAATCTTTACGCAGTCGGTGGAAATCCGGAGGCAGCAGCAGTTTCAGGTATCTCAGTATTTGCAGTTACTCTCGGCGCATTCGTTATGGCAGGTATCCTCTATGGATTTGGTTCATGGCTTGAGTGTGCAAGAATGGTTGGTTCAGGTTCAGCAGCTTATGGACAGGGCTGGGATATGGACGCAATCGCAGCCTGTGTAGTTGGTGGTGTATCATTCACAGGTGGTATCGGTAAGATATCAGGTGTTGTAACCGGTGTATGTATCTTCACAGCACTTACATACTCTCTTACAATCCTTGGTATTGATACAAACCTTCAGTTCGTATTCTCAGGAATTATCATTCTTGTAGCAGTTACACTTGACTGTCTGAAATACGTTCAGAAGAAATAATATCGCAAGAAAATTTCTTTTTCATACTTCCAAAATGATTAGCAGAGATGTCTGGGTGGCATCTCTGCTTTAATTTTGTGGTGTGAACAATTATACTTTTGTTTATGTAAAGCTACAAAAGAATATATGATATGATATAATATAGTATAAACAGAGTAACTATTCAGAATAGTTATCCGGTATAGCAGGGAGAAGACATAAATGTATACATTATTACTGGTTGATGATGAAGAGGATGTAATAGAGGTAATCGAGAGAAAGGTATCCTGGGAGCAGATTGGTTTTCATGTGGTAGGACATGCGGGCAATGGCTTCAAGGCGCTTGAGATGATGGAGGACATGCAGCCGGATGTTGTGATGACGGATATACGGATGCCTTACATGGACGGACTTGAGCTGTGCAGTAACATAAGGCAGAGGTTTCCTGCGACGAAGCTTTTGCTATTCACAGGCTTTGACGATTTTGAATATGCAAAGGAGGCTGTACATCTCGAGATAGAGGAGTATATTCTAAAGCCACTCAATCTGGCGGAAATCACAGAGGTATTCAAAAAGCTTAAGACAAAGCTGGATGATGAGCTGAATGAGAAGAAAAACACAGGCATATTGAAGCAGTATTATGCAGCATCGCTGCCTGTTCTGCAGTCAAATTTTTACACGACACTTATCGAGGGACGCATTCCTGAAAATGAGCTGGGCAGGTACATGAGTGACTATCAGATCGAGCTTGAGGGACCATATTACTGCTGTATTATCATACATACCTCTGCAAGTCAGGTGCCACAGGGCATGGATATCAGGCTGCTTGCAGTGTCAGTAGAGAGACAGGCACAGGCAGATTTAAAGGAGCGGTGGAATGGCAGGGTGTTCAATTATCTTGGCGATACGGTCATGATTGTACAGCTTATGCATCCTGAGGATATCTCTGAGCTTACAGATGATTGTGACAGGTTTTGCAAATATGTAAATCATGTCATGGGAGCAAAGGTGACTGTCGGAATCGGACAGGTGTGCGAAAATGTACAGGAACTGGTTAGCTCTTATCAGAGTGCGAGGGAGGCTGTATCCTACAGGGTGCTTTATGGCAGCAACAAGGCAATAAATCTGACAGAGGTTGAGCCACAGCGACGTATATCCAAGGATGGCGATGAGGGCAATGAGCTGTCATATTTATTTAAAATGATATGTATCGGAAAGACAGCGGATGTAGAGAAGGCGGTTGAAGCGTATATGCAGCACAATTTTATGTCGCAGCAGTCGCTTGAACACTATCACGTGGCAGTCATGGAGCTAATCAGTGAGCTTTATCACTTCATGAGCAATAATGAGCTAAATGTGCAGGAGATATCGGGCAGTGTAGGAAAGCTCTATAATGAGCTCTCCAATTTTGAGCCTATGGTGCTTAAAAAGTGGCTTTTGGATTTTTCAAGCAGGCTGCATGACGATATGGCTGATGCCAGATACAACTCCAAGAAGTCGCTTATAGACAGTGCAAAGGATTATGTGCACAGAAATTACAGGAGTGTGGACCTGGGGCTTGACGATACATGTAAAGAGTTAGGGGTATCTAACTCGTATTTTTCAAGTCTGTTTAAGAAGGAAACGGGCAGCTCGTTTGTGGAGTATCTGACTGATTACAGAATGGATAAGGCAGCCAGAATGCTTGTAGAGACAGATGACAAGAGCTATGTCATAGCCCAGAATGTAGGCTACGCGGATCCGAACTATTTCAGTTATGTTTTTAAGAGAAAGTATGGGGTTTCCCCATCCAGGTACAGGACAGAGTATGAGAAGAATAAGGTATAAATCAGGCAGTATACAATCCATAATAATGCTCTCATTTTCACTGCTGTCGCTTGCAATCATGTTTGTCACAGTTGGTGTGATGTATGTAAAATTTGCTGATGCATCGCAGGACAGTATCATAGAGAGTAATCATAAGGTGATGGATCAGACAATAGACAGTGTGGAAAATTATCTCGTCAATATGAGGCAGGTTTCGGATGCGGCATATTATGATGTGATAAAGGAAAATGACATTTTAAAGCAGTCTGACAGCATACACGATGGCATGAGCCTGCTCTATGAGTCAAACAAGGAATATCTGCGCAGTATTGCCCTGTACAATCAGTACGGAAGCCTTATAGCTGCAGAGCCTGTTGTGTCCCAGAAGGAGGACCCGAATGTGACAAAACAGGACTGGTTCATAGACGCGATGGAGCGCATGGAGAATATACATTTTTCAACACCTCATGTGCAGAATCTGTTTGACGATGGTTCCATGAGATATCATCTGGTCATATCTTCAAGCCGTGCCGTGGAGCTGACCTCGGGTTCTGAGTCTCAGATGGGTGTGCTGCTTGTAGATATGGATTATTCGAGTGTATCAAGGATGCTTGAGAGGATAAATACATCGGGAAAAGGACAGTACTACTATCTGTGTGATGCAAATGGCAATATCATTTATCATCCGCACCAGATACAGTTTGATGGAGATGTTTCGGAAAACAGCGCTAATGCGGCAAAGTCACAAAACAGTATATATGATGATTATTTGAATGGCGTGCATCGTAAGATTATGGTAGACACAATCAGCTACACAGGCTGGAAGCTTGTATGTGTGATGCCATACTCCATCTTTACCAATAAGATGGCAGATGTGAAGCAGTTTATATTTGTTATTATGATCATAATGGCTATGACGCTTGTGTGGATAAACAGAGTGATATCAATACGTATTTCAAAGCCGATTATGAAGCTCGATGATTCTGTGAAAAGGTATGAGAATGGCAATGAAGCAGATATCTATGTGGGAGGCTCATCCGAGATACGGCATCTGGGATACTCTATACGCAATTCATATAAGCAGAACAATGAGCTCATGAAAAAAATCGTCTGGGAGCAGAACGAGAGGCGAAAGAGCGAGCTTGATGTGCTTCAAAGTCAGATTAATCCGCACTTTTTGTACAATACGCTTGACTCTATCACATGGATGATAGAGGGAGGCAAAAACGAGGAAGCCTCGTTTATGATTACGCAGCTTGCAAAGCTTTTCCGTATCAGTCTGTCTAAGGGACATACCATAATAACTGTACGCGATGAGCTTTTGCATGCAAAAAGCTACATGAATATACAAAAAGTGCGTTATAAGAATAAATTTGAGGTGAGCTTTGAGGTTGACGAGGAAATCATGGATTATTGCGCGGTGAAGCTGGTGCTTCAGCCGATTTTGGAAAATGCACTTAATTACGGAATCAGAGAGCTGGACGATTTCGGAGAGATAGTGGTCGGAGGCCAAAAGGTGGGAGAGGATATCATCATGACGGTATCCGACAACGGAATGGGCATTCCTGAGGATGAAATCCCGCTTTTACTGACAAATACAGACAGGGTTCACAAGAAGGGCTCGGGAGTGGGACTTGTAAATGTGAATAATAGGATAAAGATACTGTTTGGAGAGCGTTATGGCCTGCATATAGAAAGTGAGCTTGATGAGGGAACAGTTGTGACAATCAAAATCCCGGCAATTGTATATTCAGAGGAAAACAGGCTTAAATTTGAGGAGCATCATATAGTATGATGCAGGTACGATTGCCTTGCTGCATGGGAGGTGTGAGAGTAACAGTGAAAAACAAATGGACAAATATGAGCAAGAATAAGAGAACCTTCATCATAACAGAGCTGCTGCTTGGAGTACTGCTTGTGATAGTGATAGGCTTTATCACGTACAATAAGCTCAATCAGAAACCGGAGCGTATTGCGGTGGTGATGGCTGATGTGGATGAAAGCCACAGCGCAGCATTTAAATATGGCATGAAAATGGCGGCCTCTGAGTATGGTGTGGATGTAGTCATGATAAGCAAGGAAAATATGAACAGTATGTCAGATGAAATTGACGTCATAAAGCAGGAGATAAACAAAAAGGCTGATGCAGTCATTTTCAAGCCAACTGCAGAAAAAGAAGCAGATGAAAAAAGTCTTAATACCCTTATCCGGATAAATAAAAAGACACCGATAATGGTAGTCGGAGAACAGGCGGGAAGCGATAGCTTTAAGCCGCTTAATACAGTGGAGCTTGACCAGTACAGCATGGGTGCAGACCTGGCAAAAAAGCTTCTTGCTGACAACAACGGAACACTTTCAGGTAAAAAAATAGGAATCTATTGTGAAAGCACTGATTCCGATGCCTGTAAAAAGCGAATCAATGGCATAAAGGATACTCTCGCGGAAAGTGGCTGTGATGTGATGTGGATTGTATCAGGCGTTTCAGACACCGGAGAGAAAATCAATCTGCAGTCACAGAGAAAGGTTGACATAGTCCTTGCGATAGATGATGCAAGTGTGGTTGAGGCTGCAAAGGAAGCTTCTGATAATAATCTGCAGGGTGCACTTGTATATGGAATAGGAAACTCAACAGAGGCCATATATTATCTCGATTCGGGCTGGACAGAGGCTCTTATCACACCGGATGAATTCGCTGCCGGATACAAAAGCGTTGTAGGGCTGGTAGATATGCTTCGTGGCAGGAGGTCCTCGGTAGAGGAAAAACAGATATC
>OIYQ01000744.1_pt1 | contig 13056 bp, 13 predicted proteins | sample 1588311 | NCBI WGS metagenome assembly OIYQ01 (sample SAMN03283244) | human gut metagenome | biome: human-associated habitat; material: feces | host: Homo sapiens | place: Peru | collected 2012
TGGAAGAACATCATCCTTGCTTACGAGCCAATCTGGGCTATCGGTACAGGTAAGACTGCTACTTCTGACCAGGCTGAAGAGATGTTGGCATACATCCGCTCTATCGTAGCAGAGAAGTATGGCAACGAGGCTGCTGAGGATACATCAATCCTCTACGGTGGTAGCTGCAAGGCTAGCAACGCTCCTGAGCTCTTCGCTAAGCCAAACATCGACGGTGGTTTGATCGGTGGTGCTTCTTTGAAGGCTGCTGATTTCAAGGGTATCATCGACGCTTGGAAGAAGTAATCTCATAAGGATATTACATTTCCCGAAGGGATGCCTTCTTCCTGAAGTGCATCCCTTCATTCTTCATTACACCTTATTATATATAGAGATAACTAAAAATAAGGTATTGTTTAAAAAACAAGACGACAAACATAAAAGGAATAGTCATGAAACAATTCGTCACATTATTGATTATGATCCTCTGCTCAACATTCACAGCTAATGCGCAGAACTACCTGGACCATCTCAAAAAGAAGGAACCGGGAAAGGGTGTTGTAACCGTGAACCAAAGTAAGGCGATTGATGAACTGGTAAACGGCAAACAAGTGATTCCACAAGACGACAAGACTAAGACTACCCCACAGAAAAAAGAAAAAGAGCCTGAAACTCAGCACAAGCAGGGTCCTGATTCCCTGAAAAAGACTGAGCCACAGCATCATGAGGCAACCCGAGAGAATGCCCGCGTGAACAATGCCCAAAAGGCAGAGAACAAAAAAGAAGAAACAGAGACACCTGTAGTGGATATGCGCAAGAAAGTAATGCGCAAGAGCTATAAGGTTACAGGATATAGAGTACAGGCTTTCGCTGGCGGCAATTCGCGTAACGACCGCCTGAAAGCAGAACAGACTGGCAATCAGCTGAAAGTTCATTTCCCTGAGCAGCCGGTTTATGTTCATTTCTACTCTCCAAGATGGATTTGCCGAATGGGCAACTTCCGCAGCTTAGCTGAAGCCCAGAAGATGCTTGCCAAGGTTCGTTCCCTGGGATACAGACAGGCATGCCTTGTAAAGGGACAGATTACGGTACAGTACTAGTTAATAATTAACAACTCAAGTTTCGCAAGTGGTTTAAGTACGGGCTGAAGGCCCAAAAGCTCCTAGCCCAGGGCATCGCCCTGGGTATCATAGCAATCAACAAGGCGCCCTGTAAGGGCAAAAGCTTTATGTGTTGCTTGGAGTTTTAAAGCTTTTGCCCTTACAGGGCGACAGGTATGCGTCCGTAATTACCCAGGGCGATGCCCTGGGCTAGGAGCTTCTGCCCTTTCAGGGCGTGTGGTGCAAAACTTGCGAAACTTCAGATAACAATTAATAGTTAATAGTTTACAGCATTGATACCGTAGGCCTAATTATTAATTATAAATAATCAATTATAAATTAAATAAGATGAATCCAGAAACAGAATTTCGCGAGGGATTGGACGAACTCGCAGAACACTATACAGAAGTATTAAAGCTCTTGGGAGAAGACCCTGAACGTGAAGGACTTGTAAAAACACCGATGCGAGTAGCCAAGGCTATGCAGATACTGACTCGTGGCTATACACAGGATGCACACAAGGTATTGACCGATGCCCTCTTTGAAGAGAAATACAACCAGATGGTCATCGTGAAAGATATTGATTTCTTCTCGATGTGCGAGCACCACATGCTTCCTTTCTATGGCAAGGTGCATGTAGCCTATATCCCGAACGGCAAGATTACCGGTCTGAGCAAGATAGCCCGTGTGGTAGATATCTACAGCCACCGTCTCCAGGTACAGGAGCGTCTTACCCAGCAGATTAAAGACTGCATTCAGGAGACACTGAATCCGCAGGGCGTGATGGTAGTGATAGAAGCCAAGCACATGTGCATGCAGATGCGAGGTGTAGAGAAACAGAATTCCATAACCACCACCAGCGACTACAGCGGAGTCTTCAATTCACTGAACACCCGTCAGGAGTTTATGAGTCTGCTGAGAGGAGAAAGTAAAAGAATCTAATATATAGTTAATAGTTTACAGTTGATAGTTTATAGAGCATTCTTGCCATCAACTGTAAACTATTAACTTTTAACTATAAACTATAAAAAATGAAGTTTATATCCTGGAACGTAAACGGCCTGCGTGCTTGCGTGGGCAAAGACTTCGAGAACCAATTCAAGGCACTCGATGCAGACTTCTTCTGCCTGCAGGAAACCAAGATGCAGGAAGGACAACTCGACCTGAAGTTTGAAGGTTACGAAAGTTATTGGAACTACGCTGAGAAAAAAGGATATTCCGGCACTGCCATCTATACCAAGCACAAGCCTTTGAGCGTAAGCTATGGCATGGGCGTAGAGGAACACGACCACGAAGGCAGAATCATCACACTGGAATACGATCAGTTCTACCTCGTCACCTGCTATACACCAAACTCGCAGACAGAACTCAAGCGACTGGATTATCGCATGACTTGGGAAGACGACTTCCGCAAGTTCCTGAAAAATCTGGATGCCCAAAAACCGGTAGTCATCTGTGGCGACTTAAACGTGGCACACGAAGAGATAGATATCAAGAATCCGAAGACCAACCGCCGCAACGCCGGTTTTACAGACGAAGAGCGAGAGAAAATGACAGTTCTCCTGAACGATGGCTTCACCGATAGCTTCCGCTATCTCCATCCAGAAGAAGTAACCTATTCGTGGTGGTCTTATCGCTTCAAGGCACGCGAGAAGAACGCCGGCTGGCGCATCGACTATTTCCTGGTATCAGACAGCATCAAGGACAAGATTACAGAAGCAAAGATCCATACCGACATCATGGGCAGCGACCACTGCCCGGTGGAAGTAGATCTGGACTTCTAGCAAGAAATCAGACTTTCTTATATAAATTAGATTGTTGATAAAAAAAAGATGGGGATCACCTTCCTCACGGAAGCCATCCCCATATTGGTCATATCAACATAAAATTTTAATTTATATAAGAGAGATTTTTCAATTCTAATGAAGAAATCAACAACCTCATCTAACGGGGCATTGATTTACTGGTCAACGGATTACATAAGACCCTTAATCTCAGAGAGATTCTTCTTTACAGAAGTACCGTCCTTGTAAGTAACCATGAAGTAATCGTGAACAGACTTGCCGTTTCTATACTGAACGACAGCCACGCCACCTTCACGGAGCTGGAGAGTGAAGTAACCCTCACGCTTGCCATTTACATACTTTCCATGCCATTTCTCCTTACCATTCTTATAATAAGTGGTCACTTCGCCGTTGAAAACTGTATTGCGGTCGTTACCGAGGTCAATGAAGCTATAGCCTCCCTCAGCACGGAGATTACCATTCATATAGAAATCCTGGAAAACGTCCTTCTTATTGAGGCCAGCGCCGGTAGTCATCAGCAATCTGTAATAACTAGCCTGATCGGCACTAGCTACATTGCTCATATTTTCTGCATAGAAAATAGTGTCAGCTACTACTGTTGCATTCTCTACGTGCTTGCGACCGAAAGCTGCTACGGTCATTAAAGCCATCAATGAGAATAATATTACTCGTTTCATATTTTTAATTTTTAGGATATTATTAATTGTTTATTATTCTTTCTTTTTCTGGTGCAAAGATAATACAATTTTCGATAGGTTGTATCAATCCTTAACGCTATTTTATCTATTTTTTCGGGTCGGTTTTACTTTTTTCCAGAAAGAGTTTTCCAAATTACAAATTGTTATTTAAGGGGTCTTTTTTATACACTTTGGCAGAAGGTATTTCCTGATAACCCCCATAAATCCCTATCTCAGTTTACACATTGTAAGCAGCCTATCTCATTACCCCTCAGGAGCGCCACCACTTTTTTGAACCCATTTACAAACTTTTTCGCCCTTTTTCTAGCGTATGTACTTTTTATTTTGTACTTTTGCAGAGAAATATATATAATATAAGGTACGCGAATGAAAAAATATACAATAAAGGCACCTAGCCAAATGAATGCAAGTATCAACTTGCCAGCATCTAAGAGTATCAGCAACCGAGCCCTCGTCATCAGTGCGATGGCTGGAAGCAGCATACAACCTAGCAACTTGAGCGACTGCGATGACACCAAGGTTATCATCGCTGCCCTCAAGGATATGCCTGATGTCATCAACATCAAGGCAGCAGGCACCGCCATGCGATTCATGACAGCTTATCTTGCCTCTACACCGGGCGAACATACCATCACGGGTACTGAGCGCATGCAGAATCGCCCTATCCGCATCCTCGTAGACGCCCTGCGCTATCTGGGTGCCGACATCTCCTACGAGAAGAACGAGGGATATCCGCCTCTCCACATCAAAGGCAAGTCTTTGGAAGGCGGTCACCTGGAGGTAGTAGGCAACATCAGCTCGCAATACATCTCGGCACTCCTGATGATAGGTCCTATGCTGAAGAATGGACTGGAACTGAAGCTCACTGGCGAGATTGCCTCACGCCCTTACATCGACCTCACCCTCTGGACCATGAAGGAATATGGAGCAGATGCAGAATGGACGGATATGGACACCATCACCGTGAAGCCTCAGCCATACAAGACAACTCCTTACATGATTGAGAACGACTGGAGTGCCTCTTCCTATTGGTATGAGATGATGGCCCTGAATGCCAACATCGACTCTTCTATCAAGCTGGAAGGCTTGATGGACTGTTCAAAGCAGGGTGATTCTGTGGTGAAATACATCTTCAGTCTGCTGGGTGTGAAGAGCGAATTTGAGAATCGCGACACCATCACGAATGTAATGCTGAAGACAAACCGCTGTCTTCTCCCTAAGTTTGAATACGATTTCACGGGTTCCCCAGACCTGGCTCAAACCATCGTAGTAGCATGCTGTGCGCTCGGCGTGAAGTTCAAGTTCACGGGTCTTGCCAGTCTGAAAATCAAGGAAACCGACCGTATCGAGGCTCTCAAGACCGAGTTGAAGAAGGTGGGCTATGTCATCCACGATGAGAATGACAATACACTCTATTGGGATGGCGAGACCTGCGAAGCAAGCTTTGCCCCAATCGACACCTACGAGGATCATCGCATGGCTATGGCTTTCGCCCCACTCGCCTTCAAGTTCCCTCAGATAGAGATCAACAACCCGGAAGTAGTGAGCAAATCGTACCCACATTATTGGGAAGACCTCAGGAAAGTAGGATTCGAGATAAGTGAAGAGTGAAAAGTGAAGAGTGAAGAATTCAACAGCTTTTCTAATCATAAAGTTCAAAGTAAATGTTATATTTAGTTTTAGCCTTGGTGGTTCTAGGCCTGATAAGCGCCATATTCGGTATCGTCTCCCATCGTAAGGGAGAGGACGAGGAACCATTGCAGGAAGGCGTATCGTGCAACACTTGCAATGGAGAAAACTCCAAGTGCGAGCAAGACTGCATGATGGAGGCAGCCACCAAGGAAATAGAATATTACGATGACGAAGACCTCGACCGGTTTGCAGGACGAGAGGCTGACGACTATACCGACGAGGAAGTGGAAGAATTCTCGGAGGTGCTCTACACCATGCAACCCGAAGAGGTGGCAGGCTGGAACAGAAGTCTGATTCTGCGAGGCATCAACCTGCCAAACCAGCTGAAGGATGAAGTCATCAACTTTTTAAATAGCTAGGAGTCATATATGGACATATTGCAATATACATTTTTCCAGAACGCACTGATAGGCGCCTTCTTGGCAAGCATCCTGTGCGGATTCATCGGAACCTACATCGTTACCCGCCGTCTGGTCTTCATCAGCGGTGGCATCACCCATGCCTCTTTCGGAGGCATCGGCATCGGTGTGTTCTCGGGCATCAACCCCATTCTCTCCGCCATGGTATTCGCCATCCTCAGTGCCTTTGGCGTACAATGGATATCCCGCAAGAAAGATGTGCGCAAAGACTCCGCCATTGCCATGTTCTGGACCCTGGGCATGAGCGTGGGCATCATCTGCTGCTTCCTCACGCCGGGATTCATGCCCGACCTTCCCTCCTTCCTCTTTGGCAGCATCCTCGCCATCGACAGCGCAGACCTCTGGTTGCTGGGCATCCTCACCCTGGTGGTGGCACTGCTCTTCATCTTCCTCCTGCGCCCCATCCAGAACATCGCATTCGACAGTACCTTTGCCCGGTCACAGCATCTGCCGGTCACCCTCATCGAATATCTGATGATGACGCTCATCGCCATGACCATCGTAGCCACCCTCAAGATGGTGGGCATCGTACTCGCCATCAGTCTGCTCACCATCCCGCAGATGACTGCCAACCTCTTCACCTACAACTACAGGCAGATGATATGGGCAAGCATCATCCTGGGATGGATAGACTGCATCGCCGGTCTCTACATCAGTTATCTGCTCAACGTGCCATCGGGTGCCACCATCATCTTCATCAGCATCGTGGTATTCGCACTCGCCAAAATCGTCCTGGGCATCAGGAGAAAGATGCCAGATAAACAATAGAAAACATGAAAGGCAAAAGCCCCATCCAGCTCCTTTTTCTGATAGGACTCGCTGTGATTGCAGCGATCCTTACGGGATGCTCTACGCAGAAGAATACGGCGCAGAGCAGGTGGTGGCATGCCTTTAATGCCCGATACAATACCTATTATAATGGTACCGTGGCTTATATCGACGGGGCGCTGGAGAAGGAAGAAGGCAACCGGGACAACTTTACAGAGCAGATTCCGCTCTATACTGTAGGCAACAGGAACAGCCGCGATCTGGGCAAAGCCAACTTCGACCGTGCCATCGAGAAATGCGAGAAAGCCATCCACCAGCACAGCATCAAGCGCCGCCCCGTATGGGAACCCGGCAAGAGAAAGACGGCGAAAGATATCGAATGGCTCAGTCGCAGGGAATACAATCCGTTTCTATGGAAAGCGTGGATGCTGATGGGCCGATCGCAATTCCAGAAGGGGGATTTCGAGGGGGCTGCTGCCACCTTCGCCTATATGAGCCGCCTTTACTCCACCCAGCCTGCCATCTACGGCAAGGCGCGCGCCTGGCTTGCCAAATGCTATATCGAGCAGGGATGGACCTACGATGCAGAAGATGTGATCCGAAACATCCTGCGCGATTCCATCCACTGGCGTGCCCAGAAAGAATGGGATTATACCTTCGCCGATTACTATATCCACACGGGGGATGCCCGGAAGGCGATTCCCTATCTCAGGAAGGTGATAAGCCATGAGATGCGACACAAGCAGAAAGCCCGCCAGTGGTATCTGATGGGACAGTTGCAGGCTTCCATCGGCAACCAGCAGGAGGCTTATCAGGCTTTCCGCCACGTCATCCGGCTCAATCCGCCCTACGAACTGGAGTTTAATGCCCGCATCGCCATCACCGAGGTCTTGGCTTCGGGCAACAGCAGGAAGATGATCAGCCGACTCAAGCGCATGGCGGCATCGGATAAGAACAAGGATTATCAGGACCAGGTATATTATGCCATCGGCAACATCCACCTGGCCCAGAAAGATACCCTGCGTGCCATCTATGCCTACGAAAAAGGCAACCGGAAGGCTACCCGAAACGGTATAGAGAAGGGTGTACTCCTGCTGCGTCTGGGCAATCTGTATTGGGAAACCGGGCGATATGCTGATGCCAAGCGCTGCTATGGCGAAGCAATCGGCTTGCTCGATCAGGACAGAAAGGATTATCCGCAGCTGGCACATCGCTCCAAGGTGCTTGACGAACTGGTGCCTTATACCGAAGCCATCGCCCTCCAGGATTCCCTGCAGTCTCTTGCCAAAATGGACGAGAAAGACAGAAACGCAGCCATCGACAGGGTGATAGCTGCCCTGAAAAGAAAGGAGAAAGAGGAAGAAAGAAGAAGATGGGACGAAGAAGCTGAAATGAATTCGGAATATGATGGAGGAGTTGATGGGAATGGTTTCGGAAATGATTCCGGAAATGACTCTAGGAAAGGTTCCGGAAATGGATTCGGGAATGCATCAGGAAATGGATTCGGGAATGCATCAGGAAATGGATTCGGGAATGCTTCAGGAAATGGATTCGGGAATGCATCAGGAAATGGATTCGGGAATGCTTCAGGAAACGGATTCGGGAATAACAATACCTGGTACTTCTATTCCCCTGCAGCCGTGAGCCAGGGTAAGGCGCTCTTCGAAAAACTCTGGGGCAAGCGAAAGAACCTCGACAACTGGCAGCGAATCAACAAAACCGTTGTGGCTTCGGCACAGGATACGGATATCGCTCAAGGAACAGATTCCGAGCAAGGAACGACTTCGGCACAAGGAAAAGATTCCGAGCAAGGAACGACTTCGGCTCAAGATTCCAAGCTTCAGCCTGATGCATCAAGAGATTCACAATCCCTTTCTGTTTCCCAGAAAGAATCCGGCAAAGCATCTGCTGATAGCACCAGCCTCGACCCTCATCAGCGGGAATATTATCTGGCTCAGATTCCGTTCACCCCAGAACAGACAGCAGCGAGCAACCAGCTCCTGGCGGATGGCTTATTCCACGCCGGAATCATCTTCAAAGACCGGCTCGACAATCTGGCGCTGAGCGAGAAGATGCTGCTCCGACTGGTGGATAACTTCCCTGATTTCGTACATCTCGACGATGCCTATTACCATCTGTATCTGCTTTATTCCCGAAAGAAGCAAACTCAGATGGCGAACAGTTATGTCGAAAAATTAAAGAAGGATTACCCCGAAAGTCAGTTCACCACCCTCCTCTCCGACCCTTACTATCTGGAGAATGCGAGGATGGGTGTACACATCGAAGATTCCATCTACACCCTCACCTACCAGGCATTCAAAGAGGGCAAGTACGAGGTGGTGATGCAGAACTCGGAAATATCAGATAAGCGGTTCCCAACTGGTGCCAACCGCGACAAGTTCCTCTTCATCAGCGGTATGACCCAGCTCAACGAGGGCAAGGTTTCCGAATGCCTGGAAAAGATGAACCAGGTGATAGCGCAATATCCCAACAGCCGTTTGAGCGAGATGGCGGGAATGATTGTAAACGGCGTGAATGCCGGAAGACGACTCTACGGCGGAAAGTTCGACCTGAGTAATGTCTGGGCGAAGCGCAGCGATGTACTCAGCTCCCAGGACTCCACCCAGCAGAAAAAATTCTCTGCCGACCGCAACGACCGTTTTGTCTTCCTGCTCGCCTACAGTCCTGATTCCGTCAACGAGAACCAGCTGCTCTTCGAGGTAGCCAAGTATAACTTCACCACCTATATGGCGCGCAATTTCGACATCAGCATCGAAGACCTCCAGGGTTTGCATCGCCTGCAGGTAAGCGGTTTCCAGAACTACGACGAGGCGCGCCAGTATGCCAACGAGCTGCATCAGCAAGCCGGCATCCTCCGCCTGATTTCCAAGGCGAGAAGCTACGTGATCAGCGAGCCGAACCTCGAGCTTCTGGGCAGGAATCTCTCGTATGATGATTACGACAAGTTCTATACCCGTCACTTTGCACCGCTGAAGATCAGCAAGATGCGCCTGCTGATGGAGCCAACGGAAATCGTAGTGGATAAGGATTCCCAGAAGGAGGAAGATGCTCTGGAGGAAGAAAATGATTCTCAGAAGAAGAATCCTGAAGATAATGGAATCGATATCGAGGGCCAGCCAGCAGAAGATACCGATACCGGCATCTACTTCGATGACTCGAATGCCCCAGAATCTGAAGCCGATGATGAATACATCGAGCTGGATGGATTCTGATAAAGCAAGAAAGCTCTAGCGGCAAGGAAGCCGTTAGAGCGAACAGAAGAAGGTAACCAGGAATGGTACGGAGAAATCTACGCAGAAGCCGTGGAAGATGGAAACGATGATGAAGCTCTCGCCCGAATAGCGGGTGATGATAGGCAACGTGGTATCCATCGTGGTGGCTCCACCTACGCTGATCGGCGCCAGCTTGCCGAAATACTTCGCCAGCAGGGGCGCACAGAGCAGGGTGAGAATCTCACGGAAGATGTTGGCAAGCAGGGCGATGGTTCCCAGCTCGGCACCCCGATACTGCGTGATGAAGATGCTCGACAATGAGTAGTATCCGAAGCCCGAACCGATGGCGAGACAGTCGGAGATCTGACGGTGTCCCAGTATCAGGGAGGCAGCTGCGCATCCGGCAAAGGTTCCCAGGATGGTCATCACCGGCAACATCATCAGTCGGGGATTCACCTTTCTGAAACTCTTCAGGATAGAAGTATCGCAGCCGATGCTGATACCCACGCAGAACATCAAGCAGCAAAGGGCGTAATAGCTCACGTCACTCGCCAGGAAACTGGCAGGAATCACATCCCACACTCCCACGATGATACCCAGCACGAAGAAGCCTACGATAATCAGACTACCTTTCATTTCCAGCCTCCTTTCTGCAGACATATCTCCACAATGCCCACGCAAAGATTGCACTACCCAGACTTCCGGCTATCGTAAGCACGATAGCTTCGAGTCCCAGGGTCTGAAGACCATTGATAATACGAGGGTTCGCTCCCACCTCGATGCCGAGCAGGAAGAGGAGTACCCAGATAAGCGCCGTGATGACACGACCGATAAAACTCATTTTCTTGTTGCGGAGCAGGTACCCCGTACCTATTCCGCATAGCATGATCATTACAATCTTGAGCATTGTTTCTTCTTTTCTTCTTTTTTTTATTATTATTGATTACTTTTATCTTCGATAATAATAACGGATTCCCGGTCTTAATATTATAAAAAAGACCGAGAATCCTGATGATATTTGTAAGTAAGCTATAGCAGTTGCCCCCAATCGGAAGAGCCATCAGCCCCATCAGATGATGGTAATCCAGACGGATTCATCCTTTTCTCTCGCTTCGCTGATGCATTTCATCAGGCGATGCAGCCAGATACGGGAATTCACCACCATGCCCTTCACCTTGTTCTCGCCCACCAGGATGCAGCCCTGGGTATCGTCGGGGTAGTTGCCGGCATGGATGCGGATGCCCTCGAAATCAGGAACACCTTGCAGATACGGCAGCCACTCCTTGAATCGGGGCGACTTGGTGACTAACAACGGATAGGTGCCTTCGGGAATCGCCGTAGTGCCCTTCATCTTCTGCGCCTTCTTGCCCGAAACCCTGCCCAGGCGCACGTTCACCTCCTCGGGCTGGAGTTCCACGCCCTTCAGGTTGCGCCACGTAGGCTCCAGGGTATCGCAGAAATAACGCTCCTGCGTCAGTTTGCCGGCATCTATCTTATGCTCGAACCAACGCTTCAACTGTGGGTTCATCCATGAAGAGTGAACCACTCTCTCTACCTCCTCATCCTTCAGGATATAGAGGCGACCAATGGTATAGCTGTTCTTCTTGGCTATACGCTTCAATACTATTTCCATAAATATTCAATTAATTTAAAATCTAGCTTCAAGCACCTGCCCGTCGTGGCGGTACTTCAGCTTCTTAAAACTGTAACTTCTGTAACCGTAACCGCTTCTACCGAAAAACATAGGGAAACTCTCGGCTACTCATAGTTTTCTCATAGCTAACTGATAGACTTGTTTTTATTAACGGAAAACGGCGCAAATGTTAACGGCGTTTAACAGAACTCTGCGGGGTGATTTTTGGCGGTATCGGATATTTGCAGTACCTTTGCATCATCAAAAATTAATTATTAACCCTTTAAAAAACTGATTGACTATGGGACAAGGAACTAGTAAGTATCGTAAGATTATGCGTACCCCTCAGACGGGTGAGAACGCAGGTAAGAAGCTCTGGTATGCTACTGCCGTGAGCGACCGTGAGATGAGTTTCGAGGACTTCGTGACTCATATCTCTGAGCACAACTCTCCATACAGCCGAGGCACCATCCACGGTGTGCTGATGGATACCCTCGACTGCCTGAAGCATCTGATTCTGGACGGCAAGAGCGTTCGTTTCTCCGACCTCGGATTGTTCTCCATCGGTATGACTTCGCGTGGCGAGGTGAGCAAGGAGAAGGTGACGGCGGCAAGTGTGTTGGGCGTGCATCTGATTGTGAGAAATACAAAGACCTGGAGCAACGCCGAGCTGAAGAAGCTCACCAAGATCGTGGCATACGATGAATATACTTCGGGAGCCGATGGCGGCGGTGGAACGGAGAATACACCGGGCGGAGGTACTAGCCAGGGCGCTGGCGGGGGTACCAGTCAGGGCACTGGCGGCGAGACCAACAAGGATAACGGCGGAACCAGCCAGGGCGGAGGTGATACCAGCCAGGGCGGAGGCGGAACCGACAGCGGCGGCGACAACGTAAATTTTTAAATCTTGCTTGATGCGGATTGCAAATCCGCAGAGCTCAAATAGGTTAGGACGTTTTTTAACGGCGGATTGCAAATCCGACGAAACGCCTAACGGATTGCAATACGACGAAACGCCTAACGGATTGCAAATCCGCCGAAACGCCTAACGGAATTAATCAATAATCACTAATCATTAATCACTAAAAAAACTGCGTATGAAGAAAGAAACCTGGAAAACTGTATTTCAGATAGTAATATCTATCTTGACCGCTATCGCCGCCTCTCTGGGCGTGACGAGCTGCATGTCGTAGAACTGCACAAGGAATCTTGAATTAAACAAATTACCAAAAAAGGAGGGAACGTCGCCGTTCCCTCCTTTTTTTATGCTATCTAAAATAATACTTCTTGTATTCTATTTCGCTTATCAGCCTTAGCGGATGAACAGCAGCTCACGATACTTCGGCAAGGTCCAGAGTTCATCTGCCACCAGCAGCTCGAGCTTGTCGATCTGATAGCGGATTTCCTCCATCTTCGGAGCTACCGTATCATGATAGGCTACAGCCTTCTCACGCTCGCTCTCTATCTTGTTGGCTACCTTGCGGGCATCCACCAATGCCTCTACACCACGCTCTATCGACTCGGTGCGCTCGGCTATCTCACGAATGATCTTCACGTTACGGGCTGTCAACTTCTTGCCTTCCTCGCCACCGAAGATGTGAATCATACCCTCTACATTCTTTGCCAGACGGCTCTGATAGTGGGTAGCCACTGGGATGATGTGGTTCATGGTCAGGTCGCCCATCACACGAGCCTCAATCTGAATCTTCTTGGTATAAGTCTCCCACTT
>OIYQ01000747.1_pt1 | contig 13037 bp, 13 predicted proteins | sample 1588311 | NCBI WGS metagenome assembly OIYQ01 (sample SAMN03283244) | human gut metagenome | biome: human-associated habitat; material: feces | host: Homo sapiens | place: Peru | collected 2012
AATAATCATCCTCACATTCATCCTTTCATGTACACCGCCGCCCGGCTTGCTTCCACAGGCCGGGCGGCGGTGTTTTCACTCCTCCATCTGCTTTGCCAGAAAGGCCGCTGCCACCGCCACCGCCTTGCACTGGGCGTCCTCCGGGCAGACGGCGCGGTCCTCGGTCAACAGCCCCACCGCGCCGGTCACGTCCCCGCCCGCCAGTACCGGCGCAGCGCACAGCAGCACCCGGGGTGCGCCCTCGCAGGGCAGCAGGGTCTTTTCCGGGTTGCCGGGGCTCTGGTAGGGCTTGCGGGCTTCCATCAGCTTTTCCAGCGGCTGGCTGATGCTGCGGTCTGCCAGCTCCCGCCGCCCGCTGCCGCTGACCGCCAGAATGCGGTCCCTGTCGCACACAAAGGCGGTCAGTGCAAACTGGCGGCTGAGCACCTCTGCCAACTGGGCGGCAAGGGTGTTCACCTCGCCCATGGGCGAGTACTTTTTAAAGATCACTTCCCCGTCGCCGGTGGTAAAGATCTCCAGCGGGTCGCCCCGCCGGATGCGCTGGGTGCGGCGGATCTCCTTGGGGATCACCACCCTGCCAAGCTCGTCGATGCGGCGCACGATACCGGTTGCTTTCATTTATAGTGTCCTCCTTTTGGTTTCCTTTGTATGTAGTATCTGTCAGCGGCGGCAAATTATACCGGCAGCGCATTTTTTGCTTTGCCCGCCGCATTGCGTTCCGGGCGGGGTTCTGCTACAATAAATAGGAATAATCCCAAAGAAAGCAGGTGTCCGCATGGCACACATCCTTATTCTGGGCGGCGGTGCCGCCGGACTGGCCGCTGCGCTGGCGGCTGCACAGGCCGCGCCCGCTGCCCGCGTCACGGTGCTGGAGCGCAACCCCAAGGTGGGCAAAAAGCTGCTGGCTACCGGCAACGGCCGCTGCAATCTGGACAACACCGCCATTGCGCCGGAAAAATACTTCACCGCCGACCCCGCCGCGCTGCGGCCTTTGCTGGCGGCGGTGGATGCCGCCGCGCCGCTGGCGTGGTTTGAGCAGCTGGGGCTGTACACCCGCACCGATGAAGCCGGGCGGGTGTACCCCTATTCCAATCAGGCCGCCGACGTGCTGGCGCTGCTGGAACTGCATTTGCAGCGGCACAAGGTACAGCTGCGCACCGGCTGCACGGTAAGCACCCTGCGGCAGAGCAAGGGCGGCTACGCGGTGCAGTTCACGAACGCCGAGGGCGACACCGAAAACCTGCGGGCAGATGCCGTTATCTGCGCCATGGGCGGTGCTGCCGGGCCGCAGTTCGGCACGGACGGCTTCGGCACCCGCTTCGCCGCCGACTGCGGCGGGCAGATGCGCCCGCTTTACCCCTGCCTGACCGCCCTGCAATGCGCAAAGCCGAACAAGAGCCTTGCGGGCATCCGCGCCAAGGCCGCTGCCCGCCTGCTGGACGGCGACCGGGTGCTGGCAGAAGAGATGGGCGAGGTTCAGTTCACCGACTACGGGCTTTCCGGCATCTGCATCATGCAGCTGTCCGGCCTGCTTGCCCCCGGGCGCAGCCCGAAGCACCCGGCGGTGGAGCCTGATTTGTTCCCCGCCCTGCCGGAGGCAGAGCTTGCCGCCCTGTTTGCGGCGCGTGCGCCGCTGCTTGCCGAGGACACGGCGGCGGCGTTCTGGCTGGGGCTTTTGCACGGCAAGCTTGGCCGCGCCCTCTGGGCTGCCGCCGCCCTGCCGGACACCGCCCCCCGCGCCCTGCCCGCAGGCAGTTGGCAGAAGCTTGCCCACACCGCCAAGCACTGGCGGTTCGAGGGGCTTACCCCCTGTGGCTGGCGGCAGGCGCAGACCACCGGCGGCGGGCTTGCCCTGACCGAGGTAGAGCCGACCTTCCAGTTCAAGGGCTGTCCGGGGCTGTACTTCGTAGGCGAAACGCTGGACTGCGCCGGCAGCTGCGGCGGCTTCAACCTGCACTGGGCGTTCGGCAGCGGCCTTGCCGCCGGGCGGGACGCCGCAAAGCACCTGCACTTCGGCAGGCGGTAAGCGCAAACACATAAAAAGGGACTGTTGCACCATGCCGTGCAGCAGTCCCTTTTTGTTTTATTCTGCCGTATCCTCCGCAAAGGCCGACCACAGCGGCGGCGCGGGGCTGCCGTGCAGCTTGCGGGCAAGGTAGTTTTGGGTGATGCGCACCACCGTGCCGGACAGCGCCACCACGCCGATGAGGTTCGGCAGCATCATCAGGCCGTTGAAGGTGTCGGAAAGCGTCCACGCAAGGTCCAGCCGCATCACCGCGCCCAGCGGCATCAGCGCCACGAACAGCACCCGGTAGCCTGCCCCTGCCCCCGCGCCGAAGAGATACTCCACGGCCTTGCAGCCGTAGCAGCTCCAGCCAAGGGTGGTGGAGTAGGCGAACAGCAGGATGCACACCGCAATGAGCTTTGACCCCAGCGTGCCGAACACGGCGTCAAAGGCCTGCCCCACCAGCGCACTGCCCGCCGCCCCGGCGGCGATGCGCCCGGTGTCCAGATCCACAAAGCCGGAGGTCAGCACCACCAGCGCCGTCAGGGTGCACACCACCATGGTGTCCGCAAACACCTCAAAAATGCCCCACATCCCTTGCTGCACCGGCTCCTTTACGTTGGAAGCCGCGTGCACCATCACCGAGGAGCCAAGCCCCGCCTCGTTGGAAAAAGCGCCGCGCTTAAAGCCCCATGTGACCGCCCGGGACAGGCCGTAGCCCACGATACCCCCACCGGCGGCACGCAGCCCGAATGCCCCCTTCACAATGGCGGCAAGCGCCGCCGGGACGGCGGTGATGTGCACCGCCACCACGGTGAGCGCACCCACGATGTACAGCAGCGCCATGGCAGGGACAAGCCTTTCCGCCACGGCGGCTACTCGCTTCAGCCCGCCCAGCAAAATTACCGCCGACACTGCCGCCAGCACCGTGCCGGTGACGGCTTCCGGCACGCCGAAGGCCGCCCGCAGATTGCCCGCGATGGAATTGAGCTGGCTCAGGTTGCCGATGCCAAAGCTTGCCAGCGCGCAGAACGCGGCAAACAGCACCGCCAGCACCCGCCCCGGCTTGCCGCCAAGGCCGTCCCGCAGGTAGTACATCGGCCCGCCGCGCCAGCCGCCCGCCGGGTCTTTGCGGCGGTAGTAGATGCCCAGCACGTTCTCGGCGTAGCTGGTCATCATGCCCAGCAGCGCCATGACCCACATCCAGAACACCGCCCCCGCCCCGCCGGAGAGGATGGCGGTAGCCACCCCCACAAGGTTGCCGGTGCCGATGGAGGACGCCAGCGCGGTGCACAGGCTTTGGAACTGGCTGATGGCCTGTTCCTCGCGGGCGGTATGGGCGGTGACGCTCCGGTCGGTCAGGATGGCGCCGAGGGTGTGCCGCATCCAGTAGCCCCACCGCCGCAGCTGGAAGCCCCCGGTGCGCACCGTCAGCAGCAGCCCGGTGCCGAAGAGCAGCCCCAGCCCCATCGGCCTCCACACGATGCCGTTCACGACCTCGATTCCCCGCATGAACCGCTCTGGCATCTCGTGGCCTCCTTTGCTGGCAGTATGATTTAGAATGCCCTCCGTTGCACTCTGGGCATATTCAGCGGAAAAATTATTTATAATTTCGTGTTTGTCGCGGCCTGCGGGCCGCTCCAAACACATTTTCACAGAAGGGGGCGTAAAGGAAAACGTCCTCGCCCTCTCAGTCATCGCTGCGCGATGCCAGATTCCCCCTTTTGTCGCTGCGCGACATCTTCCCCCGGCCGGGGGAAGTCGGCCCTCAAAGTGGGAGCCCTTGGCAGTCCACGCAGACTGCATCTCTTTGCCAAGGCCTCTCCCTTTGGGAGAGGTGTCACCGCAGGTGACGGAGAGGGCGAGGTTGCTGGCCTTATGCGGCCTTTTTATGCAAAAAATCAGACCTTGAACAGCGGGGTGCCGGGGGCGACATCGCCCTCTGCCAGCATCTTCACTTCGTCGTCCGCACCATCGGTGACGATGATAGCGGTGGCGGTGGGATGACCGGCGGCGCGGATGGCGTCCAGATCCACCTTCAGCAGCGGAGTGCCTGCGGAGACCTTCTGGTTCTCCTTGACCAGAACGGTAAAGCCCTGACCCTTCATGTCCACGGTGTCCATGCCGACGTGGATCAGCAGCTCGATACCATCGTTGCTGGTAATGCCCACAGCGTGCAGGGTGGTGGCGATCTGGGTCACAGTGCCGTCAAAGGGGGCGTACACGGTGTCGCCGGTGGGCTCGATGCCGCAGCCGGGGCCCAGAATGCCCTGTGCAAAGGTCTCGTCCGGGATGTCGGCCTGTGCCAGCACCTTGCCCTGCAGCGGGGTCAGCACGGTCTTGCTCTGGTTGGTGAACTTAGCGGTGTTTTCGTCCTTGGACTTGCCGCCAAAAAGCTTGTCAAAAAAACCCATAAGTATCATTCCTTCCTGTCATCATACAAGGGCGGCAAAGGTAACAAAATGTTTGCCGACCCTGAAGTGTTTACCTGTATAAAAAGATACCATATCGCGCACCAAAATGCAAGAAAAGCGGACACTTTTTCTCTATGCAATCGGGGCGGGGGATACCGCTTTTTTGCTGTCCCGGGTGCAGCCACGGAAGCGTCACTTCCCGGCGGGGACCCCTCTTCTGCGCTGCCGCTAATTTTCACTTTACAAACGCCGCAAGAACCGTTACAATTACAATCAAAGCAATGCCGAAAGGCCGTTCGTTTTCATCCACCGTGCGCAACCGTTCCGACAGCGCCGGGGCTGCGCAAAACGCTCTTATCAGGAGGTTTTTTGCATGAAAAAGATCACGCGTCGTACCGTTCTTCGTGCCTCGGGGCTGGCAGCCGCCTCGCTGGCTCTGTCCGGCTGCGCATCCACCGGTAGCGCCTGTGTGGGCAACGGTTTTTCCGACTGGCTGCAGCAGACCTTCGGGAAGGGTGGCAGCGCCGCCTCTTCTGAAAGCACCGAAGCCGCTGCCCCGGACGCCGGAGCGGCGTCTGAAGCCCCGGCAGAAAGCGCCGACAGCGGTCTGCCCGCCTACAACGCCGACCCGCTTACCGGTGATGTCCGCCGCAGCAACGGCCGCATGGTGGGCGTGATGGTGAATAACATCAGCAACACCCAGCGGCAGAACGCCCGCCCGCAGCGCGGCCTTGGTTCTGCCGACCTGCTCATCGAGAGCAAGGTGGAGGGCGGCATTACCCGCTTCTGCGCGGTGTACTATGACGCCAACGCCATCCCGGAGGTAGGCCCGCTGCGCTCCGGCCGCGACCAGTTTTTGCAGCTGCTCATGCCGTGGCAGGCGCTATACTACCACGATGGCGAAAGCGCCCCCTGTACCAAGTTCATCAACGTGTACAACTACTCCGGCCTGAACATCGGCGGCAAGAGCTACTTTGATACTCCCACCCACCCCCATGTGGCGCACCGCGACAGCCGCGGCCGCAACGTGGCCTACGAGCACACCGAGTTCACCTCCGGTGCCGAGATCCGGCAGGCCGCTGCCAACGCGGGCATCGGGCTGCAATACCCCTACGAGAGCACCTTCTTCCGCTTTGCGGACTACCGCACCGGCGCAGAGAACAAGATGTCCGGCGCTGCCGCCGCAAAGACCATCAACATCGTACACTCGGACAGCTACAAGACCACTTTCAGCTACAACCGCTGGGAACACCTTTATAAAATGTCCATGTACAGCCGCGCCGCCGGTGCTTTTGAGAACACCGTGGACGAGCTGACCGGCAAGCAGCTTGGCTTTACCAACCTGCTGGTCTGCTTTGCGGGCATCGCGGACTACCCCGGCAACTCCGGCGGCGTGCAGCAGGTAGATTATGTGTCCGGCGGCGAAGCCTATTTCTTTACCCGGGGCGCAGTGCAGCGGGGCACATGGCAGAAGGCCTCCCCGGAGCACCCGCTCAAGGTGTATGCCGCCGACGGCAGCGAGCTGTGCTTCAACCGCGGCAAGACTTATCTGGCCATCGTGGACGACGACGAGTGGCCCAATTTTAACTATCAGTAAGGGGAGAAGCCCATGAAACGCAAATGGAGCCTGCGCCTTGGTGCAGCCGTGCTGTGCGCGGTGCTGCTGGGCAGCTGCGGGAGCACCGCCGCTGCCCCCGCAGAAAGTACCGCCCCGGCAGACCCGCTTACCGGGCAACAGCTGTTGTACCCGGAGCAGCGGGCGGCGGCGGTGGTCATTGAGAACACCACCAGCAGCACCACCCAATGGGGGATCGGCAGCGCTTCGGTGGTGCTGGAAGCCCTGACCGAGAGCGGCAGCTCCACGGAACTGTGTCTGGTATACCCCGCCCTTGAGGCCATGCCTGTGGTAGGGCCGGTGACGCGCGGGCAGGACTTATACTGGCGGCTGCTCAGCGGGCAGCAGGTATTGCCCGTCCAGTGCGGCAGCAGCGCATACGCCAAGCGGTATCTGGAATACTATAACCTCCGCGCGGTGGACGCGCAGGAGGTGGGGCGCAATGCCTTTGTCGGCACCGGTTACAGCTGGAACAGCACGCCCTTGTGGCGCACCAGCGGCAAGGCGGTGGCCTCGGTGCTGGACAGCCTGAGCATCTCTGCCGCCGTGAACCAGAGCGCCTCCGGCAGCGAGAGCGAAACGGCGGGCGTGCTGCCCGCCCTGCTGCCCCAGCGGGACACCGGGCATCTGCCGGACGCAAACGCTGCGGATGCGGTAAAGGTGACGGTGAATTTCCAGTCCGGCGGTGCCACCGGCTTTGTCTATGACGATGCCCTTGCCGCCTATGGGATGCTGCACGCGGACGGCACCCCCCAGCTGGATGCCAACACCGGCACACAGGCGGCTTTTGACAACCTGCTTATCCTGTACAGCGGCTCCTCCCTGCGGGACGACGGCCGCACGCTGGACTACGACCTTTCCATGGGCGGCGGCGTCTGGCTGAACGGCGGCCACCTGTGGCAGATCACATGGACGCAGGGCACCCAGAGCACCCTTGCCCTCTACGATTCCAACGGCAAGCCGCTGAACCTCCCGGCAGGGCGCAGTTACATTGCTCTGCTCTCCAGCCTTACTGGGCAGGAGCTTCTGGTGCAAAGCAGCACCGGCGAAGCGCTGGTGGGGGCGTGAGTGCAAAAAAGCGTTGCTGCTCCAATACCCCCTCAGTCTGCTCACTGCGTTCGCAGCCAGCTCCCCCAAGGGGACGCCTTAGGCTCTGCCGGAAACTTTGCCGCCACCACTGAAGCCGTCCCCTTGGGGAAGGTGGCTTGACGCGAAGCGGCAAGACGGAAGGGGTACTCCTGGGCAAGCACACTTTGCATTCGAGCCGGAAACTTCACCGCTATGCCAAGGGCTCTCCCTTTGGGAGAGCTGGCAAGCCCGGTAGGGCTTGACTGAGAGGGCGAGGACGCTTGCGGCGAGCGAACCCTCTCAGGCTCACATTCGTTCGCCAGCTCCCCCGAAAGGGGGAGCTTTATTTGTACTAACCGGAAGATGACAAAAAGCTCCCCCTTTCGGGGGAGCTGGCATCGCGCAGCGATGACTGAGAGGGTTCTCAACAAACATAAAAAGAGCCATTGCACATCAGCTTGTGCAATGGCTCTTTTACTATGCTGTTACAGGTCCACCACGCTGCCGACCTCGGCGGGGGTGGTGGGGACGGGGCCTAAATCGGCTTCATCAGCGTCGCGGCGCACCGTAAAGATGGCGCTGCGCCCGGCGGCAAAGTCCGGGTGCCATGTCAGCTCAAGGGTCTGCCAGTCCTCCGGCACGGCGCAGAAACAGTGCAGCAGCGCACCGCGTCCGGCGGCAAGGTTCAGGGTGAACACCGAAGCATCCGCCGCGTTCTCGCTGTACAGCGGGGCGGCAAAGCTGCCGCAGGGCACGCTCTGGCCGTTGCAGGCAGCGGTCACGCCGGTGCCCATGCTGTACAGCTGCTCCCGGGTGCGCAGACCACGGCTTTGCAGATAGCTGGTATCCACCGGCAGGCTGGCTGCCGAGAGGTTTTCCACCGAGAGATACACCAGCACGCCGCCCAGCTCCGGTGCCGGGGCATAGCCCAGCAGCTCCACGGCGGTTTTGCCGTCCAGCAGGGCAGGCTCGCCCGCAAGACACGGCTGCTGCGCCGCAGCACAGACCCCGGTAAGCAGCGCAGCCGCAAGGCTGACCGCACCGGAACCGGCACATTTCAGGAATGACCGGCGGGAGATGGATTGGGACATGACAGCGTTCCTCCTGTATACGATACAATACACTACCCTTTAACAATAAAGGATTCTGCGCGTTCTGTCAAGGGGCAGCGGGAAACTGTAACCCTTTCTTATTCGTAGGCCTCGTTTTCCTCGGCTTCGGCCTGCCCCTGCAGGGTATCGGCGTAGCCAAAGGGTACGATGTCGATAGCCTCCACCAGCTTGTCCCGCATCCACAGCTGCACATCGGTCTGCACGGTGTAGCCGCAGCCTGGGTCTGCCATCCACTGCTCGGGGCGGCGGGTGGGCACGGCGCGCTGGCTGAGCATACTCATGATCACGCCGCCGTGGGTCACGCAGGCGGCCTCAGTAACGTCCATGCGGATCATGTACTCAAACAGCTTCATCAGACTGTCGGCGCAGCGGGCGTGGAACTGCTCGGTGGGCTCTGCGCCCTCCGGCAGGTAGCCGGAGCCCGGGGTGATCCACTTTTTAAAGTCCTCGTCGTGGACGAGATCCTTCACCGGGCGCCCCTCAAACTTGCCAAAACCGGCCTCCCGCAGGTCGTGCACCGTAAACTGGTGGGCAGCCCCGGGGAACAGGATGTTGGCGGTCTCCACCGCACGCAGCAGCGGGGAGGAAAACACGGTGTCTACCTGTGGGTAGGCGAACCGCTCCTTCAGGTCGGCCAGCTGGGCGCGGCCCTCGTCGCACAGGGGCAGGTCAGTGCCGCTGCCGATGTACAGGCCCTGCAGGTTGCCCGCGGTCATGCCGTGGCGGATGAGATGAAGCTTGAAGGTTTTCATGGATCACACCTCTTTTGGTTTAAAATTACGGATGGGGCTTAGCCCTCGGCGTGGTTGACCTCCACGGTATCGGGGAACACATTCATGTCCAGACGGCAGTCGTCGCGGATGGTCACGCTGGTCAGGGCGGTGCAGCCCTTGAATGCGCCGGTCTTGATGTAGCCCACGCTCAGGGGGATGTTGACCTCGGTCAGGGCGGTGCAGCCGTTGAAAGCGCCGGCCTCGATGTACTCTACACCGTCGGCGATGTTCACGGTGGTCAGGGCAGTGCAGTCCTTGAAGGCGGTAGCGCCCACGCTGGTAACGGTGCCCTCCACCTCAACGGTGGTGATCTGGTCGGCCTGTGCTGCCCAGGGAGCCGGAGCGTCCTTGGTGAAGTTGGTCATACGGCCGGTGCCGCTGATGGTCAGGGTGCCGTCAGCCAGTGCCCAGGTCACGCCCTCGCCGCAGCTGTTGTTGGTAGCAGCAGCGGTGGAAGCAGCCACAGAAGAAGCAGCTGCGGAAGAAGCAGTGGACTTGGAACCGCCGCAGCCGGTCAGGGCGATGGCGGCGATCAGGACGGCAGCGGCAGCGCTGCACAGACGGACTTTGCGCTCGAGTTTCATACTAAAGTTTCCTCTTTCCTATTCTTGGTGTATTACCTTTTATAGCGGCTGCCTTGTCCTTTGCGGATTTGTGCGCCGGTCAAGAACAGTCGCCAAGAAGAGATTATAGCACAAACTTTAGAAAGATGGAACCACCTGTTTGAAAAATTTTTGTTTCGGAAAAGAACGACTTTCACCACTGCTGTCGTTTTTTCTGTCGCAGCGGAAACACAAAATCTATGTGTTAATACCCATAGTTTAGCATAGATGTGGGGTCCCCGGCAAGACTTTTGACAATAATGACGAAAAAAGACGAAAAATATCGGCATTTTTCTTGCTTTACAAGTCGTTTTCCAATGTGTATAATCAACCTGTTGTAAACCAAAAACAAGGATATCACCAAAAAATCCCTTCGGATATTGAGGAGAGCACACCATGGAGTTCAATCGCATCATTAAACTGCTGCGCAAGGAGCGCGGCATCACCCAAAAGCAGGCGGCAGAGGATCTGGGGGTCTCTCAGGCGTTGCTGTCCCACTACGAAAAAGGCATCCGCGAGTGCGGCTTGGACTTTGTGGTGCGGGTGGCAGACTATTATAATGTTTCCTGCGACTACCTGCTGGGCCGCAGCGCCGAGCGCAACGGCATGATGCTCTCTGCCGAGGATCTGCCCAACCCCGAAAAGATGAAGGACAACGTCTACCACGGCAGCGTGCTGCCCACCATGAACAAAAAACTCATCTCCAACAGCCTGAATGTGCTCTACGCCAAGATCGGCCAGTGCCACAGCAAGGCGCTGACCACCGAGGTGAGCGCTTACCTGATGATGGCGGTGGCCAAGATGTTCCGGCTGCTCTACTCTGCGGAGCCGCACAATGCCTCCAGCATGTTCAGCATCGAGCCCCACCGCTGGCACGGCTATTCCGACGCTGTGATGCGGATGGCCGAGGCCAACGTAGAGGCACTGCTGGACGGACAGGACGTGAACGGCGGCGAGGGCGTCAAGGACCCCGCCTGCCTTGCCATGACCACCGAGAGCCTGACGCGGGAGTTCCCGCTGTACACGCCCAGCCTGTTAAATCTGGTCAAAACCAGCGAGACCCACGTCAAGGGGCTTTCGCCGCAGGAGTGACTCCGCTTGTGAAATTGTTGTAAAGAATCAGTCTGGGCTCTTGCATCTGTGCGCCGGAAACGGTATAACCAAATAAGAAAGAAAAAAGAAAATCACCCTTCAAGGAGGATATAACGTTATGTCTACTGTCATTTCCCGCCGCAGCTTCCTCAAGTGCACCGGCGCATCTGCCGCTGCACTGGGCGCAGCCAGTCTGCTGGGCGGCTGCAAGTCTAACGGCAGCAATACCGTGGTGGAGGTCAAGGTCGGTGATACCGTCCGCAACTGGAACGGCTTGGGCGTGCAGCTGACCAGCGTGTTCCACCTGACGCAGGACCCCGTGCAGCCGGAAGGCTACGAGTATCTGGGCGTGCGGGTGACCACCGTCAACCGCAGCAAAACCGAGAGCTACGCCATCGGCGCACAGGGCATTGACGCCATCAACGAAGCCTACCCTGTGCCCCCGCTGGAGAACGTGGACGCAAACTTTCAGGCCATGGCCGCCGCTACCCCGGATTTTACCGCTGTATGCGATGGCGAGCCCGCAGCCTGCTGCGCCAATATCTCGCTGTACAACGCCAATTCCCAGAGCTTTTCCGATGTGGAGAGCCTGCCCCCGCAGGGTAGCGCCTATATCGTGCTGATGCTCATGGTACCCAAGGACTGGAAGCAGCTGAAGGTCACCTATGTGCCCACCTTCCTGGAGGACAAGAGCCTGACCTTTGTCATGAACGCTTCCGACGTGATCCGCAGCTGACAGAATCACCAGAAAAACTGCTTAAACTTCGTCTAAAATGCGCGATGCTACCACAAAATCTTCACATTTGTTTTGCGGAAAGTCATTGACATTTTTCTCTGTTTCGCCTATTGTATAGGTAGTGCCCTATGGCAGAATCTGTATCGATGTGTCCCAAAGGAGGAACGAATATGACTGGGGAATTTTCCCGCCGCTCTTTCCTGAAATATACCGCACTTACCGCTGTGGCTGTAGCGGGCAGCAGCCTGCTGACCGGCTGCTCTGGCTATGCCCCGGTGCAGCACGCTCCCGGCACCAGCAACAAGGTACTGAAGGTGGTTTCCACGCTGGACCGGGTGGAATACGATAAAGATACCAACACCACCTTGTTCCGGCTGGTAGTGACCAACGGCCGTGTTAATGCACTGGAAGTGACCAAGGCGAACTTTGCCGTGAAGGCAGACGGATATCTGGCCGACCAGAACAATAAGCTGGAGGTGACCAGCCCGGATGCACTGAGTTATCAGGTCAAGCAGGGCGAGACCGTTACCTACCATGTAATGGCAAAGGGTCTGAATGCGCTGACCGACGGCCCTGTGACCCTTACTTTCTATCCCGACCTGCAGTATCCTGAGTTCAACGCCAATTGGGAACTGGCCGCAGATGTTCTGGAACCGGAACTCTCCGATCCCTCTACGACCTGACCTTCCGGGCCGGAAGAACATACTGGTAAATAACGGAGGAATAAGTTATGTCTTATACATTTTCCCGCCGCGCATTCCTGAAGTATTCGGCAGCTACCGCAGTAGCTGTGGTCGGTGCCGGTCTGCTGAACGGCTGTGAATATCAGGACCCCAAAAACCCGGTCTGCAAAACGCTGCCCGGCACCGTCACCAGCGATCTGCAAGTGAGAGCCTCCCTGAAGAGCATGAGGATCGAAAACGGTACCTGCAACATGGAGATGGATATCGAGTCCATCCGTGCAAATCCCATCCGGCTTGTCACAGACTGCTTCTCGCTCGCTGTAAAAGATGCTGAGGGTAACCAGCGCTACTTCAGCTTGAACAACGGCGGCGTGCAGATCTTGGATGCTGAGAACAGCCGGATCGAGAAGAAGAAGCCCGTCACGATCCATCTGGCAGCAGCCAACTTCCCCACGCTGCAGGATGGCGACACCGTGGTGTTCCAGTACATCCCCATCCGCGAGAACTCCGAGTATTCTATGGTTTGGGAGATCACCAAGGAAGTGTACGATGCGTGCAACGAGCCGTCGTCCAGTTCCGGTTCCAGCGGGGCATCGGAGCCCGATGCGAGCACTACCGCCTGACCTTTGAAGCATGACCACAGGCCGCTGCACAAAGCTTTGTGCAGCGGCCTGTTTTTGTGTGTGGCTGTTTGGAAACAGCTGTCTGCGCATCTGGCCGCAGCATCCGGCGCGGCACATGGAGAAAAGTGTTGACGGCAGCAGGCTTTTTTGTTATACTATATAAGGTTTATTATGGAGATGTATCGAAGTGGTCGTAACGAGAACGACTCGAAATCCAAGTGGATGCTTCGCTGGATGTCTCCGTATCACACGAGAGAACGTCAATTTTGATGTCCTGACAGGCTTCAAAACCTGTCTGAACGATGCGTTTTCTA
>OIYQ01000753.1_pt1 | contig 12962 bp, 10 predicted proteins | sample 1588311 | NCBI WGS metagenome assembly OIYQ01 (sample SAMN03283244) | human gut metagenome | biome: human-associated habitat; material: feces | host: Homo sapiens | place: Peru | collected 2012
ACCTGCTACCACACGGGTTGTGCAGATAGAACCCGGACCGATACCGATTTTAACAGCGTCCGCACCTGCTTTGATGAGTGCTTCGGTAGCTTCTGCTGTTGCAACATTACCTGCGATAAGTGATACATCAGGAAATGCTTCCTTAACTTTTGTAACATTTCTGATGATGTTTTCGGAGTGACCGTGAGCCGAGTCAAGAACAAATGCGTCAACGCCTGCTTCATAAAGAGCCTGTGCACGGATAAGCACATCGTCTGTTACACCGAGAGCGGCTGCACAAAGAAGTCTGTCCTTGCTGTCACGGGCTGTGTTTGGATATTTAACGGCTTTTTCAATGTCCTTGATTGTTACAAGACCTGTGAGCTTGCCGTTTTCGTCAATAAGAGGAAGTTTTTCAACTTTTGACTTCATCAAGATGTTTTTTGCTTCTTCAAGAGTTGTGCCTGCAACTGCTGTGATAAGTTCTTCTTTAGGAGTCATTACGGTAGAAATTTTTACACTGTAATCTTGGATAAAACGAAGGTCACGGTTTGTAAGAATACCTACAAGGGTGCCGTCGTCCTCACAAATCGGAACACCGCTGATTTTGTATTTACCCATCAACATATCTGCGTCTTTTACGCTGTGATGAGGGGAGAGATAAAACGGATTGAGAATAACGCCGTTTTCGCTTCTTTTAACCTTGTCAACTTCGGTAGCCTGTTCTTCGATAGTCATATTTTTGTGGATAACACCGATACCGCCTTCACGGGCAATGGCAATAGCCATTCTTGATTCGGTTACAGTGTCCATAGCAGCAGTCATAAGCGGAATGTTAAGACTGATGTCTTTTGTAAGTTTTGTCTTGAGCGACACACCGTCCGGAGTTACATCGGATTTTGCAGGGATAAGCAAAACATCGTCAAATGTAAGTCCTTCTTTTACAAATTTTTCTCCGTATTCTTTCATAACAACCTCCTATAAATTATAATATTTGAATATTTAAACTATCATACCATTTTAAAGGTATTAAATCAAGAGTTTTTTATTTCTCTGCCGTCTCAACGATTTTTGCAACTGTTTGTTCAACCGTGTTGCTGTCGCAGTCTATAACAACATCTGCCCACTTTTGGTACATAGGCAGTCTTTCGTTGTACATATCTTTGAGCGAACTGCCTTTTCTTACAACTACTCCTCGTGTGGTGATGTTTTTTATTCTGTCAACCATAGTGTCATAGCTGAGGTTTAAGAAAATTATCTTGCCGCTTTTTTTGAGGTGTTGCATTGATTTGTCGCTGTAAACAACGCTTCCGCCGGTTGCAACAACCGTTGCGTTTATGTCAAGTGACAAAATCGTGCGTTCCTCCGCTTTCAAAAAGTATTCAACGCCGTTTTCGTCAATGATGTCCTGAAGTTTCTTTTCTTCAAGTCCCTGAAACAGCAGGTCTGTGTCAAAAAAATTCTTCAGCAGAGCCTTGGCAGCAAGCACGCCGCATGTACTTTTGCCGCTGCCGGGCATTCCGATTAATATAATGTTTTCCTTGTTCATTATTTCAGTCCAACCTTTTTGCAGTTATATTCCATAGGGCAGATGTCACACTTCGGCTTTCTTGCCGAGCATATATCTCTGCCGAAAAGCACTATCCTGTGACAGAAATCCGAGCCTTCTTCACTCGGTATTATTTTTTTGAGAGCAAACTCGATTTTTTTCGGGTCTTTTTCATTCACAAGACCTATTCGGTTTGCAATTCTTATCATATGTGTATCAACAACTATCGATTCTTTGCCGTAAACATCGCCGACAATGAGGTTTGCCGTTTTTCTGCCCACACCGTTAAGCGTGATTAAGTCGTCAATATTGTCGGGAACGACTCCGCCGAAGCGATCACGCACGCCTTTTGCCATATCAATTATGGAAGCCGCCTTGCTTTTGTAAAATCCGCAGGAACGGATAATTTCTTCAATGTCCTTGACATCGGCGTTGCAGTAGTCGTCAAGCGTTTTGTATTTTGCAAACAGAGCAGGAGTGACGAGATTTACTCTTGCGTCCGTGCATTGTGCCGACAGCCTTACCGCTACCAAAAGTTCAAACGGGTTTGACGAATTGAGCGAGCAAATTGCTTCGGGATATTCTTTTTTGAGAACCTTAATTGCGTTTTGCGCTCTTTCTTTTTTCGTCATTTTTGCCTTTTATTCTGCTCCAATATTCCTTGTGAGCCTGTTCGTTTTTGTTTGTTCCGTATTCGTAGTATTTTGTGTTTTTCAATTTGTCGGGCAGATATTGTTGCTCTGTCCAATGATTTGGGCAATCGTGAGGATAAACATAGTGTTGTCCTTTGATTTCTGCGTCCTCGCCGTCATAATGCTTGTTTTGAAGCTGTCGGGGAATAGGACCGAAATTGCCTTTTTTTACATCCGCCATTGCTGTGTTTATCGCTTCGTAGGCACTGTTTGATTTTGGCGACTCGGCAACAAGAATGACTGCGTCTGCAAGCGGAATTCTTGCCTCCGGTAAGCCGACCATCATTGCCGCGTCAACCGCCGCCTTGACAATCGGAATAATCTGCGGATATGCAAGCCCGACATCTTCGCAGGCGCACACCATAAGCCGTCTGCAAGCCGACGGCAAATCACCGGCTTCAAGCAATCTTGCAAGGTAGTGAAGCGCGGCATTTGTGTCCGAACCCCTCATGCTTTTTTGGTATGCCGATACAATGTCGTAGTGCTCGTCGCCGTCTTTGTCGTATCGCATGGCGGATTTTTGCGTCAGTTCCTCTGCGGTTTCAATGCTTACGGCTTTCACTCCGTTAATTGTCGGCGTTGCAAAGTAGCAATTTTCCACGCTGTTGAGTGCTTTGCGTACATCGCCGCCGCAACCTTGTGCGATTTTTTTAACCACATCATCGGAGTAGGTGATTTTGAGGTTGTTTTCTTCTTCTAAAAACTTAAAACCTCGCTCGACTGCAGGGATAATATCCGTATAATTGAGTGCCTTAAATTCAAATACCGTAGAACGGGAAAGTATAGCCGAATAGACATAAAAATACGGATTTTCGGTGGTAGAGGCAATAAGTGTTATCTTGCCGTTTTCTATGTATTCAAGGAGCGATTGCTGTTGGCGCTTGTTGAAATATTGTATTTCGTCAAGATAAAGCAAAATTCCGTTTGGTGCGGAAAAAGTGCCTATTTCGGACACAATATCTTTTATATCCTGCGTTGATGCGGAGGTGCCGTTGAGCTTTCTCAACGCACGCTTTGTTTTGTTTGCTATGATTGAGGCGACCGTTGTTTTGCCGACACCTGAAGGTCCGTAGAATATCAGGTTTGGTATGTCGCCGTTTTGTATCATATTGTAAAGTGCTTTGTCGGGGGATAGCAGGTGCTTTTGCCCAACTACATCTTTTAGTTCGGTTGGTCTTATTCTGTCTGCCAACGGTTTATTCATCTGTTTTCTCCTTTGAAAAAACACAGCCGCAGAAATTCTGTCTGTACAGGCTGTATTCTTTGCTTAGTTCGATAGAACGCTTGTAGCCCTCTTTCTTTTTGAAGTCGGACGGCAACCATTTTATGCTGTACTTTTCCGCAACTTCAAAGCCTATTTGATTAATCTTTTGGCTGTTTTTAAGGGGACTGATTGAAAGGGTTGTGCAAAAATAATCAAAGCCTTGCTCTTTTGCTAGTTTTGCCGTGCTTTCAAGTCGCATACGGTAGCACCTGAAGCAACGCTCACCGCCTTCGGGAATGTCCTCGTAGCCTTTTGCAATGCTTAAAAAGTCGCTGTAATCATATTCTCCGAGCACCAAGTTAATCGGGTGTTTTGCCGGTAATTCGTCAATCAACCTTTTTTGCTCGGCAAATCTTTTGTCAAATTCTTCTTTCGGCGAAATATTGGGATTGAAGTAGTACACCGTGATGTCAAAGTAATTGCTTAGGTATTCAAGCGTATAGCTTGAGCACGGTGCACAGCAGGAATGCAAAAAGAGTTTTGGCACTTCGCCGTTTAAGTTATCGATTATTTTGTCTAATTCTTATTTGCTGAGATACGGTCCCGAATTTACTTTGTTGCCGTCAATGATAAGTTCAAAGTGGCAGTGCGGACCTGTTGAATTGCCTGTTGAACCGCCTCTTGCGATTTGCTGACCTTTTTTAACGGTTTGACCCGTGCTTACAAGAAGCTGTGAATTGTGGGCGTAAAGTGTTACGATTTTTCTGCCGAGATTATCCGTGCCGTGGTAAATCATAACATATTTGCCGTATGAATAATTGAGTTCTCTTGTTTTGATAACAATACCCTTTTGTGCGGCAACAACTTTTGAGCCGACCGGGTAAGGATAGTCCGTGCCGGTGTGTGGCTTGCCTGAGCTGTAATGACCGAAGCCGCAGGAAATTGAATAATGTCCCGGAGCGGGATAGGTTAAATTGAGCACAGCCGCCGAATTGTAATACAGCGGGGAAGTGTTGCTGTCGGCAGAGGTTGTGTGCTTGTTGCCGTTCTTATCAGATTTTACTGCCGTTGTAGCTTCTTCGGGAGTTTTAAGACCGCTTAAAACGCTGTTGATTTCGTTGTCAACCTGTTTCAAGAGTTCTTCATCCTCATATTTGTATTCGCTGTACATTTGAGTTTTTTGTGCATATTCGGCAAGAAGCGAGTCACTCTCGGCTCTGTCCTGTGCAAGTATAATCTTCTTTTGTGCAATTTCAGCCTGCTTGCTTTCAATTCCGTCACGCTCTTTTTCGATGATGGCGGTTTTTTCGTCAAGAACTGTCTTGCTGTTTTCAAGTGTGGCTTTTTGCTTGGCGATTTCTTTGCTTTTCGCATTAATTTCTTTTGTCTTTTTCTTTGCTTCTTTAAGGAGCTTGGCATCCGATTTTGAAACGGCTTTTATCATTTCGTAGCGTGATAAAAACTGACTGATGTCCTTGCTTGTAAAAAGAGCCACCAAAATGCTGTCCGAACCCGATATGTACATTGCTCTCATTCTCAGACAGTAAGCATTGTAGGTTTTTTTGAATTCTTTGTTTAACTTTTCAATCTCGCCGTTTGTTTTGTCATATTGCTTTTGAACGCTTTTGATTGCTTTTTTCAGCTCTTTTGTTTCTTTTTTTAAGCCTTTGATTTTTGCTCTTGCAGTTGAAATTTGGTTGTCAAGCACGCTCAAGTCCTGGTTCATATAGCCGATTTTTTCATCAAGTGAGTTGATGTATTCTTCGGTCGCCATTTGACTTTTTTCGTATTTTGCAAGCTTTTCTTCACTTTCCTTGAGTTTTGCCTCAAGGTCGGTTTTTTGCTGATTTAAGGCTTCTTCGGGTGATTGCGTGGTTAACTCCGTTGTTGCTTCGGCAGCGGAGGCAGCCTTTTGTGTGCTTGTGTTTGCCGTTGTATTTTCAGCGGCAAATGCACTGATTCCGCCTGTTGACAGCATAGCTAAAGATATTAATATTGCGAGTGATTTTTTTATAATCGGTTTCAAAATGAAACGCCCCTTGTTTTGCTTAGATTTTATATTTTAGATTTTATATTAAGGTAAATAATGTGCAGGATTTGTGCAACTGCTGTATGAGCCGTCACCGAGTCTTACTTCAAAATGAAGGTGAGGACCTGTTGAGTTGCCTGTTGAACCGCTGAGTGCGATTTGTTGACCCTTGCTTACATGCTGACCTGCCGACACCGAGCGAACGCTGTTGTGTGCATAAAGCGTGTATACCGTTTCGCCGTTTTTGTTTGGCTTGTCATGCATAATAACGATGTATCTGCCGTAGCTGCAATATCCGCCGCCGTGGTAGCTTTTTTTGCATGTGCTTCTGTTGCAGGTGATGTCCTTAGAGATGATAACCGTACCGCTGTCTGCCGCAACAATCTTGTGACCTGTTGTGCCGCCTGTCGAAAAGTCGCATCCGGTATGACCCCTATATGCACCGTATGCACAGGTGATTCTTGTGTAATCAGGGCACGGATAGGTCATATTGATAAACTCTGAGACTATATCTTCGGTTGTTTCTTCCGTTTCTTCCTCTGTGGTTGTTACCTTTGTGGTTGTTTCGTTTTTCTTAGTTGTGGTATGCTTTGTCGTGGTATGCTTGGTTGTAGTATGCTTTTTTGTTGTGGTAGGCTTTTTCGTTGTAGCCTTTTTAGTGGTTGTTTGCTTGTTTTGATATTTTTTGATGGCTGCCTGAATGTCACTGTCGATTTGGTCAATCTCTTCCTGCGTCATATCATGAAGCTCTGAATATTCCTTTGTTTTGTCGTTGATTTGCTGAAGAACGGTGTTTGCTTCTGTTTGCTGTTTTTCCATAGCCGTTTTTTTCTTTTTCATTTCGGCTTCTTTTTGGTTTAGCGATACTTGTTGAATTTTTAAACTTTCCGTATCGGATTTAAGCACCTTTTGTGTTTTGTTAAGTTCTTCTTGCTTTTTGTTGAGCCTTTTTTGTGATTCTTGAAGTTCGGTAATTTTGGCATTAACATCCTGCATAAGTTTGCCGTCTTTTCTTGATACGGCGGCAACCATTTCAAGCCTTGTCAAAAAGTTTTCTATTCCGTCAGCCGAAAGCAAAAACGAAAGCACACTTTCTGTTTCGCCGCTGATGTATATCGCTCTCATTCTTTGACAGTATTTTTGTTGAACTTCCGTATAGTCGCTTTCAAGCTGCTGTGTGTTTGCTGTCATTGTTTTGAGGTCGGATTCGATGTCAGCCAAAGTCTTTGTATTTGTTTGAATGTTTTTTTCCGTTTGGTTAACTCTGTTTTCTGTTTGGTTAACATCGTTAAGAGTGATGGAATATTGCTCTTTTAACGTGTCCAGCTTTGTGTCAATAACATTAAGATATTCCTGTGTGTCCTGTTTTTCTTTGCCGAGTTCTTTCAGCTTTTTGTTTGTTTCCTCAAGTTTCTTTTCGAGTTCTTCTTTTCGCTGTTCTTGAGATTTGGTTACGGCTTTTGCAGTGCTCGCTCCAACGGGTGTGCAAATTGCCGCACTTGTGCATATTAAGCACGCACTCATTAAAACAGAAATGAGTTTTTTTGTATACTTCTTCATATTTTGCACCTCCGTAAAAATCTACATAATAATTTTACCACAATTATTATTATAAGTAAAAGGTAAATTATGTATTTTTCATATTTTTTACATTATATTAAAAAAACGGGAACGAAACAGCAAAAAACTCTCCTTAATAAAAAGGAGAGTTTTGACATGTTGTAGGCTGTTGAGAAAGGTTCTGAATTTCGTTTTCTTGCGAAGGAAGATGTATATAAATACCTCGACTGAGCAAAAAACGGAAAACGCCAAAAGTACCGCAAACTCGATGTTTGCGGCACTTTTCTTTAATTAATATTATTAAATTAATAGTATTCCGAGATAGGTAAGCCTATTTTAATTAATGTGTATTAATATAATTTTGGCGTGGTTCAGGGGCTTTATCGACAGTCTGTTATAAATAGTTAAACGGGTTAACTCTTGTACCGTTTACACGCACCTCAAAGTGACAGTGCGGACCTGTTGAATTGCCGGTTGAACCGCTTCGTGCGATAACCTGACCTTTTGTTACATGTGAGCCTACACCTACAAGAAGTGTGGTGTTGTGTGCATAAAGGGTTGAGAGTCCGTTGCCGTGGTCGATTACAAGATAGTGGCCGTAGCTGTAATTGAGGTTTTTGGCAATGATTACTGTGCCTGATGCCGCAGCATGAACAGGTGAACCCGATGGAACAGGGAAGTCAACGCCACCGTGGTAACGACCGCTTGAATAGTTAGGGTAGCCTGCCGATACTCTGCGAGAACTTGTTGGATAACCGAGTGTTCCGCTGTAAGCGCCGCTGCCGTATGAACCGCTGCTTGAACCTGTGTTAACAGATGATGATGACTGAGCCTTGCGGATTTCAGCCGCAATTTGTGCTTCGATTTTTGCAATTTCGTCCTCGTTGTCAGAAATACTTTCCTGATATTCGGCTGTTTGGCTGTTGAGTTTACGCATCATAGAATTTGCTTCGTTTATTTCCTTGTCAAGCTCGGTCTTTGATGCGTTAACGGTTGCAATGTTGCTGTCAAGCTTGTCCTTTTGACTTTGAAGTTTTGCCTTGTCATCTTTGAGGTCAAGACGCTTCTTTTCCAAATCAGCCTTGTCCTTTTCAATCTCGTTCATTTTATCCATAAGTCCATTGAGAGTGTCACTGTCCTTTTTTGAAACGGATTTAATCATTTCGGAACGGGTAAGGATTGAACTGATGTCACTGCTTGTAAGCAAAACCTCAAGGTTGCTTGCATGACCCGATACATACATCGCACGGAGTCTTTGGCAGTATTCGTCAAAGGTTTTGTCAAATTCAGCCTGCTTTGCGTCAATATCGGACTGGATTTTGTCGATTTGATTTTTAGTATCGTTGATTTTGTTTGTAACGGTGTTAATGCTTTTTTGCAAGTCGTTTGCTTCGGATTTGAGGGTGCTTATTTTGTCCTTGAGTGCCTGAATTTTGGTATCAAGTGCGGATATGTATTCCTCGGTGTCCTTTTTTTGACCCGAAAGCTTGTTGATTTTTGATTGAGCTGCGTCAATCTGATTTTGAATTTTTTGCTTTTTGTCACGGAGTGCAGAAGTGCTTGCGGCATATGAGGTTGAAGTTCCTCCGACAATGCTGAAGGCAAATGCACATGACAAAATAACGGAAATTATTTTTTTAAATTTAAACTGCACTTATCTCACTGCCTTCCTTTGTAAGATATTTTCTCATGGTGATGAGCGAACCGCCGACACCGCTGACAATGCCTATTGCAACGAATATGCCGAGCATAGGCAATGCGTAATCAACAAAATTGAGCGGAACCAATCCTATTGAGCTGAACACATCGCCGAATCGGCTGATGGCAAGCTCGTATATTCCCCAAACGGCGAACAACGACAGAGCACCTGCCACAACGCCGAGGATTATACCCTCAACAACAAACGGAAGCTGAACAAAGCTGTTTGTTGCACCGACAGATTTCATAATGCTGATTTCAAGTCGGCGTGAGTATACCGTGAGTTTGATTGTGTTTGAAATGATGAACAACGAAATTGCAAACAGTACGGCAATAATTACTATTGAAATAATACTTATACCGTTTGAAAGCTTTGCAAGCTTTTTTGCAAGGTCGGTGTTTTGTCTTACTGTGTAGACATGGTCAAGCTTTTTGATTTTTTTAACCGTATCCGAAAATTTTGTTAAGTCCTTAACCGTAACCTTATATGCGTCCGGAAGAGGAATTTCATCGGTTGTTTCGGTAAAAAATTCTGCCTGTGCTTCATCCATTGTGGCAATCTGTTCTGCCCAAGCGTCTTCCTTGGCAACAAATTCGATTTTTTGCACATTATTGATTTTGTTGAGCTGAATGCCCATTTCATCAATATCGGCGTCTGTTGCTTTGTCATCGATATACACCATGATTACATTTTCATCTTCGATTTTTTGAACAAGCGAGTTGATGTTCAAAAATATCATAGATGCCGAACCGATGAGCACCAAACAACTGAGCAATACGCAAATTGATGCAACCGACATCATACGGTTTGTCCAAGTGTTACGAAAGCCCTCTTTTACAAGGTATCTGAAACTTGCTCCCGACATTACTGCTCACCTCCCTGTGCCAATTCGTTGAGGTCAACCGTGCCCTCGGATGACTCATCCGCAACGGAGCCGATGTTTTCTTTTTTGCTTTCATCGCTTTGCGGTTCTGTGCTGTTTTCTTCCAAATCTTCAAAAACTTCTGTCAAATTTTCGTTCTTGACATCCTGTTCATAATAGAACATATCGTTTTCTTTCTTTGTTTCTTTGGTTTTGAATTTTGCAAATGTTGGGTCAGGTGTATCGGATACAACCTTGCCCTTTTGAATAACGATAACTCGGCGTTGGAATGTACGCACAAGATCGTGCTCGTGAGTAACCATTACAACCGTTGTGCCGTTGTTGTTGATTTTTGTAAGCAACTCAACAATCTCGTGGCTCATCTCTGGGTCAACATTACCGGTAGGCTCATCGGCAATGATGAGGTCCGGATTGTTAACAAGTGCTCTTGCAAGCGAAACTCTCTGCTGTTCACCGCCCGAAAGTTCGTTTGGCATTGAGCGTGCCTTTTGGCTGAGGCCTACAAGCTGAAGAATGTATGGTACTCTTTTTCTTATATCCTTTTCTTTTGTGCCGATAACACGCATTGCAAATGCAACATTGTCGTACACGCTCATTTTAGGTATAATTCTGAAGTCTTGGAAAACTATACCCATTGTTCTTCTGTAATACGGTACTTGACGCTTTTTCATCTTTGTTGATGCGTAGCCGTTTACAATAACTTCGCCTGATGTCGGTTTTTCCTCGTGCATGATAAGTTTTAAAAATGTACTTTTACCTGCACCCGATGAGCCGACTATAAATACAAACTCTCCGTCCTCGATTTTGATGTTTACATTTTCAAGGGCGTGAGTATCGTTGCTGCCGTAGATTTTTGTAACATCTCTGAATTCTATCACAGCTCTCACTCCTAACTTTTCGTGTTTGTTATATTAAGTAATAAAAATCGTAATATGCGGTTTTACCCAATAATTAAATATATAATATAACAATCACGAGCAAATATCAAGTGTTTTATGTTGCTATTTTGTAAAAATTGTAACAGATTTGTAAACAATTGCCAAAAAAACAGAGGGCGGAAATTATCCGCCCCCGTAAAATTGTTTTTATGCTTTTGTGATATAAAGTGAAGTTGTGTCGGTGTTTGAATTGTCAACATACCAGCTGTTGCCGATTCTGACAACATAAACGGTTGTTGTTGCAACAACTTCGTCCTTTTGGTTTTTAACCTCAACCGTGCACTCGTCAACCGCTTCAATGCTGTCTGCAACATTGAGGTTATCAAACGCAGATTTCATTGCTTCGGACTTCTTTTCGTCAAGCGTGTCTGCAACCGTTCCGCCCTTTTGGATGATAGGGAGAACTCTGTCCTTGTAGCTTTTGGCATAAGCCTTTACCTCGTCCTCGGAGAGCTCTGTTGTTTTTGTTACGGTTGTTGTGAGCTTGTAGTTCTTGCCGTAAAGCTCTTGATAAGCACCTGTCGAAGCCTTTTGAAGAACAGTCTTTTCGTCGGCTGCAAGCTTTTCTTCCGTACCGGTGAGCTTGTCGGCATAGGTTTGAACATTGGATTCAAAAACGCTGAACATAAAATCTGTGTCCATATAATCGTCTTGAAGAACAGCCACTCTGACTTCTTTAAGCTTTGCAAAATATGCGCTGTAAAATTCGTCATAATTTTGAAGTCCGACTGTTTTTACAAGTTCGTCATAGTAATCGTACATTGTATTGTAGATGGTGTCAAGAAGTTTTGTTTCTTTCTTGCTGCCTGTACCGATTTCCTTGTTTTGCTCAACTTTCTTTTCGCCTTTTTTCTTGCCGTCATTGTCGTTTACATAAGGAGCCATATAAGCGTTGATTACAAAGTTGCCGAACTTTTGATTTTTTGATACCAACGAAACCTTGAGTGCGTTGTATCCGTCACCTGTTTGTACAACGGTGTCGGCATATGATTGAGCAACCTTTTCAGGTGAAAACGCATTGTATCTGGTGGTAAATGCAAAAACAGTTAAACCAACGAGAATTGCGGCAACAAGAACACCTGCAATTACGCCGTAAAGTCCTGCTTTAAAGCCTTTTTTTGATTCTGTCATAGCATATCCCTCCTTATTCTGCAGCTTCAACCGAAACTTCTTCGGCTGCTTCTGCTTTTTCTGCTTCTTCCTTTGCTCTCTTTTCAAGGAGTGCGGCAGTAATTCTTTCCTTCTTCTCGCCTACCATATCATAGAAAAGAACAGGGATGAACTGAAGAATTACAAAGATAGCAGGGATAACCGTGTAAATTGCAAGGAACTTTGTAAGAACCTCGTCCGATTGTGCGGCATATGCAACATTTTGGCTTGTTGAGAATTGGTATCCCGACCATGAATAAACGAGAACCGGAGCAAGCCATTTTGTACCTGCCGATGCGATTTTTGAGAAAAGGCCGTAGCCTGCGTATGCAAGACCCTCTTGTCGCTTGCCTGTTTTGTATTCCATTTCATCAATACAGTCGGCAATCATAATGTTTGGAGTGGTGTTTGTGTTGCCATGCTGAATGCCGCAGAAGAAGTTGAGGATGAGGAACGGAACGATGAGGTTGCTGTTGAAGCCTACACCCTTTGATACAAGGTACAAAATCGCCATTGCGGACGCACCGTAAACGCAGAAAATGATGTATGTCTGCTTTGTTGAGAACTTTTTGAGTACAAAGTTTACGAGGAGTGTACCTACTGCTGTACCGATACCCATAGGGAGCATAAGTGCAAGTTTAAGACCTTTTGAACCGAGGAGATAAACTGCTATGTAAAGTGATACCGTGCCGTAAACGCCTCTGCCGAAGCCGAAGAGTTTTGTAAGAGAAACCATAAGCAGGTTTTTGTTTGTGAAAACAAGCTTGATGGATTCTGCAAGCGATACTTTTTCGCTTGTGTAAGGTACACGCTCTTTGTTGTTTGCAAAGAAAATCATTACAAAAATAGTCATACCGAGTGCACAAACAGCTGTTGAAATGATGAGGTCAAGACCCTGACCTTCGGCATTTTTATACTGTTGTTGACCCATAAGTGCTTTCATAATAAGCGGCACAACAATGATTACTACCTGACCGCCGGATTGACCTACCGAACGGAGAAACGACGAAATAGAAATCGCTGTTGAACGCTCGCTCGGATTTGGCGAACAGAGTGCGCCGAAGCAGTTTGACGGTGACTCTACCGCACAGGAAATTGCTGTGTAAAGTGAATAGATAACAAACATCCATATTGTTGCAACGGTAAACGATGATGTGTTAGGTGCAACAAATACGAGCATTGAGATGATGGCAAGCGGAATAGCGCCGAAACCTACCCAAGGCTTAACCTTGCCGAGCGGTGTTCTTGTTCTGTCAACCAAAACACCGATTACAAGTTCG
>OIYQ01000757.1_pt1 | contig 12940 bp, 10 predicted proteins | sample 1588311 | NCBI WGS metagenome assembly OIYQ01 (sample SAMN03283244) | human gut metagenome | biome: human-associated habitat; material: feces | host: Homo sapiens | place: Peru | collected 2012
GACACTGGCCGTCATGCCCAGCTGCATGCCTGCCGGCGGATTGGTTACGGTCACGCAGACTTTATACGTACGAGATGCCGCATCTGCCATCGGCGCTACTTCTCGGACAACACCGCTTGCGTTTTGTCCCTGCAGAGCCCAAAAGGAAATACCCACTTCTTTGCCAATAGGGAAATCTGCCAAGCGATTTTCCGGCACATTAATTTGTACTTCCAAATCCCCCGTATGAACCAATGTCAATACGGTCTGTCCGGCACCGACTACCTGCCCGACTTCCCCGACGACGTTGGATACGACACCATCGGCATCGGCTGTCAGCTGCGTATACGATAATTGATTCTGCTGAGCCTGCTGCACGGCTATTGCCTGATCGTACTGGGCCTGCGCCTGATTGTACGCCGTCTGGTATTGGTCCAGTACAGCAGCACTGACCGCATCCTCATTAAATAATTGCTGATACCGCGCCAAATTGGATTGTGCCAGCTGCAACTGTGCCTGCGCCGAGCTAACCTGGGCCTGTGCCTGATTGACGCTTTGGGCTATATCCTGCGGATTGATCGTCATCAAAACATCGCCGGCATGCACCATGCTGCCGAGCTGTACATTGCGCCGTAATCCGGCCGCCTGCCTGAAACGCCAGATTGCTTTCATACCGGCCTTTGACCGTACCGGAATACATACCGGCAGTACTATCCGCGCCTTCTGCCCCTACCTGTATAGTTTTGACAAGCTGCGCTTTTTCCTTGGGCTGTTCCTGCTGTCCGCAGCCGCTAAGGCTCAAGACGAGCGATACGGCAACTACGGCAGACAACCAAGACATCTGTGTTTTCATGTTTCTAACTCTCCTTTCTCTGACAAATCCATCTTACCTGTAAGATTTCTAATAATCCGGAATTAACTTCCATTATTTCTTTTTTCCATAGGGAATCGTAGTCTCTGCTGCCAGATGTAATTCTGTTTCAGATACATATTTATAGAGTTTTTCCTCTTTTCGTGGTTCCACATGATCCGTCCAAAGCTCACACTGACTAATTACTGTGCTTATTGCAAAATCATAGTCTTCCGGCGGATACTTATATTTCTTAAGGAGTCGCTTAACCATCTTGCGCATCTGCGCTCTAGCAGTTTCTTTCTTCTGCCAATCGATAGTGCGATTCTTACGAAGCATTTCTGTAAGTTCTCTTGTCAAAGCAATCAATTCATCATTCTTATAAAAATCCTTGATATGCTCCGGTTTTGTAAGGGCATCATAAAATGCAAGCTCTTCTTGTGAAAGCCCCAGTTCCTGACCATTCTTATAGAGATTTGCAATCTCTTCTGCAGTTTTCAGAAGCTCCTTAATAACCTCTTCATTGGTGATGAGTCCGTTATAATAGGAGTTCATCAGTTGTGCGATCTTCTCCGAAAATTTTTGTGACTGTACCACATTGGTTCTCTTGTAGAGAGACACTTGCTCAGCCATCAGTTTTTTCAAAATCTCGACAGCTATATTTTTTTCCTTCATTCTAGAAATTTCATCCAGGACTGTTGGATCAAACAAGCTGAAATTTTCACCGCCACTCTTGCTGCTGTCAAATAAGCTGATGACACCTTCGCTCTGTACGGCCGCTTTCAAAAGTTCATTGATTTGATCATTGATCTCAGTCAGCGACAAACTTTTTCCAGCAGTTCCACCATACGTGATCTTAATAACCGTAGAACGCAAAGCCTCCATATAAGCCGCTTCATGCCGTTCCTGCTCTGTAGTCATACTGGAACAAAGCGAGTGGGATTGTTTCAAAAGCATGGCTTCCTTCAAGAACAAATCTTTTCTTTCTGGAACACTTGCATCAAGAATAAAGTTTACGCCACCCGAAATAAGCTTAGCCATTGTAAGTGGAGAGCCACCTACAAATCCGCTAAAATCAAAGCCATGCAATAAATCTTTGCAGACTTGCAGCTTTTCCTGAAACTTCGGATATGCCATCTTTGCAATGTTCATATCACCATATTTAGCCTGATCGCGTTTCGTATATTCCTTCATGGCAGCCTTTAAAGCGGATGCAATTCCAACATAGTCTACGATCAATCCGCCCTCTTTATCCTTGAATACACGGTTAACACGGGCAATAGCCTGCATCAAGTTATAACCATGCATCGGCTTATACACATACATGGTAGCCAAAGAAGGTACATCAAAACCGGTGAGCCACATATCAACTACAATGGCAATCTTCATCGGGTCATTGTTATCTTTAAACTTCCTTGCGAGCTCCTCTTTGTGCGATTTAGTTCCGATGATCTCTTTCCAATCTTCCGGGTCATTATTGCCGCCAGTCATAACCACACCGACTTTATCCGTCCATGTGGGTCTAATTTTCAAGATACGGCGATAGATTTTCATTGCAATCGGACGAGAATACGCCACAATCATAGCTTTACCCGTCAGAAGATTTGCTCTATATTTTTCGTAATGTTCAACAATATCATCACAGAGAGATTCTATCGTAGAATCAGCTCCCAGCACGCTTTCCATCTGACCAAGCATTTTTTTGCTCTTCTCGATTGTTTGTGCGTCGGACTGCTGCTCTAAGACATCGTAAGTGGAATCAATTAATGCTAATGTGTTCTCATCCAGCTTCAAATGAACAACTCGGCTTTCATAATAAACCGGGCGAGTAGCACCATCTTCCACCGCCTGTGTCATATCATAAACATCGATATAATCACCAAAAACTTCACGAGTATTTCTGTCTTTGGCTGAAATCGGTGTACCGGTAAATCCGATAAATGTAGCATTCGGCAATGCGTCATGGATAATACGAGCATGACCAATTACAGTATGCGCTTCCTTTTCACCGTTTTCATTCTCTGACATAACGATTTTTTCATCAAAACCATACTGCCCACGATGTGCTTCATCTGCCATAACAACAATGTTTCTGCGTTCGGACAAAGCTTTCTCTCCACGTTCAAACTTGAACATGGTTGTAAATATAATTCCATTTGCATTTCTGCCATCAAGAAGTGATTTTAAATGTTCCTTGCTCTCTGCCTGTACCGGTGTCTGACGCAAGAAATCTGCGCATTGTGAGAACTGTGCATAAAGCTGATCATCCAGATCAATACGGTCTGTCATAACTATGATAGTTGGACTATCTAATGCATCTTGCAATAAATGTGCATAGAATACCATCGACAACGACTTGCCAGAGCCCTGTGTATGCCAGAACACGCCGCCTTTACCATCGGTCTTCGTTGCTACCTTTGCCTTCTCTATCGCTTTGCGAACTGCAAAATACTGATGGTATCCGGCTAACACTTTGAATCGACTATTGCTGACGCCGGAGAAAAGAATAAAATTTTTCAAAATATCAAGTAGACGTTCCTTTTGGAACATCCCTTCAAAAAAGGTTTCAAAGGAAGCATACGCAGTATCTTCGTAATTACCGTCTTTGGTTTTCCATTCCATAAAACGATCTAATCCTGAGGTCATAGTCCCAGCCTTATTCGTAGATAAGTCGCTAATTACACAGATTGCATTGTAATAAAAGATAGATGGAATATCCTGCATATAATTGCGAATCTGATGATAGGCATTCTCAGCTCCTACCTCGTCCTTAGCCGGACTCTTCAATTCCATCAAAACAAGCGGCAATCCATTAATAAATAAAACAATATCCGGGCGACGGTTATTTCCGTTTTCTAAAAACGTAAACTGATTTACTACATAGAAAGAGTTGTTCTTTACGTTGGCGTAATCAATCAAACGTACAATAGATGATTGCTCCTCGCCATTCACAAAGAACTTAACCGTGATACCATTTTGCAGATAATCCATGAAAATGATATTCTTCTGCAGCAGGCTTCCGGTATCAAAATTCTTCAATTTGGCGAGCGCCTCATCTATAGCTTCTACAGGCAGACCACGGTTGATATGCACCAAGCTATCTCTCAGAATAGAGTCCAGAAGCGGACTGGTATAATCTCTATCAAAATCCGGAGCGTAGAGGTGGTCATAGCCCATGTTTTCAAACAATTCAATGATTGCTTGTTCGTAGGTATCTTCTGTAAATAAACTCGGCATATTCAACCTCCTGTATTTTTCGTTATGTTTCTATGATAAACAAGAATTTAGAGCAGCAAGCTCAGGCTATCTTTTCAAATGAGTTTTTAACTCTTGAAACGCTGCCTGATGGTTGGAAGCAATCCAGTTTGATAGATATTGCAGACTATCTAAATGGTCTTGCTATGCAAAAATATCGTCCAACTGCTGGCGAAACAGGCATTCCGGTTCTTAAAATCAAAGAACTTCGTCAAGGCTGCTGTGATGATAACAGTGAACTGTGTTCTCCAAACATTAAAAGTGAGTATATCATTCACGATGGCGATGTTATCTTCTCTTGGTCAGGCAGTCTGTTAGTTGATTTTTGGTGTGGCGGTATCTGTGGCTTAAATCAGCATTTATTCAAAGTAACATCAAACAAGTATGATAAGTGGTTCTATTATGCTTGGACAAAACACCATCTTGATCGCTTTATTGCCGTTGCTGCCGATAAAGCTACAACAATGGGACACATCAAGCGCGATGAACTTTCAAAAGCAGAGGTTCTCATACCCAACGAAGCAGACTACAAGCGGATTGGATATTTGCTTCAGCCAATTTATGATTTGATTATCGCCAACCGAATAGAGAACAAAAAACTTGCTGAAACAAGAAACACGCTTCTTCCAAAACTTATGAGTGGAGAAATTGATATATCGGAGGTGGATTATGAATAAAAAAGACCTCTCAATACCTTTTAATGCACCACTACGTCCACAAGACGCAGAATTACAAACATACGGTTGCAGAGCTATTAACCCAGATATATGTGGGAATAACGAATTGCCGGATGTCTGTGCCTTTTTCTCGAAAGATTGTATTTGTAAAAAGCCGTCACGAGCTTGGGAAAAGCAATACACCAAGCTTAATGGCTAAGCCACTAAATTCTTGTTTATCTTTTCATTCGTTTTGATTTTTTTATCTAATTGCCCAAGAATATCAACAACTTTTTTCTGTAAATCCAGTGACGGTAAACGTATCGGTATTTGTTCAATTACATCTCTTTTCGAAATATTTACTTGAACAGATCCGCTCGATCTAGAAACTATCGCATTATATCCTTCCCTTGAGGTGAAAAAATATTGCAAATACTCTGGTAATATTTTGCCCGTGTCAGCTCTTAAGATCAACAAAGCTTGACTTATAATACCCTTAGGATCTCCTTCTTTTATTATTGAAACTTTTCCAACTGTACCTGAGCAGCTAATGATCAAGTCATTTGTTTTTACTTGGAATCTTTGCATCACATTAAATTTTTTGTCATCGATAAAATACCTAAAATCTCTATGATCATAGATTGCATGTTGCTGCTCATAAACCGGAATCCCTGCATCTTTCATATCTCCACGTTTTAACGCAGAGCCGAATGGTCCTCTAATATAGCCTTTCTTTTGTAACACGTCTGAAAGTTTGACCTGTTCTCTACAATCCACATTGGCACCTTCCTAACCTATATATTTCCTATGAGCATGTTTCACATTGCTCTGTTTAACCATTGCATACTGCAAGGTCGTATCTATTCGTTTATGCCCTAAGAGTTGCCGTAACTGTTCTATAGGCATTCCCTTATCAATCGCCATCGTCGCAAGTGTTCTTCGGAACTTATGCGGATGAACTTTTTGAATATCCAACTGCTTACCTATTTCACGCAGGCGAGATTCGATACCGCCTATCTTGATTCTCTCATGCGGAGAGCGCAGAGTGACGAACAATGCCGGACTATTATCCGTTCTGCTGTCAATGTAGTTTTGCAGATGAATCTTTGTCCGAGCATCAAAGTATACGATGCGTTCCTTATCACCCTTACCGAATACTACACATTCACGCTCGTTAAAGTTGATGTCTGCTTTGTTCAGCAAAACCATTTCACCGATACGCATTCCGGTAGAAGCAAGCATATCAATTATCGCTAAATCCCGAAGCTCTGTGCAGCTATCACGCATTTTCTCCAAATCCTCATCTGTATAAGTTTCCTTGATATTGGTCGCCGTTTTCACCTTGTGGATGCGGCGAACAGGACTTTTCAGAATGTAATCTTCATCCTCCAGCCAAGAGAAAAAACTGGATAAAATCCTACGGATATTGTCAATCGTCACACGACTGGATTGGTTCTTGCTTTGATAATCCGTCAAATAGGAACGCAGGTCTTCCGTCTGAATGTGGCGGATGTCTTTGTTTATCGAAGCTACCATCGTCTCAATGGTTGTGCGATAATATTTCAGAGTTTTTTTTGAACAGCCTTCAATCCGCTTTGCCGAAACAAAAGTATCTATCAGCTTTGGATTGTCGTCTGTATCCTTTTTTCCTATCTGTGCTGTGATCTCACAGCCAAACAGTGCCTTTTCAAGCACCTTTTGCAACTGCTGCATTTGGGCGTTGTCGAGGTGTGGCAGCATTTGCTGCATCACCTCTGAAATAATTTGTTGTTTCATAGGTCATTCTCCTTCAAATTTATTTTCCAGAGAACGACTCAACGGCAGTTCCGTTGGCTTTATCTCCCGCCGTTGGTGGGAGTATTTAGGTTAAACAAGAATTTAGCGGCTTAAATCTCGATGTCTGAGACATCAAGCTCGCCGGATATCAATTTAGGCAGCAAGTTGTCTCGTAAGGCGGAAAGGCGCATATTTTCAGCTTGCAAGGATTCTATTTCTTTATGCATCGGCAATGCTAAGCCGTGGAATTTCTGTATAATGTCGAGATCACTGTGCAAGTTTAGCTGTTTTATTAAAACCTGACTTATATTCTGCTGTGCAGAACCTACCGCAAGATTTATGAATTTTTGCTGTGACTCATATGCAATCTGAAATAGATATGTATATGGATAATTTTTGTTACAGAGAAGTGCACAGACTGCTTGGTTACAGGTCATCGGTTTAGAAATAACACCATATGCACCCACAGTAGCGCCATACATAGCAATCAAAACACTATGCTCTGGCAAAAGTTTCGCAGATGATTTTTTTATTGCTAAATCGTTAATATGCTCCTCGGTTTCATGAATGTAATTTCCAAGCAGTTCTTTGGATTTCACCCAACAAATTGAACTGTCAGAATAATATTCATCATGCTTCCGCGAAGGCGTTCCTCCGGATGTTGTAGCAACAACATCTCCAAGAGGTGTATCCATAGCAGAATCACAAAAAAGCCTTAAATAGAGTACATGCAGTTGCTGAAGTAAATTCTTGTTTATCCTATCATTGAGTGCAATTTTATCATCAAACGCCTTCAGGAATGAGCCGATTTTTTCTTGTTCAACTAATGGTGGAACATCAATTTCAAGATTCTTTACCACATCCGTCTGCACACGCTGTCGTCCAGATGAACCAACCATAGATTTTATTGCCAGCTCTCTTACTTCTGGGCTGCAAACGAGATAGTACAAATAGTCCTTATCAGCGATCCCTTCTTTTGCTCGGAATACGATATACTCCGTTGAGCCAAAGCCAACTTCTCCATCATTTAAGATTGAGACCTGAGCTGTTTTTCCGTTTTCTAAACACGGCGTGATTCGTGCCATAATTGTATCTCCGTTACGGAACTTCGTACCACCAGAAAAACATTCTTCAACATAATATGGAATATCGCGATAAAATGGGCGGAGCACATCCATAGGGATTTTCTTAGCTATAGCCCCTTTTTTTATTGTTTCTCTCGGATTGAAATCTGCAATATCAGAGAGCTTCTTCTTTGTCCATTCAGATCTCATACCCAATCGCCCCCAGCTTCTTTCTGATTTCGTCCTCCAGCTCATGCGACTTTGCAAACATTTCTGAAAGCTCAGATGTCAAACGATCCATCTTTTCTTCAAATGGCTCATCATCTTCTTCCTGCTCTTCAATACCTACATAGCGTCCAGGTGTAAGGATATAATCTTGTTTCTCAATTTCAGTTATATCTGTAACAGCACAGAAGCCCTTGATATTTTCAAGTGTTCCGTCAACAAAAGCTTCGTAGGTATCTGAAATCTTATGGATGTCTTCATCTGTCAGCTCACGAAGTTTTTTGCTCACCATGGTTCCCATCTTTCGAGCATCAATAAATAAAGTCTTTCCCGGTTGTTTTTTCTGCTTATTGATAAACCAAAGTGATACTGGAATCTGCGTTGTATAGAAAAGCTTAGTAGGCATGGCAACAATGCACTCAACTAAGTCTGCATTGATAATATTCTTACGAATATCACCCTCTCCGCCTGATTGAGAAGAAAGGGAACCATTTGCTAATACCATACCAATACGGCCTGCTGGTGCAAGATGAAAAATCATATGCTGAAGCCATGCAAAGTTGGCATTTCCTGCTGGTGGCGTTCCGTATTTCCATCGCGGATCTTCTTTTAGTGTATCCAATCCCCAATCGGAAAGGTTAAACGGTGGATTCGCCATAATATAATCTGCTCTCAACGTTGGATGACGATCATCAAGAAATGTATCTGCCGCATAGGTTCCAAGATCAGGCTCAATTCCACGGATTGCAAGATTCATCTGCGCCATCTTCCATGTAGTAGGGTTTGAGTCCTGCCCATAGATAGAAATATTGTTGATATTACCACTGTGATTCTCAACAAACTTCGCAGACTGAACGAACATACCGCCTGAACCGCAGCAAGGATCGTATACTCTGCCCTTAAACGGCTTTAATACCTCTACCAAGGTGCGTACTACACAAGATGGCGTAAAGAATTCACCACCACGTTTTCCTTCCTGTTCTGCAAACATAGAAAGACAATATTCATAGGTACGGCCCAGAATATCTTTCTCACTGCCATGTTCGATCATCTGGATGTTAGTGAATAAATCCACAACATCACCAAGTCTACGCTTGTCCAGCTCCGGACGTGCAAAGTTCTTAGGCAAAATATCCTTCAAACGCTTATTTTCTTTTTCGATGGCACGCATGGCATCATCGATCACTGTTCCGATTTCCGGAGTATGCGCTTTTGCTGCAATTTCACTCCAACGTGCACCAGCCGGCACAAAGAAGATACCCTCAGAAGTATATTCGTCGATATCCTCCTCGAATCCATCGCCTTCTTTTACAAGTTCCTGATGCTTATCATCAAATCTATCTGAGATATACTTCAAAAAAATTAATCCCAGAACAACGTTCTTATATTCTGATGCATCCATATTGCCACGAAGCACGCAGGCTGCATCCCATATTTGTTTTTCAAAACCGATATCGGCTGTATTTTTATCTGCCATTTTATTCTTCCCCTTTCTGTTTTACTGTTTTATCATATTTTATCAGAATTCTCGTTTAAAATCCTGTATTTTGCAATCAAGGGATCCACAAATAGTAAGAGGGCTTCTGCTGTTTTATTTACTTTCCTGTGATATTTCGCTTCTATAAAAAATCATCTTTCATCTTATAAGTCGGATAAGGAGCTGTCTCCTTGGCATCGAGGGTCACATCCCGCGACATCTGAATCACCGTTTAAACGCTGCCGCCATTTTGGGGCGATTCAGTTTTTCTCAGTCTATCTAAAAAGCAGATATGTTTCCCTATAAGAAAACCGGGCTTTTCATAAGGCTTCTCTGATGATGATTACCTTACAAAAAGCCCGGACATACATCGACTTTCGGTACTTATTTTTCTGTTCTTGTCAGCAGAGCCACGGTCTCGACGTGCATGGTTTGCGGGAACATGTCGACAGGGGTGACTTCCTTCACGGTATAGCCAAGTCCGGCGAGGATCTTCGCATCGCGGGCGAAGGTCGCCACGTTGCAGGAGACGTAGACGATGCGTGAGGGCTGCATGCCGGCCGCCGCGGATAGGACGGCCTCGCTGCATCCGGCGCGGACGGGGTCCATGACGATGACGTCGGGGCGAAGGCCTTCTTGGTAGAGCTTTGGCATGAATTCTCCGGCATCAGCAGCGTAGAATTCGGAGTTTTCGATATGATTGAAGGCGGCATTCTTCTTCGCATCTTCGATGGCTTCTTTCACGATCTCGATGCCGATGACGCGGCCGGCTTTCTTCGCAAGACAGAGGGAAATGGTACCGGTCCCGCAGTAGGCGTCGATCACTGTCTCTCCGCCATGGAGGTCGGCATAGGCGAGGGCTTTTTCATAGAGGAGCTCGGCCTGCGGCTTGTGCACCTGAAAGAAGGAGAAGGGGGAGACTTCGAAGGCGATGCCGCAAAGGGAGGAGGTCAGGGTCTTTTTGCCCCAGAGATGATGGATTTCTTTTCCGAGGATGGCATTGCCTTTGTGGTTCTGGACATTGTGATAGATGGAGACGACTTCGGGGAGAAGCTTTCTCATCTCGGAGACCCAGAGGTCGGCGAGCGGGAGTTTCTCCGTAGCGGTCACGATGACGGCCATGACTTCGCCGTGATCGCCGACGCGTCCCATGATGCGACGGACGCTGCCGCGGCTTGTTTTTTCGTTGTAGCCGGTGAGCTGATGGCGTGTCATGAAGCCTTGGGCAAAGCGCAGCAGACGGTTGTTCTCTTCTTCCTGAATGGCGCAGCTCGCGATCGGGATGACCTGATGGCTGCCCTGTCGGTAGTAGCCCATGACAGGGCCGCTCGTCACCTGACTGACGGGGACGGCCATTTTATTGCGGTAGTTCCATGGGTGAGTGGCACCGGCGATGGGGCGGACAAGGCTTTCTTCATAGCCGCCGATGCGCACCATCACGTCTTTCACGCGCCGCTCTTTCACGGCAAGCTGGCCTTCATAGGTGAGGTGGGAGATCTGACAGCCGCCGCAGGCATGGTAGGCCGGACAGGCGGGCGTGGTGCGATGCACGGAGGGGACTTCGATGGAAATGAGACGCCCTGTGGCGTAGGATTTCTTCGCCGTCACGATCATGGCCTGTACGGTCTCGCCGGGGAGAGCGCCGGGGACGAAGACGGTGAAGTCATCGACAGCTCCGATGCCTTCGCCGTGGATGCCAAGGTCGCGGATGGTAAGGGTGTATGTTTCGTTGATTTTGACGGGAATGTTTTTCTTAGACATAGAATGCTCCAAATAAATGGTGACTAGGGACTAGGGATTAGGGATTAGGTATTGGGGTGTATTTAACTGGATAATCTCACTAGAGACAAAATCGCTTGAGCAAAAGTGAGGAGTGAGGAATTAGGAGTGAGGAGTGGTGGAAGGGGCGCACAATTCATAGAGCGCCCCAATACCCCTTTTTATATAAAAAACATGTGAGATTTTCATTTATAAAAATTCGCGGCGCTTTTCTTTTATTTTGCGCCGCACCACCCCCCGTTGAACCTTCAGAACCTGTAGAACCTTCTAACCCTCTTCCCATTTCTCAATCACATCGTCCGGGATTTCAAAGTGCTGGTAGTCCTTGCAGCCGTCCCAGCTGCCGCCCCATTCGAAGCCGTACCGGGTGAAGATCTGGAATGCGAGGTCCTTTTCGTCGATCTTCATGGGGAAGTCACGGCTGCGGTCTACATAGGGGGCTCCGGCGGCTGGCTCGATGGAGAGCGCGCCGTCCACCATTTTGACATAGGGGTTGTAGAGCGGATTGATGTCGATCGCCGCGCCCATGCCATGCTTGGAGACTTTCGTCGTGTGGGAGATGAAGCGGAAATTGAAGGAGGAGCTGTTGTTGTCTGTCATCGAGCGTTCGTCATCGGCATCGTAGTGGTCCACGAGGCGGATCTTCTCGATGGGATACTTGGCGGCATAGAGCTCTTTGAAGATGGAAAGGACGGTTTCTGCGATGCGGCGGTTGACCACCATTTCGCCGTCCTGCGTGTTCCCCTGGAGGTCCACATAGCGGACGCGGAGAAAGGCGAGGTCTTCGCGGGGGACGGTGCAGTCATCTTTGAATGATTTGCCTTTCATGATTTCGAAAATGGAGTCCGGAATGGGCTCAGCAGAAAAACCTTCTGTATATGGTGTCATGATGAGAGGCCTCCTTTTCGGGCTTAGGGAAATAGAAAATGATGGCATGGCGCAAAACCATAGGAAAACGCCGTGAGCTTTGCATGGATACATCTGTATCATACATCGCAAAGCGTCGCGGCGCTATAGGGAAAACACATGGGGCGTGCCGCCCCCCTTGATTGCGGATGAAAGATTCGGTTGAATAAGAAATTAGAAATGAGAAATGCGAAATGGTGGTGCGGCGCAAAAAAATAATGAAGCGCCGCAGAATTTTGATAGCGCTTCGCGCTGTCGTCATTGGAAGAGCACTCGAGAGATCCTCCTTGCAGAACGGTCAGCGTGCCAATTGCGCTATTTCGATCACCGCTTGCTTCTAATCCCTAATCCCTAGCTACTAGCCACCAGCCACCAGTGACTAGTCACTAGTTACCAGTCACTTCTCCACATACGGTCCGAGGAGATTTTCGATGTCGATTCTCATGTAATTTTCTGAATCATTGGCGAGGTCGAAGGAGGCATTCAGCATGCACCAGAGCGTGATGACGCCGATGAAGTGGCTGACCAGGATGCGGCAGAGGATGGTCTTGGGGACATCGCTGCGGAGCTCCCCTTTGCCCTCGCCCTGATGGGCGGAGAGGATCTTCTCAAGCGCGAGATAGAGGTCGTAGAGAGCTTCTGTATTCTGCTCGGGATGCGCGTGCTTGTTTTCCACGCTGTCACGAAGCCACTGACGGACGAGACGGACGCCGCTCCACATGCAGTCCTTGTAGATTTCGCTGAAATAGAAGCAGCAGCGCTCGATCGCGTCCCCTTCATGAGCGATGGCGCGCTCGATGGTCGCCATGGCTGTGTTGCGGGAGAGTTCGCGGACAACGTCTTCCTTGCATTCGAAGTAGTGATAGAAGGTGCCTTTGGCGACGCCGGAGTCCTTCGTGATGTCTTCCACCGATACATTGTCGAAGCCATGTGCGCTGATCAGGCGCTGGGCAGAGTCCAGAAGCTTTGCTTT
>OIYQ01000758.1_pt1 | contig 12932 bp, 14 predicted proteins | sample 1588311 | NCBI WGS metagenome assembly OIYQ01 (sample SAMN03283244) | human gut metagenome | biome: human-associated habitat; material: feces | host: Homo sapiens | place: Peru | collected 2012
AAAAATGGTATTTCAAGCAACCAGTCACTTGTCGCTCCTACCCTGGCTGCTCATCCGCCTCTCCTCCCGTTTTCTCACTTCAAAGCTCAGGAAAGCGGGATTCACCCCTTCTTCCATCTATCAATCCTATGGCATTTATCTATGAATGACTCTTTCTGATTTATCATATATTCCCAATCTTTATCTTTCTTATGCTCGATAGTTTGTTGTTATTTCAAGTGCTTCGAATAAGCAGTTGCAACGGGGAATAGAAAGGTAAGTAAAATTTCCCTCTCAATTCTTAAACTTTAGTGCATGAGAAGAAAGATTGATTGATAATTTCCATATGCGAGAGTATAATACTTATAAGTAGTATTTGATTTTTTGTTTTGTCTATCAATCAAATTGGGGGATCTCCATGAAACTCACATTGCTCGCCCTGAGCTATTTCCAAAAAACAGCAGAGCTGCAGCACCTGACGCGCGCAGCAGAAGCCCTGCACATTTCCCAGCCGTCCCTGTCCCATACCATCAAGGTGCTTGAGACAGAGCTCGGCGTACCGCTCTTTTCCAGAAGCGGCCGAAACATCGTCCTTACAAGGTATGGCGAAATTCTGCTCCGCCATACGAACCGTATCATGCAGGAGCTGCACGGTGCGCAGAAGGAGCTGGCGGATACCAAAGAGGCGCAGAAGCTCACCGTCACCATTTCCCTCTTCGCAGCTTCTATGATCATCCCGGCTTTCCTCACCCGTTTCCGTCAGGAGCATCCGGATATCCGTTTCGAGATCCTGCAGCAGCACAATAAGCCGGGTCAGCAGAACCAGAATCATGTGGATCTCTTCCTGTCCTCCTCCATCAATCCGATCGAGAATGACCACTCTGTGACGCTCCTCAAGGAAGACATCATGCTGGCTATGCCGGATACGGATCCGCATGCCAGAAAATCGTCTGTGAATCTGGATGAATTTGAGAAGGCGGGATTCATTTCTCTGGAAGCAGGCTCTTCCCTTCGTACCATCACAGACTTCTACTGCCGCATGGCTGGATTCGTGCCGCATGTCGTGCTCGAAAGTGACAGCCCGATGACGGTGCGTGAATTCATCCGCGCAGGCCTTGGTGTATCCTTCGCGCCGCGTATCACATGGCACGGTGTCGGCGGCGACCATGTCGCACTGGTCCCGATTTCCTCCCCAAGCTGCTCGCGCTACATCAGCCTTTCGTGGAAAAAGGGAGAGAAGCTCTCTCCCCCGGCAGATATGCTGAAGCGCTATATCATCGAGAATTTCTCTGACTTCGCCAGAGAATATGCGGGACTGCCGCCTGAGCGATAATGTTTTTTGGCTTCTTCATTTCGTCATTTTTCTTCTCCAGTGAGAAGTGAGGAGTGAGGAGTGAGGAGTGGTGGAAGGGGCGCACAATTCATATAGCGCCCCTATACCCCTTTTATATAAAATATGTAAATATGTAAATCACGCAAAAGCAGCGCATCCACTAGGAATGACAAAAAGCGGTATCCACGCCTGATATGGATACCGCTTTTTGAATACACTGCTTATTTGCTTTCTTTTTCAGCTTCGATTATTATTTCTTTTTTCTCATTCTTCTCTTCTAAATGCTTCTGCTGCGCTTCATCAATTTTGTTGGAGATGTTTTCCGTTGCATTTTTTACTGCAGCCACCGTATTATCCGTTCCCTTTTTTAGCATAGCCTTCACGATTGTACCATCATCTGTCTTAAATTCCTGCACTGCAGAAATATTATCTGGATCATAGAAAGGTGCTTCCGGAAACCCCAACGCACCAGCATAGAGTGCTTCGGGCAGCGAATTTCTTTTGGTATTATAATTGGCTACAGCTTCATTATAAATCACGCGACGCTGCCCGATTTCTGCCTGTAGCTGTCTGACATCGTTCATGACCTGCTGATACGTTGCATTGGCCTTGATGTCCGGATAAGTCTGCACCAGATTTTGGATATGCATCATGGCCTCTTTAGTTGCTTTGGTCATTTCTACCAGATTGTCAGAGGATTTCAAATTCAGCAACTTCTCATGCCCCTCATACCCCGCAAGTAGCTCCTGCAATTTGTTCAGTGAATCAGAACATTTCACCAATGCTGCCAGAATATTGGCATGGCATTTTTTCACAGTAGCTGCCAGTGCCTGCAGTCGGTTATATGATTTGACAAAGAAGTAAACCAGTGCCCCTAAAACAACGATTGTCATAAACATCTTATCAATTCCTCCTATTCCAATTAAATTTATCTCTATCATAAACCAAAAAGAAAAAAATAGCCATACAAAGAATTTACTAATCACAAGCAAAAAGCCCATCAGACGATGGGCTTTTTGCTTGTGAAATTGTCTATACCAGGCGGGAACGCCGTGGTTACATCAAGTGGGTAATGCTATTAAGTTAAGCGGCAGAACGTTCTTGGCTCCCCATCGGGGGAGCTCCCCGAAGGGGTGAGGGGGCTACGTAGCGGTATTGCATGAAAGTGTTGGAATATCGATAGCATCGGACTATTCAACATAGCACGCTATACCGCTAGCATGCCCCATCTCGCTGCGCTCGAAATGGCGTCTCACTGGATTTTAGCGTCGCTTCGCTCCTAAAAATTCAGTTCGCTTGCACATATTGCCTTCGGCACTTCCCCCGAAGGGGGAAGCAAGTCATTACGGCGCTAACAATTTCCTTAACTTAACAGCATTAATCAAGTGGGAGCTGTCCGATAGAAGCATCACTATCCCAATCACCCGAGAAATGCCATCTCCTGTTTCCAGGCATCCATAGCTTCCTTCATGAAAGCGATGGCTTTTTCTGCGTGTGTCTGCTGACGTTCTACGGACTTCGGCCCTGTGCCGCCGTAGCTTTCACGGTTCTTCACACAGTTTTCGATAGAGAGCGCTTCTTTGATGTCTTCTTCAAAGAGCGGGCTCATGGATCTGAATTCCTCCATAGAGAGATCCAGAAGGACCTTATGGTGCTCGATGCAGTAGTGGACCGCATTTCCGACGACAGCATGCGCCTGACGGAAAGGCAGGCCTTTCTTCGCAAGGTAGTCCGCCATGTCGGTCGCATTCGAGAAGTCGCTTTCAAGGACTTGGCGGGTGTGATCGCCATTGACAGTCATGGTGGAGATCATGCCGGCATAGATGTCGAGGGCGAAGTACAGGGTATCCAAGGCATCAAAGACGCCTTCCTTATCTTCCTGCATATCCTTGTCATAGGCCAGCGGCAGACCTTTCATGACGGTCAGAAGACCGATGAGGTGACCATAGACGCGGCCGGTCTTGCCGCGAATGAGCTCACACATGTCCGGATTCTTCTTCTGAGGCATGATAGAGCTGCCCGTGGAGTATCCGTCATCAAGCTCGATGAACTGGAATTCGCTGGTGGACCAGTAGATGAATTCTTCCGACAGACGCGAGAGATGCATCGCACAGATCGATGCGAAGGAGAGAAACTGGAGAAGGTAGTCGCGATCCGAGACCGCATCGAGGCTGTTTCCATAGACGGAGGCGAAGTGAAGGTCATTCGCTTCTTCCTCGGGATGTGTCGGGTACGTGGTCCCTGCCAGCGCACAGGCGCCGATCGGCGACATGTCACACATATCGTAGCAGTCTTCGAGACGCTTGAAGTCACGCTCGAGCATCGCAAAGTACGCGAGCATGTGATGAGCGAAGAGGACCGGCTGCGCGCGCTGCATGTGGGTGTAGCCCGGCAGGATGACATCCTGATATTTCTTGGAAGCAGCGAGGAGGGCTTCTAAGACGGCGATGAGCTTTTCAGACAGGCGCGCGATATTTCTCTTCATGTACATATGGAGATCCAGCGCGCACTGGTCATTGCGGCTTCTCGCCGTGTGGAGGCGGGCACCGGCATCACCGATCTCCTCGGTGAGACGTTTTTCGATATTCATATGAATATCTTCGAGCTCGACGGAGAAAGGGAATGTCCCTTCATCGATCTCTTTTTTGATAGAGAGAAGCCCCTTGGTGATCTTTTCCTGATCCTCTTTGGAAATGATCCCATGAGCCGCCAGCATTTTTGCATGGGCGATAGAGCCGGCGATATCTTCACGATACATGCGGCAGTCATAGGAAATGGATGCATTGAAATCCAGTGCATTCTTTTCCTCTGCCTTCGTGAAGCGTCCGCCCCACATCATATCACTCATTTTGCATTCTTCTCCTTCATGAGAGCGCGAATGGTGAGCGGCAGGCCGAAGAGGTTGATGAAGCCTTCTGCATCTGCCTGATTGTATACATCATCTTCACCGAAGGTGACGAATTCTTCATTATACAGGGAGTACGGGCTTTCTGCGCCATTGGACATGATGTTGCCCTTGTAGAGGCGAAGGGTGACTTTGCCGGTCACGGTTTCAGAGGTCTTGTCAGCGAAGGCCTGCAGTGCTTCGCGCAGCGGTGCGAACCACATCCCGTCATATACGAGCTCCGAGTATTTTACAGCAGCGATTTCTTTGAAATGGAAGGTCGCGCGGTCAAGGCAGAGGCGTTCCAGTTCGGTGTGTGCGTAGAAAAGGATGGAGCCGCATGGATTTTCATAGACGCCGCGGGACTTCATGCCGACGAGGCGGTTTTCTACGAGGTCATCGATGCCGATGCCATTGCGTGCGCCGATGGCGTTCAGTGTATTGACGAGCTCTACGCCGTCCATCTTCTTGCCATTGACAGCGGTCGGGATGCCTTTTTCAAAATCAATGGTGACGATCTCCGGCTTATCCGGAGCTTCTTCCGGATCGCAGGTGACGAGGTACATATCCTTGTGCGGCGCATTTGCCGGATTTTCCAGATCATCGCCTTCATGGGACAGATGCCACATGTTCCAGTCCATGGAGTATGGGTATTTCTGTGCAGCCTTTTCTTCATCAGTCTGCTTTTCATCATACTTGTCGATCGGCACACCATGTGCTTCTGCATAAGCCATTTCATCTTCACGGGACTTCATATCCCAGATACGCCATGGAGCGATGATCTTCATGTGCGGAGCCAGTGCTTTGATGGTGAGTTCGAAACGAACCTGGTCATTGCCTTTGCCGGTCGCGCCGTGGCAGATGGCATCAGCGCCATATTTCTTTGCCATGTCGACGAGGCATTTGCCGATCAGCGGACGAGCGAAGGAGGTACCGAGCAGGTACTTGCCTTCATAACGGCCATCTGCCTGAAGAACTTTGTATGCATATTCTTCAATGAATTCTTTGCGAACATCAAGGGTCTCTGCATATTCAGCACCGGATGCGAGTGCTTTCTTGTGGATGGCATCGAAGTCTTCCGGCTGCCCCAGGTTCACGGTGCAGGCAATGACTTCACAGCCATAGGTTTCTTTCAGCCACGGAATGATAACGGAGGTATCCAGACCACCGGAATATGCAAGAACTACTTTCTTTACGCTTTTAATATCTGTCATGATAATGCCGCCTTTCAAAATAATATAGACAATTTCATCAGCCCTTTCACATGGGCTTGTTTGACGATGTGATAATTATACAGCGTTGTGCATAAAATTGCAATAGCTTTTGTGAAACTTTTTTCAAATAAAAAAACGTGAGAGACTCTATCTCTCACGCTTTGGGATCGTTACCCATTTGTCTATTGGTTGAGGCGGCGCCCTGGGGCGGCCTTCGGTCACCCGTCACAGATCCACCGGGATACTCACTCACTATCCCCGTCTCTATGACTGATGCACGCTGTCGAGGATCACTTCGATGATCTCGCTGCATTCATCCTCGATCTCCAGCATGAAGGAGTACAGGTCTTTGATATCCCGTTTCTTCAGCCCGAGAGACAGCAGGATGAGGGAGGCAAGCTCTCTTCGAAGCACACGAACAGGACCGGTACGGTCAAAGTCGAAGGCTTGCATATAGCCGAGCATGGCGCCTTTGGAAAGGAGCATGCGTGCATAATATTCATCCGGCTTCAGATAGCCCATACAGTCTGCCTCTGCGAGGTAGTGATCTGCGAGATCCAGATGCGTATGGAGCAGGGCTTCGAAAATCTTTGGCTCCGTATAGGCTTCATAGTAGAGTTCACGGAAAACAGATTTCTTCTCGATCGCATACAGCTCGACCGCCAGGATCGCTGCATAGTGATATTCCAGCGGTTTATCAGAGAAGCGCTTCTCCACCTCATCCACGATCACCTGGCAAAGCTCATTCGTAATGGCCGAGAAAACAGCGTCTTTATTCTCAAACAGATTGTAGATACTGCCCGAGGTGATCCCGGACTCCTGTACGATCTGGCGAATGGTTGTCTTTTTATACCCCTGTTCCAAAAAAAGTCTTTTAGCGGTGTTAAGAATATTCGCACGAACGCCCACCATACGTTCAGCTCTTGATGCTGCTGGTGCCATGATTATGTCCCCTTTTCATGAACAATGAGGCCAAACTCCGAATGACCCCGAAAACTCAAAAAACAACTCTCCCCAAAATAAGGATACACTATTTCAAATGTATCTGGTTAATTATAAAATATAATAAAACGAATTGTCAATTTAACAAATAAGAAAATCTGCCAGACGAGACTGATTTTCATCGGGAAGCTCAGAAAAGCAGCCCTCCGGCATGCACCGAGCCGCTTTTCTTTTGATCGATCAGAAAATCTTTTCCTGCACGGGGCATGGGACATGGAAGTACATGAAGCCAATCAGTCATCGATCAGAAAAATGCAATAGAAAAAGAGCGGGAAATTAGGGGAGACCCGCTCTTTTCTGCCTGCGCTCTTGTGAAGGCGATGGGATGTCATCGGGGCTATGGGGAAAGCGGGAAACCGTGGTATAGGGGTATACCGCGGCGGGATGACTCGCCCGTCACGCGAAACGCAGGCAATGGTTTGCTTTAAGACACAGACAATATGCTCATGCTCTTAAAACATGCTTTTATTATAAATCATGTTTCATGCTTGTCAAGTGTCTTTCCCTACTTTTACGCCAAATGACAGGGAAAGATAGACATTTCGCATAAAGACCCGTCAGAAATGCTTTGTCCAGTCGATGAGATCGCCTTCAGATACGCCGCCGGAGAAGCGGGTGCCGGGGAACCATTCGCCGCTCTTGGCGGCTTCTTCGAGAAGCACGTCACTGTCCCCCAGATCGCTGGAATAGGACGTGCAGAAAGGAATGATCTGCTTTCCGGAAAAGTCATGTGTCTTTACGAAATGGTATACAATGTTCGGCGCTTCGCCCCACCAGATCGGATACCCCAGAAAAACCGTCTCATAGCTATCCCAACCAGGTACATCCCCATCGATCTCCGGCATAAGGCTCCGATCCTGATGTTCGCGGCTGACACGGCTGTTGTCATTTCTATAATTGAGATCCGAATCCGTATAGGGTTCTTTCGGCTTGATTTCCCATACATCCAGCCCTTTGGTGCGCGCAATGATTTCCGCAGCGCGTTTTGTATTCCCGGTCGCAGAAAAATATACTACGATGGCTTTGCCGTCTTTCTTCACCATATGGGTCTCGCTCGATGCGCCTTCTGCTTTGTCCTCGCGATGAGGCACCCCCATGGTTTCCCCGCAGCCGGTTAACCCTCCCGCTGCTAGGAACGCGCACAAAAGAGCGCTTGCTTTCTTCCACATCATGATCCTTCCTTTCCCTCTTCCTTTTTCTTTTGATAAATCTGGTAATCGATCTGATCGAGCTGCTGCTGCTTTTCGTGAATATCGTCCAGCAGACGGAAGCGTTCTTTTCTGAGCTCTTTGATTTTCATCTTTTCGAGCTCTTGATGTTGCACATCCATGCTACCCTCGTACTTTCTTCTTCATCATAGAAATCCAAGCGTCCACGTCCTTTTCCGGCGTGATCTGTTCGTCGCCCCCATAGGGGTCAAAGCGGACTTCTATCGTCCCGAGTACTTCATCCGTATGGGTTAAATTCTTAAGATGCTTGATGGCGCTCCCTGGCCAGCCGCCATGTGTCGTGAAGAAAATCATTTTCTTTCCTGTGAAGTCATGCGTCGTCACGAAGGTACGCATGGCAGGCGCCATGGTGTACCACCAGGTCGGCGATCCCAAAGCAATCACATCATATCCCGCGATATCCTTCTTCATCGGACGAAGCGGCGGGCAATAGCCTTTCTGCACTTCTGCCTGCCCCACTTCGACTGTTTCCTCATAGGGACCGTACTTCTTGACCGTTTCGATACGTTCGATGTCAGCCCCTGTAGCTTTTCTCAGCGCTTCTGCGATCTTTTTCGTATTTCCATGACTATAGCTGTAGTAAACAATCAGTGTCTTCATAGACGCCTCTTCAGCGAGACAGCGCGTCATAGGCTGCCGCGCTGACTTCCTCGCACCACTCATTAGAAAGATCGGTTCCCGGGATCTCAAAAGCCAGATGGCTGAACCAGCTGTCCTTCTTCGCCCCATGCCAGTGTTTCACATTTGCGGGGATTTCCACGATATCCCCTGCCTTGAGGCTCTGCGCCGGCTTTCCTTCTTGCTGATACCAGCCTTCGCCATCGACACAGATGAGCACCTGACCGCCGCCCGTCTTCGCATGGTGGATATGCCAGTGATTGCGACAGCCCGGCTCGAAGGTCACATTGCAGATGATGAGAGGATCCCCCGGCTCAGAAAGAACTTTCAGATAGGAGCAGCCGGTGAAATACGGCGCATACGCTGTATTCGCCTCGCCCTGTCCGAAGAAACCGCCGTGCTCTGCATCACTTCCTTCATATACTTCCATCGCCAGATGAAAGGCCGCCCAGGCATTCGGCCAACCGGCATAGAAGGCGATGTGTGTCAGGAGCTCAGCCATTTCTTCCTTCGTCACGCCATTCTTCTTCGCCTCTTTCAGATGATAGGCGAGCGAGGCATCCGTCATCCCTTTCCCAATGAGCGCACTCACCGTCACGATGGAGCGGATCTTCAGCGGAAGTTTTCCCTCCCGGCTCCATACTTCGCCGAAAAGTACATCATCATTCAGCCCAGCGAATTTCGGTGCAAATGCACCCAGGATCGTGCGTCCTGCTGTTTGTTTGACCATCGTATTGTCCTTTCTTTTGTTATTAGTTATTAGTTGTTGGCTGTGTGGTTCTGGAAATCATGATACAAATAGATTCTTCGACTCTGTCCCCACAGTTCTGGCTGCCATCATCCCTCATCCGACGTTTTCCTCCGCTCAGAATGACGGGATGCGCATTGTTAGGGAAAAGCGACTAGTCACCAGTCACTAGTCACTAGCCACTAGTCACTAGTCACCAGCCACTAGTCACCAGCCACCACCTTTGGAAATTCCCGATTGATGACCTCCGCCATCATGCGCTTCATATTCCAGTCGCCGTGAATGCCGTCCAAAGCGAGCCAGGTGGGAAGCTCTTCCATCTCTTCAAAGGGCGCAGCAGTATCGATATGGACCTCACCGCGTATGAAAGCATTCACCTCATCGAAAGAAGCTTTCCAGCCCTCATAGGTCGGTTCATGAAAAGCCTTCTGGATGTTTTCAGGATTGATCGGCGGCAGCGTCATCAGGATGGGAGTGATACCATGCTCGCGGCACTTTCTCTGGATCTCCTTCAGGTCAGAGATCACATCCGCTGCCGGGACGCCGGCGCGAAGACTGTTCGTCCCGCCCAAGATGAGCAGGTACTCCGGCGAAAAAGGAAGCACGTCCTTCTCGAAGCGCATGACCATAGCCTCACTCGTATCCCCGCTTTGGGAAAGATTGATCGAAGGAAAGTCCAGATACGACTCATAGCTGTAGGCAAGGTCGGCAGGCCCAAAGGAGAGATGACCGCCGCCGTGAGAAATGCTGTCGCCATAGACAGCCACCTTCCAATGCTTTACGGGATTTTTGACCTCCTGCGGCAAGCTCCACTCACCCACGGGCTTCCCCGTGCTGTCCATTCCCCTGACGCGCCAGTAGTAGGTTCCCGTCCGCGGCGCGTCATCATAGAGATCCGTGAGTTCGGTCGTATTCGCATAGATGCGATGGACGGAGGGTGAGAAGCCGTGGAGGTTTTCCGGATACTTCGACGTGACTTCGACCTCATAGCGCGTAGCATTCGGATTTCCTGTGTAGGCATAGACAGGATAGAGAAGGACGCTGCCATTTCCCTTGCCATAGGGATTGTGCGGGATGGGCGCATTGCGCTCCGTCTTGAAAAGTGCGCTCTCCACATCTGCCGGCTGCGAATAGAAGCCGATCGGATGCCCATCCAGATCGTACGCCCGTACACGATAAAAAAGAGGCTTCTCTGCCTGCAGCTGTCTCATGTCCAGCATGAGGCTATTCGTGTATACGTGGGTATTCCTGTAAATCGCGGTGGCGGCCGGAGTATCCGCTCGCAGGTCTTTGGGGATCTCTTTGAAAATCTCCACCTCACTTCTGACGGCATTCAGATTCTGCGGCCAGATAAGGTAGCCATAGTCCCCCGTCTCCACCCTCGCCGCCTGCGCCGCGCGGACTTCACTTGAGCGAAATGACAGCGTCCCCACCGTGAGCGAGATCGGCAGCGCAGCAATCAGTAGTCCGATCGCCATCCGCTGTTTCCATTTGGTATGCATCTGTGTGCCTCCTTTCGTATTCTTCATTCTATCCATAGTATAGGTGGAATCAGACAGCATAGCAAATACTTATGAATTATGACTTTTGATAGAGAGAAGGCATGAGTGGTGGGCTAGAGGTGTGACTGCTGACTAGTGACTGGTGACTGGTGACTGGTGACTGGGATTTCTCCGGCATCGTCATCCCGAGCGCAGCCGAGGGATCTTTCTTGTACTGCGGGAATCAGCGTGTATGCGCTGAGGGAAAACGATGTCGTGGTGCTGCCTCACATCAGGCGATGAGCGTTCTGCAATAAAGATTTCTCGGCTACGCTCGAAATGACGATGCGCGCGAAGCGCTATCAAACCTCCGCGGCGCTTCTGATTTTTATGCGCCGCACCACCATTCCTAATTTCTCATTCCTAATTCCTCATTTGAGCAGAGCTTTTAAACGTAATCATGGGACGGCACGCCCCACGGGCTAACCCTTCTCCCAATTTCCACCCAACAACCATACAAATCTCACCCATTTAAGAGAGGAATGCAAGAATCATGATCAAAGTAATGACGATTTTCGGGACACGGCCGGAAGCCATCAAGATGGCCCCCGTCGTGAAAGAACTTTTGAAACGTCCGGACATTGATACGAAAGTCTGCCTCACCGCGCAGCATCGCGAGATGCTCGATCAGGTGGTCGATCTCTTCCATCTGCCGGTGGACTACGACCTCGACATCATGAAGAGCGGGCAGTCCCTCTACGACATCACTGCCCGTGTGCTCCGCGGGCTCGAAGATGTGCTGAAGAAGGAGAAGCCCGACTACGTACTCGTTCACGGAGATACCACGACCACCTTCACTGCCGCGCTGGCTGCTTTCTATCAGCAGATCAAGATCGGCCATGTCGAAGCCGGCCTTCGTACCGGGAATCTGCTCTCGCCCTTCCCTGAAGAAGCGAACCGCCAGCTGACCGGCGTCCTCTCGAATGTGAATTTTGCTCCGACGGAAACCGCTAGAGAGAATCTTCTCCGCGAGAGCAAGGACGATAAAAACATCTACGTCGTCGGCAATACCGTCATCGATGCCCTGCTTGCGACCGTCAAGAAGGACTATCATTTCGAAGACGCAGAGATCGAAGCCATCGAAGAACACAAGCGCGTGATCCTCGTGACGACACACCGCCGTGAAAATCTGGGCGCTCCGATGCACCACGTCTACCGTGCGCTCCGCCGTCTGGTAGAAGCCGTGCCGGATACCGAAGTCGTCTTCCCGGTACATAGAAATCCGCTCGTGCGTGAAGCCGTTTCTGAAGAACTCGAAGGCGTAGCAGGCATCCATCTCGTCGAACCGATGGAATACGAACCATTCACCAACCTGATGGCCAGAAGCGCCATCGTCCTCACCGACTCGGGCGGCATTCAGGAAGAAGCCCCGAGCCTTGGCAAGCCCGTCCTCGTCCTTCGCGATACCACCGAACGCCCGGAAGCGGTCGAAGCAGGTACTGTGAAGCTCGTCGGCACCGATGAAGAAAAGATTTTCCAGACAGCCTATGAACTTCTCACGGATGAGAAGGCGTATAAAGCCATGGCAGAAGCAGTGAACCCATACGGGGACGGCCACTCGGCAGAGCGTATTGCGGACGCTCTTCTCTACATCGAAGGATTAAGTGATAAAAAACCGACTAAATTTATAGCCAAGTAAAAATTCCTATGCTATAATGTACATGTGCATTTGCATGTTTTACTTTTGACATGCTTTTTTTAGAAACCATAGCGAGAAACCAGATGGACAACAAGGGGAAACTGCCGAAGGACGATGACTGGCATCCATTAAGGAGTGCAGCCGTCGCATCAGGGGCAGGCTTGACCATGCTGAGCTCTATCGCTTTGGGCGTATGGGCGGGGCTCAAGATCGATGAATGGCTGGGCACCGATCCATGGGGACTCATTCTGCTGGCGGTTATAGGAGCGGTCAGCGGGCTGTGGTCTGTAATTACACAGATATTAGGTAAGAAATGATATGAACTTCGACTTGACTTTTCCACACTATGCCAAGCGTATGACCAAGTACATCCTGGTCATCGCTGCCATCGGTGCAGCCATACTGCTTGCTTGGCAGGGCTGGGCATATGCGATTGCCTGGGGGTTGGGCTGCCTGTTTCATATCTTTTTTTTCGAGGCCATACTTTTCCTTTTCAGGAAATGGGAGAGACTTGGGAAAAGCGTCGAGTACATCGGCCGCCGTCTGGTGGTCTGTACCATGATGCGCTTCGTTCTGGAGATTCTTCTCTGTGTGGCCGTCATCTTTTCGCCGATTGAGATCTTCGGCTTCTTAGGTGGCTTACTTACACTGCCCGTCGCTACAGTGGTGGAGCGGCTGGTCGGTTTAATTAAGGAGTAGTTTTCTTGATATCCTTGTAAGAGAAAGGGGGTGAGAATATGCATCT
>OIYQ01000759.1_pt1 | contig 12932 bp, 10 predicted proteins | sample 1588311 | NCBI WGS metagenome assembly OIYQ01 (sample SAMN03283244) | human gut metagenome | biome: human-associated habitat; material: feces | host: Homo sapiens | place: Peru | collected 2012
CAAGGCTTCCGGACTGGAAGTCGGTGTTGTGCTTACTGTGGACAAGTTCCGGCATCGCTGTGAAGTGACTATCGCCGGCGAGGGGCTGCACCTGAGTGCTTCCGAGCAGTCTTCCGACATGTACGCCGCCATCGACGAGGCCGCCGAGAAGGTCTCCCTGACCGTGCGGGATGATGTGCTCGGCTTCCCGGGCTTCGAGCTTGAAACGGTCCAAGGCGGGCGCATGACAGTTCGTTACTTCTATGCGCTGACGGAGCAGGGCTTCGTCTATGCGGGAGAAGCCTTTGGCCATGGCTTTGATGATACGGAGTGGGGCGACGGCGTGTGGCCGCTCGACCTTACGGGCGACGGGCGCAGCGAGCTGGTCACGCGCAGCACCTTTGGCACCGGCGTACCGCGCGTTTTTGTCTACCGCTGGAACGCAGCGGAGGGAATCTCGCAGCACAGCGGCATTGTCTGGGAGAAAGCGGATGCACAGCTTGCGAAGCTGAGCGCGCCGCTCGGATCGGTCGCGCGGGCGGAGACCTATCACGCGGAGGATAACACCGTCACGCTGACGCTCTACACGGAAAATGGCACAAAGGAAACGACGCTGCCGCTCACCACGGATATTCTCGGCGAGTGGTTCACAAACGTCTGATTGGAAGATACAAAAAAGGAACCGATCCTGCGGATCGGTTCCTTTTTCTTGCTGCATAGAACCTTACTTCGCCAGCACCTTTTTGAGCTTTGCGAAGCGGGGGAGAGAATCCTCCTTCGGCAGCTTCGGCTCGCCCTGCGCAAAGGTGAATTTGCGGGTGCTGGACATGCTGATGTGGGTGAAGTCCAGCGTACCGGTGTCGGTAGCCGCACAGCCCTTGCCGTCCTCATTGAGCAGCACATGCCGGGCCAGCTTGAGCTTGTAGTCCAGTTCGTTCAGGGTGCCCAGCCGGACGCTGATGCGGTCCTGATACAGGAACGCCATCTCCTCCGGGTCGGCAAACTCGATGCGGGTGACATCCCCGCGCATCCCGGCGGTATCCAGCGCCGTCAGCAGGGTGCTGAGAGCCTCCAGACGCTTATCGCCCGCCTCCTCTTCCACGGCAGCGGAGGCGCTGGCCGCGTCGGAGGCACTCTCCGAAGCGGCGCTGCTGTCTGCCGGTGTTTCCTCCTCGAAGCACAGCTGCTCGCCGGGGTCCGAGAAGACCGGCTCGCCGCCGTACAGCGTGGGCAGGCCGGTGGGCTGGGCGGAGTCCGCCGCCAGGATCTTCAGCCCGGCCGAGAGGGTCAGCCAGCCCTTTGCCGTCTGCATGGCGTAGGCGGGCTGGGCTTCCGTCACCCGCACGACCACGGTGCTGGGGTAGTCCCGCTCCACCCGGATGTTCTCCAGCATGGGGAAGACCTTTTCCAGCGCGGCGGCTTTGGCAGCGGGGTCAAAGCTGAAGATATTCTCTTCTTTCTGGACGCCCAGCGCCTGCAGGATCTGCTCGCTGGTGTAGCCGCCCGCTTCGCTCACCACGCCGTCCGCCGTCCGCACCTCAATGGTGTTGATCTTGAACAGCATGGTGACCGTCAAATAGATGCCTGCCGCGATGACGCAGAGCAGCATGGCCAGCGCGGTTAGGCGCTGGATGGCTCTGCGGCGTCGGAGGGCCTTGCGGGTCATCTTCCGTTTCTTTTTTCCTTCCCGGCGGGCAGGGTCCCGCAGGTTCGCCTGCGTGGGGCGGAGCCGCTGGCCGCTGGCCGGGCGCCGGGCGTTCGGGTTCTGAGGCTGGGCCTTCCCATTGCGGGGCCGCTGGCTCTGCGGGGCGCTTGTTCTCCGCTGGTTCTGGCGCGGCGCATTGGGTGCCCGGTTCCGGGAAGGGTTCTGCTTCTGGACGGGGCGGCCTCCGGTGGGGAACTGGATGCTGTTGTCCGGGTAGCTGCCGGAGCCGGTATCCCGCGCCGCATAGCGGCTGGGCCGGGGCGCATCGGGGTCATAGTTCGGGTTGGTCACCGGGTGTCTGCCGGGCGTCGTGGAGCTTGGATAACCCACATTGCTCCGGTCTGCCGGGCGGCTGGGCCGGGTGTCCCGCGCCTGATCGTAGACTGGGCGGCGCTTCCCATTTTTCTTCCGGTTCTGGGGTCGGTCTGCCATTGGGCCGCACCTCCTTTCCTTTGGATTTCACGTTCTGTTACGGGGTCTTGACCAGCTGGAGCAGGGCATTGGCGATGCGGTCCAGGCTGTCGTCCACCGAGAGCTTCCGGGCATTCTGGCCCATCTGCGCCAGCTTGCCCGGCTCGGCCAGCAGGTCGGCCACGGTGGCCACGAGTGCTTCGCCGGTCAGGTCTTTTTCCTCAATGACCACCGCAGCCCCGGCTTTTTGCAGCTCCATGGCGTTGTAATACTGGTGGTTCTCGGCCACATTGGGGCTGGGGATGAGGATCGCAGCGCGGCCCACAGCCTCCAGCTCGGCCAGCGTCAGGGCACCGGCGCGGCTGATGACGAGGTCTGCCGCAGCCAGCAGCTCCGGCATGTTGTTGATATATTCCTTCACGACAAGGCTGTCGCCGGGGGCAAAGCCCTTCTCTTTTTCGAGGTTCTGGAACAGCTCCACGCCGTACTGGCCGGTGGCATGCAGGTGCAGCACCGGCTTCTGATTTTTCTGCTCCCAGGCGCAGAGGTCGGCCACGACCTCATTGACCCGCCGTGCTCCCAGACTGCCGCCGAACGACAGGATGACCGTGCGGTCCCCTGCCCCCAGTTCGGCGCGGATGGCGTCGCGGTTCCCGGCCTGGGCGAACACCTCCGGCCGCACGGGGTTGCCCACCACGCGGGTCTTTTCGGGGGCACCCAGCTTTTCCACGGCAGCGGGCACAGCGGCGAACACGATGTCCACATCCGGGGCCAGCAGCTTGTTGGTCACGCCGGGGAAGGCGTTCTGCTCATGCAGGGCGGTCTTGATGCCCATTTTGGCGGCGCAGCGCACCACCGGGCCGGACACATAGCCGCCGCAGCCGATGACCAGATCGGGCTGCACCTCCTGCATCATCTTCCGGGCCGTGGGGCCGGAGAGGGCCAGATTCCACAGCGTGATGAGGTTCCGCTTGATGTTGTGCAGCGAGAGCTTCCGCTGGAAGCCTGTGATCTCGATGTGGTGGAAGGGATAGCCCGCCTGGGTCACCAGACGGTACTCCATCCCCTCTTTGCGGCCGGCAAAATGGATCTCGGCCGTCGGGTCTGCTTTTTTCAGTGCACCGGCAATGGCCAGTGCGGGGTTGATATGGCCGGCTGTGCCGCCGGCAGCGATCAGAACACGCATCTTGGTTCCTCCTTATGATTCGGTCCGCGCCCTGCGCGCGGTATCCAGCACGATGGTCTTTTCCCGGCGGCGGGCCTCCCGCTCCTCGTGGGCGCGGCGGCGCTCCTGACGGGTGCGCTCACCGTTGCGGCCAATGTTGACCATGACCCCCATCTCTGCCAGCAGCAAGATCAGGCTCGTGCCGCCGGAGGAGAAGAAAGGCAGCGAAATGCCGGTGTTGGGCAGCGTGTTGGTGACGACCGCGATGTTGCAGAACACCTGCCACGCGATCTGCGCCATGATGCCGATGCCCACCAGCGTGCAGAAGCGGTTCTCGGCGTGGAAGGCCAGCCAGAACCCCTGCACGAGGAAGACCACGAACAGCACGATGACCAGCACGGCCCCCGCAAAGCCCAGCTCCTCGCAGACGACGCTGAAGATGAAGTCGTTGGTGCTTTCGGGCAGCCAGAGCTGCTTTTCGATGCTGTTGCCCAGCCCAAGGCCCGTCACGCCGCCGGAGCCGATGGCGTACAGACTTTGCAGGGTCTGGTCTGTCATCTTGGTCAGGTCCTGCGTCCAGCCGTCCAGACGGCTTTGCAAGTAAGGGATGGAGTCGATGTGCTGCAAGATCGTTTCCAGCAGAAAGATGCCGGCTGCACCGCCCACCCAGGTGATGACGCCGCCGTTGCCGCCCAGCAGCAGGATGGTGCCCACCATGGCAGTGGTCAGCACGATGCCGGACATGTGCGGCTCCATCACGAGCAGCAGAATGACCGGCAGCAGCGGGAGCAGCGGCAGGAGCAGCTCCCGCACCAGCCGCTGCTGCAGCCACGGCCCCACCGGCACCCGGCCGCTGCGGCTGGGGTCCAGTTTTTCCAGCCGAGGGGCCTTGGCCGCGATGTGGGCCGTGAGCAGGATCATCTCAAACTTTGCGATCTCCGAGACCTGCACCGTCATACCGGCCACGCGCAGCCAGCGCTTGCAGCCGTTCAGCGGGGTGCTGAACAGCACCAGCACCAGCAGCGCCAGCACAAGGAAATACCCCGGCCAGACCAGCCTGCGGAGCAGCCGGTGGTCTACATAGGAGAACAAAAACATGGCCACAAGGCCCAGCCCCAGGCAGAGCACCTGGGATTTGATGTAGTGCAGGCTGTCGCCAAAGCGGAGATAGCCTGTGGTATAGCTGGCGCTGAACAGCATCACCAGCCCGAATACGATGATGATGCCCAGCGTTGCCAGCCAGTAGAGCAGAATGGGAGACCAGGGGCCGGGGTCCCGCTGCAGCAGCGCGAACGGCTCCGGCTTTTTTCGGCGGATGGTTGCCATCTGCACACCTCCTCAACTGATTTTTGCCCATTGCAGGGCCAGCGCCGCGCCCAGCAGGGCCGCTGCGCAGAACGCATAGAAAATTTGTACGCTGCCGCTGCCCCGCACTTCCATCCAGCGATGGAGCGGCGCGGTGCGGAAGAGCTGCTTCCGCCCGTGGGAGAGCTTGTAGATCACGATCTGTAAAAACACCATCCCGCCCTCCAGCCAGTAGGGCAGCCCCAGCGGGAGCGCAAGGTCCGGCCAGCCGATGCACAGCGGCGCACAGCCCAGTGCCCCGGCCAGAAACAGGCTGCCCACGCTGCCCAGCCGCAGCCGGGCGGGCGGGAAGTTCCAGAGCAGGAACGCCATCAGCGCCCCGGCCAGCGCCGCCGGGAAGACGGCCAGCGGGAACCAGCCGAGGATGGTCATGCAGAGCATCAGGCCCAGCTGGGCCGCAAATGCGGTGCCGCAGCACAGGCCGTCGATGCCGTCCGCGATGCGGACGCTCTCGGCCAGCGCCACAAGGCCCGCTTCCCAGACCAGCGGAGCCAGAACGCCCAGCTCCACATAGCCCAGGCCCGGCAGGGCCAGCCCGGTGGCAAGGCAGCGGCCGGCCCCCAGCAGCAGGAGCACCACGGCACCGGCCCCCGCTTCCAGCAGCAGGCGGGTGCCCCGGCGCAGGCCCAGCGGGGCACGGCGGCGGATGCGGGCCAGGTCATCGGCCAGGCCGACACCGCCGAACAGCAGCGCCCCGAACAGGGCGATGAGCAGCCGGGTGGAGAGCAGGCCCTCCGTGCCCAGCAGCTGCGGTTCGGCCACGCAGGCGGCGGTCCAACCCACGCCCACGGCAGCCAGCACCCCTACCATCAGGCAGAGCCCGCCCATCGTGGGCGGCTGGGCCGGGCGCTCCGGCGCTTCGTCCGAGTCCGGGCTTGGCGCAGCGTCCGGCCGTTCCGGCTCCGGCGGGCGGGTGGGCTGCTGGCGGCTCTGGAAAGCCCGCAGCAGCGGCACCATCAGGTTCCCCATCGCCGCCGTGAGGACGAACCCCAGTGTCGATGCGACGATCAAGGCAAAACGGATCATATCACTGCTGCTCCTTGTAGAAGAGTTCCAGCACCTTTTCCAGCGCCATGCCGCGGCTGGCCTTGACCAGCAGCGCATCGCCCGGCTGCATCAGCCGGAGCAGGGCGTCGGCGGCTTCGCGGTAGGTGTTGGCGTGCAGGGTGGTCAGACCCTTGGCCGCAGCCACCACGGCCGTGCGTCGGGCCTGCTCGCCGTAGGTGATGAGGGTGTCGATGCCGCTTTCCGCCGCCTGACGGCCCACTTCCTCGTGGGCCTCACGGCTCAGGTCTCCCAGCTCCAGCATATCGCCCAGCAGGGCAAAGCGGCGCTTGCAGGGGTACTCCCGGAACATGGCCAGCGCGGCCTTCATGCTGTCGGGGTTGGCGTTGTAGCAGTCCTCGATGACATCCACGCCGTTGCTGTGCACGATCTTCTGGCGCATCCCGGTCTGCTCAAAGCTGCTGATGCCCCGCAGCACCTTCCGGGCATCGAGGCCCAGCCGGGTGGCGGCGCAGTAAGCGGCCAGCGCATTGGCCACATTGTGGCGGCCCATCGCAGGGATGTGCACCATAAAGGTGCCCTCCTCGTGGTCTTCGAGCACGAAGCTCATGCCGTCGGCCTCCTGCTGGATGGACAGGGCGCAGACATCCGCCCCCTCGTCGCCCAGGCTGAACCAGACGGGCCGGACATGCTCCGGCAGCTCTGCCTTCCGCAGGAAGGGGTCGTCGCCGTTCAGCACCAGCGGAGCGCCCTCCGGCAGACCGGCGCAGATCTCCAGCTTGGCCTTGCAGATGTTCTCCTGACTGCCCAGGTTGCCGATGTGGGACACGCCGATGCAGGTGATGATGCCCACATCCGGGCGGGCGCAGCGGCTCAGCCGCTCGATCTCACCCAGGTGGCTCATGCCCATCTCGACGACGGCGTATTCGGTCTCGTTCCCGATGCGGAACATCGTGCGGGGCAGGCCCAGCTCATTGTTCTGGTTGCCCTCGGTCTTGATGGTATTGCCGAAGCCCTCGATGGCAGCATAGCACATCTGCTTGGTAGTGGTCTTGCCCACGCTGCCCGTCACACCCACGACTCTGGGGTGGAACTGGCTGCGGTAGTTGGCCCCCATCACCATCATGGCATGGTAGCTGTCCGCGCAGAGCACGGCCTTTTCCGCCGGGACGCCCTCGACCGGGTGGTTCAGCACCACACAGAAGGCCCCGGCTTCCAGTGCCTTGGCTGCAAAGTCGTGGCCGTCGAATCGTTCGCCCGGAAAGGCTACAAAGATGCAGCCGGGGCAGACCTCGCGGCTGTCGGTGGTCACAAGGGACACTTCGGCGTCCCCGGCGTCAAAGCCTTCCGGCGCAAGGCCGTTCAGCAGAATGCTTGCTCTGATCTTTTCCATACGATACTCTCCCTTTTCCTGATATCACTCGATCGTCTTCCATACGAGATGCCGTTCCTCTTACCAACAGTCCCCAGCAGATTGGATCCTCACAACCCGGCTGCCAATGGCTCTCCCTTGGGGAGAGCTGGCGCGAAGCGCCTGAGAGGGTTTACCCGCAGGTGATGGTCACGAGGGTGCCGCGCTGGACACTGGCCCCCGCCGCCTCGCTCTGCTCCTGGACCAGGCCGTTCGCATCGCCGGCCACAATGCAGTTGAGCCCGGCTGCTGCCAGCATCTGGCGGGCAAAATCCGCGCTCTTGCCCGTCACATCCGGCACCTCCGTGTGCCTGCCTTCGTATGTATCGGTATACAGATACACCGTGGTGCCGTAGGGCACCTCCGCGCCTGCGCGCGGGTACTGGTAGGTGACCACCGCGCCCGCCTGGCTGGCGTCGCTCTCAGCCAGCTGGTGCTTGAGGCCCTTGATGTTCAGCGAGACCTGCGCATTGCTCCACTCGTTGCCGATGAGGTTGGGCACCTTGACGATGGTGCCGCTGCGGTCGGCGCCGTCGGTGGCGATGCCAAGGTAGGGCGCGATCTCACTGATGATGTTGCCGACGACGGGCGCGGCCAGAATGGACGAGTAGTCCGTTTTGGCGTTGTTGGGGTCGTCGAGCATGACGTAGACGAGGATCTCCGGGTCGTCGGCGGGCAGGACCGCCACAAAGGAAGCGACCTTCTTGTAGTCACCATCGCTGCGGCGGTCCATGTTCAGCTGCTCGGACGTGCCGGACTTGCCGCCGATGCGGTAGCCTGCCACATAGGCGCGGCCGCCGCCGCCCTGAGTGCCGTCCGCCACTTCATATTCCATGATCTGGCGGATGGCCTTGCTGGCGCTCTCGCTGATGACCTGGCGGCGGACGTTTGCCCCCACCTCTTCGATGACGTTGCCGTTCTGGTCGGTGATCTTATCCACCACATGGGGGGTGACGAGATAGCCGCCGTTGACGGCAGCGGAGATGGCCGTGCAGACCTGCAGCGGCGTGACCGCCATGGCCTGACCGAAGGCCGACGAGGCCAGCTCGACTTCGCCCAGGCGGCTCTTGCTGTAATACTGCATGAAGTTCGTCTCGCTGGGCAGGTCCACGCCGGTGCGCTCGGTGAAACCGAAGGCGTCGAAGTAATCATAGAACAGGCTGGAACCGATGCGCTGGCCCAGCTGGATGAAGTAGATGTTGCAGCTGTTCCGCAGCGCTTCGGCCAGATTCTGGACGCCGTGAGCCTTTTTGCCGGCACAGTGATAGGTCTCCTTGGCGACGCCGTAGGCACCGGAACAGTTCAGCGTGGTGTTGATGGTCGCCTTGCCGGAGTCCACCCCCATGGCCGCCGTGATGACCTTGAAGACGCTTCCGGGGTAGTACAGCTCGGTGATGGTCTTGTTCTTCCACTGGATGTCGCGGTAATAGCCGGAATAATCGCCCTCCGGGTCCAGCACCTTGTTGCCGTTCGCATCTGTAACATAGCTGCCGTCCTCATTCTTGAGGTAGATGCCGTAGAGTTCCGGTTCGGCGTGGACCAGCTCGTTGAGATAGGCCTCGTTGGCGGTGTAATCCAGCGCGTTATTGGGGTCGAAGTCCGGCTTGGAGGCCATGGCCAGGATGGCACCGGTCTTGACGTTCATCACGATGGCCGCGCCGCGGTTCTCGACGTTGTTGGCCGAGATGGCCTCGTTCAGGTAGCGCTCCGCCACCTCCTGGATGTTCACATCCAGCGACAGCACCAGATTGGAGCCGTCCTTGGCAGCGTAGGTGGTGGCGTTTTCGTCCGCGATGGCATTGCCGTAAGCGTTGCGCAGGGTGATGGTGCGGCCATTGACGCCCGCCAGCGTGGATTCGTAGGATTTTTCCAGACCGTAGGTGCCGTAGCCGTCGGCATCGCAGAAGCCCAGCACCGCCGCCGCAAAGGCTCCGTAGGGGTAATCCCGCTGGAAGCTCTTGGTGGACGAGACAGAGATGCGGCCCTTGCGGATGCCCTTGTCGGCATCGGCCTTTTTGTGGGCCTTGTTGTACGCGGTGACGTATTGTTCAATGGACAGCTTGATGGCGTTGTTCACCTTGGCGGCCAGTGTCTGGTAGGCCGAGTCGCTCTTGGACAGGGCATCGTACACCGCCTGATACTGGGTCTGGTAGGCCGCCGAGGAGGTATCCACGCTGTCCAGGCTCTCGCCGTCGCCGGAGAGCAGCCGCAGGGTGATCTGGGTGCTGACCTCCTGCAATGCGGCAGGGTCAGCCGTCCTGGTCACCTCGCCGGTGTCGTCGTTCTTGCTGCTGGTAAACAGGGCCGTGCTGTAGCTGGGGTCGGCCCAGATGGTCCAGACCACGCTGGTGGAGGCCAGCGTGATGCCGGACGTGTCGTAGATCTCGCCGCGGGTCGCCTGGATGGTGCTGTCCAGCAGCTGCTGCTGGGCCGCATACTGGCGGAAGGTCGCGCCGTTCTTGATCTGGATATTGTACAAGCTGTGGATGACGATGCCTGCCGCCGCCACGACGAACACCACCGCTGCGCCAAAGCTGAAACGCCGCAGCCGTGCGCTCAGCCGCTCGTGCGGGTCGGCGCGGCGCAGCCGGTAAAGCCCTTTTTTGTTCTTGGAGGATGGTTCCTGCATGTTGGTTTGACTCCTGAGAAACCGAAAAAGCGTGCGCTGCCGCACGCTTTTCCTGTTTTATTTTAGTTTGCGCGGTTCACGCGGCCCATGACCATCATGGCACCGTCGTGCAGCAGGTCGGTCCACTGCCGCACAGCGGACTCCTTGCGGACGAGGACGCTGCCCTCGTCCAGGCGGATGTAGGTGATCTGGCTCTGGTCGATCTTCATCAGACCGAGGCGGGTGGCCGTCTCTTCCACGCTGGTGATGTTGGTGCGGTTGTTCAGTGCACTGTTGTAGTAGGTGTACTGGCTCTGCTCGCTGACGAGCTCCGCCTTGGCGTTCTGGATCTTGCTGTTCAGCTCCACCAGCTGGGACTCGCTCCACAGCAGGCTGACGGCAAAGCCCACCAGCAGCGCCGCCGAGAGCAGCTGCAATGCGTGCTGCATGGCAGCGCGCGCCGGGTTCAGCCGGGGCTTGCCGCCTTTTTCCACCCGCAGCGGAACGTTCCGCTGCGTCTGGGGTGCTCTTCTGCGGCGCACCTCTGTCATATCATATGCTGCCTGGCCCATGGTACTCTCCTCCTCACTGATACTCCGCGGTGGTTAAATTTTTTCAAGAACGCGGAGATGTGCCGACCGGCTGCGCCGGTTCTCTTCCAGCTCCTGCGTATTTGCTTCGATGGGTCTGCGGGTGATGAGTTTTGCTTTGGCCCTGCCGCCGCAGACGCAGACCGGGAACTCCGGCGGGCAGGTGCAGGCGGTGGCCCAGCGGCGGAACTTGTTCTTCACCAGCCGGTCTTCCAGCGAGTGGAAGGTGATGATGCACAGCCGCCCGCCGGGGGCCAGATGCTCAAAGATGGTGTCCATGCCCTCTTCTAGTGCGTCCAGCTCGTGGTTGACTGCAATGCGCAGCGCCTGGAAGGTACGGCGGGACGGGTTCTTGTTCTTGCGCCGCTCGGCCGCCGGCATGGCGCTGGCCACGATGTCGGCCAGCTGCAAGGTCGTCTCGATGGGGGAAGCCTCCCGTGCCTCGACGATCTTGCCCGCGATCTGCCAGGCGAAGGGTTCTTCGCCGTAATCCTTGAGGATGCGGGCCAGCTCCTCCCGGCTCTCGGTGTTCACAAGGTCGGCGGCGGTCTCACCCTCCTGGCTCATCCGCATGTCCAGCGGAGCGTCTGCCCGGTAGGAAAAGCCTCTGGCGGCATCGTCCAGCTGGTGGCTGGAAACGCCGAGGTCCAGCAGCGCTCCGTTGATCTTGTCGATGCCCAGCTGTTCCAGAGCTTGTCCCGCATAGCGGAAGTTGATCTGCACCACGGTGGCAGGCAGCCCGGCCAGCCGCGCCCGTGCGGTCTGTACCGCATCCGGGTCCTGGTCCAGCGAGATGAGCCTGCCGCCCTGTTCCGCGTCCAGCCGCAGCGCGATCTGGCGGGAATGCCCCGCACCGCCTGCGGTGCCGTCCAGATAGATGCCTGCCGGGTCAATGGCAAGGCCGTCCAGGCACTCGTTCAAAAGCACAGGCACATGCTCAAACGAGGCCGGGTCAAAGGCTTGTCCGATCGTTTCACTGCCCATAGGGCCCAGCCTCCTTTCTGTCGTTTCAAGTTGCGTATCATCCGGCGATTTCACGCTGTTTTTTCCGTTTTTCGCCGTGTTTTTCTGCCCGCAGGGGCACACTGCCCCAAGGCATCTCTCTGATACAGTTTTATTGTAACAAAACCGCCCTGCGAATGCAAGGCTTTTCGGGCTGGTTTTTCTCTCAAAATGTCACAAAAAAAGCCCCTGCAAGCCGTCAATTTTGCTTGCAGGGGCAAATGGGTTTTTCCGACAAACTCCGCTCACTGGGGTTTCCGGGGCGTCTGGCGCAGATTGGCGCGGACGTTCCGGACCTGCGCAGCGTTCTCTGCCATGGTCTCCTCGGTGGTCTTGAGCATATTATCACAGTAGTCGGTCACGGTCTGGCGGACGGTGCGGGCCTCGGTCTGGGCGGCTGAGACGATCTCGGAGGCGCGCTGCTGGGCCGCCTTGACGATCTCCGCCTCGCTGACGAGGATGCGGGCGCGGTCCTCGGCCTTTTTCACGATGGCCTGGGCCTGGGCGTTGGCCGAATCAATGAGCTGGGCGCGGTCGCTGACAATGGACTGCGCCTGCCGCAGCTCCACGGGCAGATTCTGGCGGATCTCGTCCAGATAATCCCGGATCTGCTCCACGTCCACGATCCGCTTGCCACCCGAAAGGGGCATCCCGGCGCTCTCTTCCAGCGCGTCCTCAATGGTATCCAAAAGCTCGTTCACGTTCATTCCGCATCTTCCTCTCCGGCAGGCTGCATGGGCTTCGTGTACTTCCACAGCAGCACCTTGCCATACTTATACTGTTTCTTCAGCGTCAGGCTGCCCACCTCGGCAGGCAGCACAAGGCCGGTCTCGCTCTCGCACAGGGCGATGCCGCCGGGCGCCAGCACCTTTTCCACGCTGGGAAGGATCTTTTCCAGCGTACCACCGTGGAACGGCGGGTCCAGCAGAACCAGGTCGAACTGCTCACGGCAGGCGGAAAGATACCGCGCCGCCTCGCCGATGTTGACGCGGCTGCGGTCGAACACGCCGCAGGTCTTGCAGTTCTTCATCACAATGTTGACGGCCTCGCGGTTCTCGTCCAGGAACACGCACCGTGCTGCCCCGCGCGAGAGGGCCTCGATGCCGAGCTGGCCGCTGCCTGCGTACAGGTCCAGCACCCGTGCGCCGGGCAGGTCGAACTGAACGATGCTGAACATCGCCTCCTTGACCTGGTCGAGGGTGGGGCGGGTGATATCGGTGCCGGGCAGGGCCTCCAGCCGTCTGCCCCGTGCGTCTCCTGCAATGACTCGCATGTGGTTGCCTCCTTTTTGCATCCGTTTGTGTATCTTTATATTATTGTCAAGACACCGCACTTTGTCAAGGGTTGCGTTGCACTCCGGCGGCAAATGTGCTAAAATCAGCCCAGAGCGTGGTTTTGCTCCGCGCACCGTCAAAAGGAGAGAGTTACTATGAACGTCCTGCTCATCAACGGCAGCCCCCACGAGAAGGGCTGCACCTACACCGCCCTGTCCCTCATCGCCGGGGAACTGAACGCCGCCGGCATCGATACCGAGATTCTGAACGTCGGCACCAAGCCCGTCGGCGGCTGCATCGGCTGCGGCGGCTGCGCTGCGGGCAAGGGCTGCGTCTTCGGAGGCGTGGTCAACGAGGCCATCGAAAAGGCCAAGACCGCTGACGCCTTCGTCTTCGGCACCCCGGTCCACTACGCTT
>OIYQ01000760.1_pt1 | contig 12928 bp, 5 predicted proteins | sample 1588311 | NCBI WGS metagenome assembly OIYQ01 (sample SAMN03283244) | human gut metagenome | biome: human-associated habitat; material: feces | host: Homo sapiens | place: Peru | collected 2012
ATCTGCATAACCGGTAACAACAACCTTAGCTTCAGGATACTTCACCAGGAAGTCGATAACTTCGAGAATCTTCTTGTTTTCCTTCTCAGAAATCTTGTTAGAGTTGATGGTGAAGAAAATATCACGACGGATTTCCTCAACCTTCTTCTCTACTACAGGTGCTGGAGCTGGCTCCTCAACCTTCTGAACTGGTGCTGGAGCTGGTTCTGGTTCTACTGGCTTCTCCTTCTTGGTAGCACTCTTGCCCAAGTTGATGCGGAGACCAGCGAGAGCGTTGAAGTACCAGTCTGGGTTGTCAGCGTTCTTTGAGTTGTACTTATCAGTGGTGATGTTGGCGTTACCCTCAATCATGATGCTGACAGCCTTGCTAACCTTGAACTCCAAGTCGAGACCCGCACGACCGAAAGGACGCACCTTAGTGCCATCCCAAAGATACTTCAAGTTATACTTGTCGAGGTCCTTGATGTGAGCACCAATCTCGTTGGCCTCGTCATTGCCCCAAGCGATGTTGGCACCACCGCCAACAAATGCAGTTACGTTGAACACACGGTTAGGATTCCAACCACAGAAGAGGTTGCTGAGGTTGAACATGAAGTCCAAGCCCGGAGCCACATAGTTGAACTTGTAGTCGGCAGAGAATGGAGCATCGCCCACCTTGTCACGGTAAGCAGCCCATCCTCCCTTGCTCTGCCAGCCGTTAGCCTGCAAGCGCATACCGAATACTGGGTTGAACTGGTAGCCCAATCCCAACTGTACGTTAGGAGAAATCAAATCGCCGAACTTAGCCTCACCAAGAGTGTACTGCGCACCACCCTGTAGGTCCAAGAACCAATGCTTTTGGAAAGTGTACACATTCTCCTCTGAGTCAGTGTAAGTGGCCTGAGCCATTGCAGCAGAGCTGACACCCATCAGGACCGCTGCCAATAATACATTAGATTTTTTCATAACTTTTTGAATGATTATGTTTTGTACTATAATTTATTTCTTAACAACCTTCTTGCCGTTGACGATGTAGATGCCAGGACGAGACATGCTCTGAACTCGGCGACCCATCAAGTCGTAGATGACAGCCTCCTTGCTTGAGTCAGAAGTGATTTCTTTGATGCTTGTAGCCTGGCTGTTATCGACCTGGTATGGGAATTCTATCAAAGAGTTCACATAGCAAAGAGAAGCCTTAATGGAAGTCTTGTCTGCCAAATATTTGCCAAAGTTGTTGTCGCCAAATGTTGCAGGTGCGATAATAAAAGTATATGTGTCAGCCTTGAGTTCACCTTCAGCGATAGGACTGTCAAATACAATCTTATAGGCATCTGGACAGCTAGGGTCTGTTGGTATAGATGATACTCTCTCGAAGTGTCCTCTGCGAATTTCTCTTACAGTATCTACTTGTTTCAAGATAACAGTCTTTGTCTCATCTACCACCAAACCTTGTGGCTTGTTAGGATAATTGTAGTGAGAATTACCAATGGTAAATTCATTCAAATCGACATCCTTGATGATACTTGCAACAGGATAGTACAAGATGCCCGCATAAGAATCGTTGAAATCCTCGGAAGGAGTTGGTGTAGGTGGATTAACAGCCCCCTTCTTCACCTCGAACAAAACTGTAAGTTCATTGTTGGTGTATTGTTTTTCCTCCTTGACAAATCCGATGCTTCCTGCAGGGATTACCAACTTGTACTTGCCATCTTGCAAATTACCAGCGATAACAATGGCTACATCTGTCTTGGTCTTGTCTGCCAACAAAGAAACATTTTGAATCTTCTCACCTTCCTCTGTGCAAAGCTCAGCTTCTGCATTTTCTGCGATTGTGATGACGTTGGAGTCTGTAAAGGTCAATGTCAACTTGCCTGTATCATCAGTAACCGTAGATGGAGATACCGTGCAGTGCATGTCAACTGTGCTTGGCTCATCGCTTGGCTCTACAGTTTCAGTCAGCATGAAGGCTGCAGAATAAGTCTCACCAAACATAGGCTTTTCATCATCGTCATCTGTAGAAATGATTTTATTCTCATGATCAACTGACGCAAAAGCATTTATGACTTCGCCAGACTTTGTTGTCTTGAAATATCCGTTGATAGAGAAGCAACCGAGCAAATTCTTGGCATCGGTGTCTGCAACAAGGAGTTTCTCCAATTTCAATTCTTTTTTATCTGCATTTTCTTCCAATCCTGCAGTATAAAGATATTTTCCATCCTTTGTCTTGAAAGCCGTAGGATTGCACATCTCGAAGGCAGTAGCCTCAGATTTCTTTTCGGTGACGCCAACAACTCCGTTCTTTGCTGTAATATAAAGAGGTGTATTCTCAGTATTGATGTTTGAGATATAATACCATTTTCCCTCTACTGGCATTTCCACATTTGTTTCTTTGTAGAACGCCTCAATGGCTTGTTGCAATGTCTCATCAGATGGAACTTCTTCTGCTGTAGTCAAAGCAACGAGTGCTTTTCGGCTGTCACTATCCGCTGTTGGATAGCCAACGCCAGTCTTAGAAATCAAGTCTATGGCAGCCTTCATGGTTTCTGAATAGACTGGTGCAGGTTTATAGCCCACTTTATAGGTAATGGTAAACTCAGGGTTGTGATACCTTTCCAAATTATCATAAATAACACCTTCTGGCACCTTGATGGTATAGATTCCCTTATCTGCAATAACTTCTGGTATGTCAAGGAAAGAAATAGAAACTTCTTTGTAGTCGCTCTTTTCTAAGTTTACTTTAGCAAAATCCACACCATCTTTTTGCATCATCAATTCCTTAGGGGAAAGCTTAAGATAAGTATCGTATGTGAGTTTGATAGGACTATTCAATATATCAATCTCACCTCCCTCGCCAGCTTCAGGACTGATGCTGATGTAATTTAGTGTATTCTTTGGGGTGCTTACTGCTATTGCATATGAGAGAGCTTTATTGGAGTAACCATTGGCATCCTGAAAATAGCCTGCAGGAATATTCAATGTGTAGGTTCCATCAGTAGAGATAGCTTCTGCTGTTGATAAAACAACGGTGGCATCGTTGATTGTGACTGTTAATGGATATGTTTTGCTTCCATTTGTCAAAGCCAAACTTTGAGTACCCACCTTTGTCATTTTTGATGCAAAAGTCAGTGTGAAATCCTTGAGGGATGAAACTTGTAAAGCAGATTCACTTACAGAAGGTTCCAAAATTTGAGTTGGCTCTATGTAAGTTACAGTGACAGACTTGATAATAGAAGGAACACCTGATACTTTGAATGCAACACTTTGAGCATTATCATTACTTGAACAAGTCCATAGATGATTGTCGTCATCCCAATTTCCTTTTTGATCCTTAGCTATATCGAAGTCGCCATTCGTGTTAAAGTTGAACTTTACAGAAGTGAGTACCGCTCCCTCTGTTGCATTTAGAATCAAACGACTACTATTGCCAATTTTCAAAGAATAGGTATCGTTTAACTTGATGTAGCGTACACCGCCGAGTATTGCCCCATTGGAAAACGACATTTTAACTTTGGCCTGAGCAAAAGTTTCGCCTGTGACTTCTGTGTCATCATCCGTAGGCAGTCCCAATGAAGATGGAGAGGTGAAATCAAATGTTACAGTATTCTGTTTCTGTCCAAATGCAGACAGAGAAATGAACAACGTAAGAAGCAATAATAATTGTTTCATTGTATTGTAATTAATAGTTAGACGTTAATGCATCGTTTTGTCAATTTCCTCGTCAGCGGTCTTGACGCAAAGCTTCCATTCTCCATCAATCTTGACAGGGTTGAACATATATGCGGTCTTTGCTGGTTCTTCTGTACCAGCTTGTTCTGCAGTAGCAAATGTCACCTCATATTTTACATCATTGCATCCTTCCAGTTGGAAAGAATAATATTTTCTTTCATACTCTAAGACAGGGAACATGGTAAACTGACGACGATATCTTTTTTCGGTTTCCTTGCTCAATGGTCTTAAATCCTGTGTTGAGTCTGTATATTCATATAATGATGCCAAAACTTTGTCTATTTTTCTAGCCTTGAGTTCTGCCATGGCATCATCACACAACTTGAGCATGGTTGCGGTGTCTTCCGCTGTCAATTGAGAGCGAAATTCTTGTACTTGCTGTTCTCTAGGTTCTTTCTTGGAGTTGCAAGCTGTCATTCCCCAGGAGAAGGCAAGTATCATCAGATAAAAAGTAATTTTCTTCATAATCTTTTCCTCTTTCATATCCTTTTTAAAGTAAAAGAGGGTATGCCTGCTCTATAGGCACACCCTCAAATTAGAGCTTATATTAGTCGAAACTAATTTTTACTTTGCACTTACGTTACCTGCTGTAGCGTTGATGTGGATCTTAACCTCTGTCTCGAAGCTACCCCATGTGTAACCAATAGTGATAGGGATAATTACGTCAAATTGCTTAACGTTGTCACCATTGTTGGTGTAGTACAAGCGACCGAAGTCAGCTGCGTGACCCTTCATGTAGGTCAACAAGTCTGCATTCATGTCTGCTGCATTGTAAGCAGAGAGGTCGAATTGGAATGTCTTAGCTGTCTTGTAAGTCTTGTCGTTTGCATCCAAAACATACAATTCTGCCTCTGTTGTAACGTCCTTGAGAGGAACGAACTTGGTACCATTGTGCATGTTGGTCTTTACGTGAGCAGGATCAGCGTCGATAGTGATGCTGTTGATGCCATAGTAAGCCCAGAACCAAGTATTGTCACCCCACATGTAACCTGCGGTCTCACCACGCCAGTCGAACAACTTCAAGAAGTCGATAACGTTAATCTTGTTACCATTGGTATTAGCGTCAAGCATTACGTTGTTGTCGATGTCCTTCAAGTTGATAGGACGCTGCCAGCTAGCAACGAACTTGTCGTTTGTTGTTTCCTCAACAACACCGCAAGCATTTGCTGTAGCGATACCAACATTTGCACGCATTTCCTTGAGGATGTTAGCGTGGTTTGCCTCATAACCAACAGCGTTCAAGATGTCCTGGCAAGCCTTGACGTTAATCAACTTGATTTCACCAGTTTCTGGGTCAATAGTAGCAATCTTAGTTGTCTTACCGTTTGCAACAGCATAGAGGTTGGTGTTGTTGAATGCACCAGCATTGATGTCGAGAGCGCAAGTCTTCATAGCTGTAGCAAGTGTAGAGTAATCGTGCTTGTCAGCAACTGGAGATTTTACATATTTGCAGATAACCTTGTCGAACAAAGGCTGCTCTGTTTCATGCTTAGGAGTGATAGTATATTTTGTACCGTTCTGAGCTGTAATCTCGATGTTCTGTGGTACGAAATAGTACTTGTGCATTGGAGCATTGAAGCTCTCAATGTTCTTAAGCAATGTAGAGCGAACGCTACGGTTAATCTTCGTGATGTCACCACCATCGTATGGGTTTACAACATCGAATACAACAACGTTATTGTCCTTACCGAACCAATAGTTATTGTTCTTGTCACCGAATGCGTAAGTCTTGGTATCCTTGTTATTGATAGTTGTTGTCAACTTGATATATACGTAAGGATATGTAGAAGAAACCTTATCGATAGCCACGTAACGTACCCAAGTTGTCAAAGTTACAGATGCCTGGTGGTGCAACAACTTCTCAACCTCGTCCTGATCGATTTCCCAACGCCATGTGTGGTTAGTTGTACCGTCAGTGTTTGGTCTGTAAAGTACGCGACCAACTGGTTTCTCATTAACCTTGCCTTCGCCCTTGTCAGCGAACTCAGCAAACTGCTTCATGAGATATACGCCAGAACCTGGCTCACCATACTCCTCAGTAGATGTCAAATCTGCCTTGTATTGATGATCGAATTCGTCCTTAGACATCTTCATATCCTGAGTAAGAACATAGTCGTTGAACTCCTGCCATGTGGTCTTGAATGCCTCAAGCACATTACATGGGTCGTACTTAACTGTCTGAGTACCCCACAACTCGTTCTTGTGGTTGTCCTTAGCCTGAGCTGAGATGTAAAGGAGGATATAACCATCCAATACAACCTTACCCTGATGGTTGGTAACAGTTACCTGTACCAATGGCTCACGGCCTACAGAAGCCTTGTCGCCCTCAGCACCCTTGATAGGCTCGTCAACCTTGACGTTCCAAGCACGGAACTTACCATCTGTATCGTCAGAAGCGTTCAAAGCCTTCAAGAACTCACTATCAGATGTAGTGTTGGTATCAACAGTGTACATTACCTTCTTGTAGTGGAAGGTCAAGCCCCACTGCTTAGCCTCTGCTGGAGTTACTGTGATCAATTCGTTTGTTGTGCCCTTCTTAACGTTTGTAGTCTTAACCAAACGAACTGCTACGTAGTCGTTCAAGTTAATACCATTAGCGTCAGAGTAGAAGATGCTCAATGATGCACCACGGTCGTCCTTCAAAGCCTCCATTGGCTCATCCCAAACGTGCTTCTTTACAGTTGAATACTTGCAACTCTCGTCACCTGTACGAACTGCGTCCTTACCTGCGTTTGGATACTCTGGGTTCTGAGCCCAAACCAAACCATCGATAATTGTCTTCTCTGGCTGAAGCAAAGCGTAGTCAGAAACAACTTCCTTACCCTCGTTGTTTTTAACTCTCAAGGCAACAGTGTTGTTGTCATTTGATGTAAGAGAAGTAGGAGCGTCGTTCAACTTGTCAGGATGCTGAATTTGCAAACCTGCTGTCAAGACACCGGTAGCATTGTCCATTGCGAACAACTTCTTGCCACCCTTGTCCTTGCCTGGGAATGCGTATGCTGGAGAAGTAACTGCGCCCAACTCAGAAACAGCAGCACGTGTTTTCTGATAAATAGCTGTTGGGTTCAATACATTGTAGCCAGCCAAGTCTTCCTCAGCAATGATAGAGTTCCATGGGCTAGCATCGTAATCTACAGCCCAAGCTGGACCATAAACGAATGATGCAATATCATCTGTGATATAATCATTACCGATATTCTTAACAGTCTTGTCATTGTGGTTCTTGTCAGCTTCAGCGGCTGTTGGCTTCATGGCCTTACCTGACAACCAAGGATACTCTACTGTCTCAATACCATCAAGATAGAGGTATGGACGGAAAGTGAGGCTGCTCAAAGTACCAGACAATGAGATTGTAACCTCCTTATTCTGACCTGTACCACCTGCAACACCATAGAGTTTCAAAGTCTCGTTGTCCTTAACGGCTGTGATGATACCAGTGTTCAAGAAACTGATATTTGTTGACTTAACGAACTTGCCATCCTTCCAGATGTCGAAGTAACCAGTCTCTGCGTTAGGAACATAGTACTCGTAAGAGCTTGATGTACCATCTGTGCCAGCTGCACCTGTATCACCCTTAGGACCTTGTGGACCCTGAGCACCTGTGTCGCCCTTGTCGCCCTTGTCGCCTTTGTCACCTTTATCACCCTTGTCACCTTTGTCTCCCTTAGTGCCAAGAGCATAATAATTTGTCTTAACTCCGTCCTTTACCCAGTAGCCATCTTCACCGATGGTCCAAACTGTACCAGGAGTACCGTCAGCACCCTTCTCACCATTGTTGATAGTGAAAGTGTCGCCGTTACTAAGCTTTACAGTTACACCGCTTGTAGCCTTGTCTACGCTTGTGATAACACTACCTGCCTTAATCAACTTACTGATTTCCTCAATAGCTGATTTGTTGGCATCAATCTGTGTTTGCAGATTCTGAATGTCGTCATCGTAGTCTTTACAAGAAGTAAAGGTACTTACAGATGCAACAGTTAATGCACCCATAAGCAGCGCGCTAAAATACTTTCTTTTCATACGATAAAATTTAATTAAAATATTAATTTGTTAACTTAACGTTCTATGCTTAAAACTCTAATCTCCTGCGGGGAGATATTCTTTTTACGGTGCAAATATAGACATTTTTATTCACACTCGCAAATATTTAACCTTTTTTTTTCGAAAAACCCCTTATTTTCTTTAGTTTTTAATAAAATTGGCTCATGGGGTCTGCTCAAATCACTATTTTCATGCATTTTTAGCCCTTGTACACTCTCTTTTTTCTACACCTTATTATATATAGAGCGGCATTCCTTCTATTTTCTTTACAAAACGCCCTATTTTTGATACTATCTCCCCGCAGGAGATAGTACAGAGAAAGTTTATAACTTAAAGTTAACAATTAATATTTTTAATTAAATTTTATCGTATGAAAAGAAAGTATTTAAGCGCGCTGCTTATGGGAACACTGACAGTGGCATCCGTAAGTACATTTACTTCTTGTAAGGATTATGATGATGACATCAGCAACTTGCAAGAGCAGATCGACAAGCTTGCTACTGCCGATCAGCTTAAGCAGAAGGTTGAAGAGCTCCAGGCTCTGATCTCTTCTAACAAATCTGACATCACTTCTCTTCAGACAGAGTTGGCTAAGAAGACAACTCTTGAGGAGGTTAAGGCTGTCTTGGCTGACTATGCAACTAAGCAGTATGTTAATGATGCTGACAAGACATTGCAGGATGCTATTGATGCTCTCAAGACTGGCGATATCGCTAAGTTGAAGGAAGATGTAGTGAAAGCTCAGGCTGCTGCTGACAAGGCTGCAAAGGATGCAGAGGCTGCAAATGCTGAGATTATTGAGACATTGAAGACTTTGGCAACAAAGACTGAGCTTAAAGATGCTGCTGATGCTGCTCAGAAGGCAATCGAAGCTCTTGAGTCTAAGAACGCAGAGGATTTGAAGAAGGCACAGGATGCAATCACCGAGACTCTGAAGAGTTATGCAACAAAGAGCGATGTTGAAGATGGTGACAAGAAGACTCTTGAAAGCTTGGCTTCAACAATAAAGAATGCTAGTGATGCTTTGGCTCAGGCTAATACAAACAAGCAGGCTATTGCTGATGCTCTCGAGCTTCTCGGTAAGGGTTATAGCAAAGATAACACTGTAGCTGCTGCAATCGAGGCTATCAAGGGTCAGATTGGTACTCCTAACAAGGAGCTCGGTACACTCGATTCACGTTTGGGTGCTATCGAGAGCGTTTTGAACGGTGTTAAGGACGATGATACTAAGCTCGGTCTCGCTACAAAGGTTACAAACATTGAGACTCAGTTGAAGGACATCATCGGTCAGTACTCTACAATGGTAACTGACGTTCAGTTGTACAATTTCGCTCAAACTAATGTAGACGGCTTCAATAATTATTCCTTGAACTTCGTACAGACTGCTGAGCAGGAGAATGTATTCCCTGTAGATGCTAAGGCTACTGACAAGCAGTTGACATTCAAGGATGGTAAGTATTACGTTGGCGAGGACAGCTTGTTGGTTCGTGTATCTCCTGTTGATGCAGAGTTGACTGCAAGCAATGTTTCTTTGATGAACTCTCAGGGTGTTGAGCTTGATGATATCATTGACGTAACTAACGTTCATAGATATAACGGTTTGATTTCTCGTGCAGCTGCAAACACAGGTCTTTGGGTAGTTAAGTTCAAGGCTAAGGATTTGGGTGATAAGTTCAAAGAAGTTGCAGAGACAAAGGTAAATGGTGATAAAAAGCACATTCTTTACTCCGTAGCTGTTAAGAATACATATAACACAACAGGTAAGGAAGAGGATGCTAATACTCGTCGTGTAACTTCTGAGTTTGGTGTAGCTTTGACTACAACTGATGCAGAACCTGCTTGGGACTTTAGCGTTAACGGAAAGAAAGTTGCTGAAATCCACAACCGTTATGTACAATGTGAAGATGGAACTTCAACAAAACATGTTCAGGAATTGGTATGGAAGAAAGCAAGTAAGCCTGCAACAACTGTTATCACAGAGGGTAACAAGGCTAACGCTTTAAATCGTCCGTATTTGAATAATGATGACCGTCATAAAGCAGACATCCTGGCTGTAGAAAAGGGTCAGCCAATCACTATCGACTTTGCAAGCATAGCAAATAAGGGTGTTAAGGGCTTCTATGTAACACTTGATGAGAAGTTCGCTTTGGAGTCTGCACCATCTGAGTTGAATGCTTGGAACTCTTACGAGTACGAGAACGTTGGTTACAATGGTAAGCCAGCTAAGTTGTTCGAGGGTAGCAAGGGTACTATCACTATCAAGAATATGAACAACGTAGAGGGTGACATCATCGGTTTCCGCGTATACGCTGTTAACTACGATGGTACTTTGACCGATCCAGATGGACGTTCATTCTACGTTGCTGTAGGTGACGTTAAGCAGGGTCTTGAGCTCGGTAACTCTAAGTTGACATTGAATGCATATAACAAGTTCGAGTCTACAGTAGAATTGCCAGCTGATTTCAGCAAGTACGACTTTACCGCTAATACAGCTTGGGAAGTAACAGAAGAGGATGCTGATGGTAAAAAACCTACAAGCTTCACTGTTGAGTACTTCAATGCAGATCACCAGAAGGTAACTTCTTTGACTAAGGACGTTAAGTATATCAAGTTCATCTTGAATACTGCAACAGATTTCATTGATGATGCTACTTACAATGTAACAACAACATTGACTAAGAAGATTTCTTCAGCTACAGCTGAGGTTTGCAAGGTTACTGCTTCATTCACAAAGGTAATGCCATCTGAGGCACCTATGTTCGGTTACCGTGATGGTTTCAGCAAGAATCCTGAGTACATCATCCCTGATAATAAGAGCTATAAGGTAGAAAGCCTTGTTAAGGGTGGTTATTTCGACTTTAGAAACATCTTGATCATCAACAACAACACTACATGGCATGGTTGGGACTTGATGGATCCAACTTCTGATGGTCTATTCACATTCAATGTTGCTGATGGTACTTATAGACTGAAGAACGGCAAGTATATCTTGAATGATGCTGCTACATTTAGCACCAATTACAAGTTGTTTGTTGACAATAGCGGTGAGAAAAACTTGGTTGATAATACAACAGAGCGTACAGTTACAGCTAAATTCATTTACAGAAATATCTCTAAGAGATATGATGCAGATAGAAAGGCATACTATGATAAGGGTGACTTCACTGTTCCTTCTATGTCAACTGAGAAGATCGTTTACTGCTCTTGGATTAAGACATTCAGCTATGATACTAAATCTAGTAATAATACCTGGTCGAAAGAGGCTAAGGTTACATGGAATAAGGTCGGTACTGCAAGTACAGCAACATTTGATTTGGCTAAGCTTCAAACAGAAATTAAGGATGCTAAGTTGCTCCCAGTTGCATTCCCTACAGGTGTAACAAAGAAAAATATGGGTGAATTCCTTACTAATAATGTATTGGCAGTAGTACCTGGTCAGTATGGTGATATCTACACCACAGACAATAACGATAAGCAGATTAACCCTTACTTCTCTGCAACTATCGCTAACGGTAAGATAACCCTTAAGCAGAAGAGTCAGGATGCAATTCCATCTAGTGTAACAGGTGGTAATATTCACTTCACTGTTAAGGACTGCTTCGGTAACACAATGAATATTGTATTGCCATTCAGTATCGAGGTAAAAGGTATTGCAGCTAAGAAGCACTAATTTAAGTTAATTTACAAGTTAGGAGTGACAAGCTCCACAATGTAAATAAGGTAATATTCATTGGGGGCGTTCAGTTTTGAGCGCCCCCTTTATTTTTTACTTATAAGATGAAGAAATTATTATCTATAATTACTGTCTGTCTTATTGCCATTCTCTCTTTCAATGCCTGCAGCGAAGAAATAAAGAGTACAAATATCAGTATCAAGCAGATGACGGATTCTACTCTTGTCACAATCATTGATGACCATCAGGTTACTTTCGATTACAAGCAGGCTACATTTGATAATGGCTTTGTTATGGCTGGCGACTCTGCCGAAATCAACTATATCGGCTCTCTCTCCGATGAACCGGTTAAAGCTGTACTCATCAAGCTGATTCCAAAGAAGGGGCATGTAATGAATGCAGTTTACGATCCAAACAAAAAGTTGGAAACTGCTCCAATGACTGATAAGGAAGTGAAGGAACTGGAGGAAGGTGTTGAGTTTGCCAAGAAGCACCAGCCAAAGAACATAAACAAATAAGGTAGTTATCACTTTTTATTAATTAATAAAGGAAATGATTATGAATACAATGAAATCTTTATTCGCTGCTTCCCTGCTTGCCCTCGGCACAACATCTGCCATGGCACAGGCTACTTACACCGACCAGAACGGTGATGAGTATACATTCAACAAGCATTTCTTCCTGGACCTCCAGGGTGGTGCTCAGTACACACTCGGTGAAGCTAAGTTTGGTGACTTGATTTCTCCTAACGTACAGTTGGGCTTGGGCTATCAGTTCTCTCCTGTCTTTGGCATGCGCTTGCAGGCTAACGGTTGGCAAAGCAAGGGCGGCTGGGCTGGTTTCCGCGCTCAGAAGGGCGAGACTCCTTACAACGCTACCTATAAGTTCAAGTATGTAGCTCCTGGTGTTGACTTCATGTTCAACCTCAGCAACCTCTTCTGCGGTTGGAACCCTAACCGTGTGCTGAACGTTACTGCTTTCTTGGGAGGTGGTGCTAACATCGCTTGGGATAATGATGAGGTGAATGAGTTGGCTACTACCATGAAGAACCAGAATGACTACAACCTGGAGTATCTCTGGGATGGTACCAAGGTTCGCCCTTACGGTCGTGCCGGTCTTGAATTGGCTTTCAAGGTAAGCAAGTCTGTTAGCCTGATGTTGGAGGGTAATGCCAATATCACTTCTGACAAGTACAACTCAAAGAAGGCTGGTAACCCTGACTGGTATTTCAATGCTTTGGCTGGTCTTCGCATCAACCTGGGTAAGAGTGCTACAAAGAAGGAGAAACCGGTAGAACCAGAACCAGCTCCAGCACCAGTTCAGAAGGTAGAGGAGCCAGCTCCAGCTCCAGCACCAGTAGAGAAGAAGGTAGAGGAAATCCGTCGTGATATCTTCTTCACCATCAACTCTAACAAGATTTCTGAGAAGGAGAATCAGAAGATCCTCGAGGTTATCGACTTCCTGGTGAAGTATCCTGAGGCTAAGGTTGTTGTTACCGGTTATGCTGAC
>OIYQ01000764.1_pt1 | contig 12891 bp, 10 predicted proteins | sample 1588311 | NCBI WGS metagenome assembly OIYQ01 (sample SAMN03283244) | human gut metagenome | biome: human-associated habitat; material: feces | host: Homo sapiens | place: Peru | collected 2012
CGACGCCATCGACCTGAAGTATGCCCGCCAGACCGCCGACTATCTGGGCAGCGAGCATCACGAGATCATCATCAACCGGGAGATGGTCCTCCAGAGCCTGGAAGAGGTCATCCGCCTGCTGGGCACCTGGGACATCACCACCATCCGCGCCAGCATGGGCATGTATCTGCTGTGCAAGGCCATCCACGAGCAGACCGATGTCCGTGTCCTGCTGACGGGCGAGATCTCCGATGAGCTGTTCGGCTACAAGTACACCGACTATGCCCCCACCGCCGACGCCTTCCAGCAGGAGAGCCAGAAGCGCATCCGCGAGCTTTATATGTACGATGTCCTCCGCGCCGACCGCTGCATCTCCTCCAACAGCATCGAGGCCCGTGTGCCCTTCGGCGACCTGGACTTCGTCCGTTACGTGATGGCCATCGACCCCGAAAAGAAGCTGAACAGCTACGGCAAAGGCAAATACCTGCTGCGCAAAGCCTTCGAGGGCGACTGGCTGCCGCCGGAGATCCTGTGGCGTGAAAAGGCCGCCTTCTCCGACGCCGTGGGCCACAGCATGGTGGACGACATCAAGGAGTATACCGAGAGCCTTTACACCGACGAGGAGTTCCAGCTCCGCCGGGCAAACTATTCGGCCCACTGCATGCCGTTCACCAAGGAGAGCCTGTTCTACCGCGAGATCTTCGAGAAATACTACCACGACCAGAGCCGCACCATCGTCGATTTCTGGATGCCCAACAAGGCATGGCCCGGCTGCAACGTCAACGATCCCTCCGCCCGTGTGCTGGCAAACTACGGCGCATCGGGGGTGTGATTTTTTATTTTTGCTCTAGATGCAATAATTTTGCGTCTAGAGCTTTTTGCATCGGGAGATCCTTATGAAATGCTGTTTCTGGCACAACAAAGGAGCGCCCCCGCACGAAGTAGCTTCTGTGCGGAGACGCTCCTTGTTATTACCTCATTGATTGCTCAGGCATCCGAGCGGGAGAAGGCATTCTTCATATTGCAGCTCAGTTCAAAGAGGACCTTGTTCAGCGTATCGGCTGCGCGGGCCTTCAGCTCTCTGGCGATGGCCTCGTTGGCCTCCGTGCGCAGGGCGGCACGGCGGGCCGGGTCGGCCTCCTGGGCCTGTTTTTCATCGTAGGCGTTCAACAGAGCGCGTGTGGCGGAGAGGACGCCCTCCTCGTAGCGCTCGACATGGAAGATGGACTTGCCGTAAGCGGCATCGGCCATGGCGGCGATCATCCGGCTGACCCAGTAAAAGCTCTCGGTAGAGACTTCGCCGGTGGTGCAGGCGAGGTAGGCTGGAGTGGTGTCCACATTGGCATAGAACGGCACCATCGTGTTGAAGGCGTTGGACGCATAGGCGATCCACTCCACCGTGCGGAACTCCTCCGGCAGATCCGGGCGCATCTGGGTCAGCGCCATGAAGCTGTTGCGGTTGATGCCGATCGTACGGTAGGCACCCTTGCTCTTCGGGTCGCCATAGGCGGCATACGGGTCATACGGAGTGCCCTGATAGTGCGAAGACAGCAGGTATTTCACGTCTTCCGGTGTGATCTTCCGCTCCGGAACCATACACCAGGGCAGGTCGTCCGAATGCGGGGTATAGTCTGCATCGGGGCCTTCCCAGACCCAGGTGTTGGGGTTCAGATGCCGCAGCATGAACCAGGCGCGCGGTGTGTTATACACATGGTCAGCATCGTCGTGGCTGCCGAAGGCATCGCGCGGGTTGAAGCTGCCGTCCAGCGAGAGGTCGAGGTGGTACTTGTCCACAAATGCCTTCAGGTCCTCCGAGCACATGTAGTTTTCCTGTGCGCCACAGGCATCGGCAAAGTCGAAGCTGTCGATACCGAGCTGGTTGGGCATCACGACATAGCTGTCGTCCGGCACACGGCGAGCCATCCAGTGGTGGCCGCCGATGGTCTCCAGCCACCAGATCTCGTTCACATCCTGAAACGCGATGCCGTTCATCTCATAGGTGCCGTACGTCCGGAGCAGCTCGCCCAGGCGCACCACGCCCTCGCGGGCCGAGCGGATATAGGGCAACACGAGGCAGACGATGTCCTCCTCGCCAATGCCTCCGGGCACTTCCGGCCGTTCCCCTTTGGAGGGCTGGTACACCACCAGCGGGTCCGCACCCAGAACGCGCGGGTTGGACGTGATGGTCTCGGTGGCTGTCATGCCCACATGGGCCGCATTGACGCCCGCTGCCGCCCAGATGCCCTCGCCTTCCACCGCGTTGGGCATGGCCGTCATCCGCAGCGCATGGCCGGGCAGCGGCACCTCCACATGGGAGATCACCGACCGATAGACAGCCGGGTGCTCCTCCGGCTGCACGACCACGAACTTTTTGGCCGTGAAATGCCCCGAACCCGAATCGTCGTTGCGGGCGACCATGGTGGAGCCATCGTATGATGCGTTTTTGCCGACTAAAATTGTAGTACAAGCCATTGTTCTGTCCTCCGAAATTGTTTCTTTGTCTTTTCGGTTTGCCGAGGCTATTGTAAGCCTTTTTTGTGGAAAAGGCAAGATTTTTTGAGAAGGGAGCGTAGAAGTACGATTTATGGGATACAACAGAATTTATACTGAAATTATAGGAAGGATGCCAATTGACAACAACTTCCATTTCTCGTATGGTAACGGTATCATATCGTTCAGGAGGGATCTCTTATGAAGCTGCTCGCGCACATCAGTGATGACAAGACCCGCACCCAGACCATCGAAGAACACCTGACCAGCACGGCTGCACTGGCCGGAACCTTTGCCGCAGCGTTTGGCGCACAAGCAGAAGCAGCGTATACCGCCCTGCTTCATGACATCGGAAAATATAGCGCTGGTTTCCAGCAACGCTTGCAGGGCGGCCCGCCCGTTGACCACTCCACTGCCGGAGCCAAGGCCGCGATCCAGGACGGAAACATTCCCGCCGCGCTGGCCATTGCCGGACACCACAGTGGCATCCCCGACCTCGGAAATCCGCATGACACTGCCGACGAAAGCACGTTGGTCGGCCGCTCCAAGCGGCGGATTGAAGATTGCTCCCAGTGGAAACAGGAGATTTTCCCTGCCAAAGCCGCTCTGCCGCCGTGGCTGCTCCGCCAGCCGGACAACCTGACCATGGCCTTTTTCACCCGGATGCTCTACTCCAGCCTGGTCGATGCCGATTTCATCGACACCGAGACCTTCATGGACGGTAAAGCAGCCCCGCGTGGGATGGGGGAACCACTTTCCGCTCTGCTGGAAAAAGTCCGGGCACAGGCCAAACGCTACCTTGACAGCCCTGCCGCTTCCCCTGTCGCGCAGGAGCGGAACAAAGTACTGCGGGCCTGCATGGAACAGGGTGCTCATGCACCACAGGGGCTTTATACGCTCACAGTTCCCACGGGCGGCGGCAAAACCTTCGCGTCCCTCGCCTTTGCGCTGGAACATGCTGTGGCACAAAAGCCGCAGATGGAGCGCATCATTTACGTCATCCCCTACACTTCCATTATCGACCAGACGGCGCAGACGTTCGCAGATCTTCTGGGAGAAGACAATGTGCTGGCCCACTTTTCCGGTGTAGACTACAAGCTGACCGAAAAAGACGACCTGACACCTGCTCAGTACCGGAAACTGCTTTCCAGTGAAAACTGGGACACTCCCATCGTGGTGGCGACCGCTGTGCAGTTCTTCGAATCCCTCTACGCCAACCGCAGCAGCCGGTGCCGCAAACTGCACAACATTGCCAACAGTGTCATTCTTTTTGATGAAGCACAGACGTTCCCTACCGATTACCTGAAGCCCTGCGTTTCCGCCATCGCACAGCTGGTCCAGCACTACCACACTACCGCCGTTCTCTGCACCGCAACGCAGCCCGCCTTGACGCCACTGCTTCAGGAGCTTGCCCCCGGCCTGACCGCAAAAGAACTCAGCCCCGACACGGCTCACCTCTATGAAGTCCTTCGCCGCGTGACCCGGCAAGATCTGGGCACCCTCTCCGCTGAGGCCCTCTGCGCACAGCTTTCGTCTGCCGAACAGGTGCTCTGTGTGGTCAACCGGCGCAAGACCGCCCAGGATCTGTTTGCACAGCTCCCCGCCGAAGGCAGCTACTGCCTGACCACCTTCCTCTGTGCCGCTGACCGCCGCCGACAGTTGGACGAGATCCGCCAACGGCTCAAGGCAGGGCTTCCCTGCCGGGTCGTCTCCACCTCTTTGATCGAAGCAGGCGTCGATGTGGATTTTCCGCTTGCTTACCGTGAATCCGCCGGGCTGGATTCTCTGCTCCAGACCGCCGGGCGCTGCAACCGGGAGGGCAGACGCGACCCGAAAAAAAGCATCGTTGCTTCTTTCCAGCTGGAAGGTCTGGCACCGCTCCCCATGCTTTCGCAGAATGTCAACGCCATGAATGCCACCGAGCGGGCCTACGACCTGCTCGACACACCGGATGCCATTCACAGCTATTTTGAATCCTTCTATCGCACCCGTGCAACGCTTGACAAACAGAACATTCTGGACGCTTTTCAGCATGGTATCAAGGGATGTCAGTTTCCCTTTGCACAGGTTGCCGGAAAGTTCCACCTCATTGATAGCCACACTTACACGATCTATCTTCCCATTGAGGAAGGTGCCGACCTCTGCGCATCGCTTCGCGCCGGTCACATCAGCCGTGCTCAGCTCCGCCGCCTGGGCATTTACAGCGTAGAATGCTATGAAAAGCAGTTCCGTTCGCTGGACGCCGCCGGTGCATTGGAACGTTCTCCGGATTTCCCCGATGATTCCGCCATCCTCTCTGATCCAGACTTGTACAGCCGCAAGACCGGCCTTTCGATGGAGATCGAAGAAGGCAGGGCGATCATCCTCTGAAATGGAAAAAGCAGCAGAGCACACGACTCCACTGCTTTTCCCCCATTGCTTGAAACAACATCCAACAATTTCAATCCACATTCGTTTTTCTCCGAATGACTCCTTTATTATAGGTTGAATTTGGATTTTATACAAGTAGCATCTTGCGTTTCGCAAAAAGTGTGTTATACTAAAGCCACAAGGAGCTTTTTGAAATAACATACAACAGAAGTTAATAGCAAAGAGGTGGTTGCAATGGGCAAATTCGATGTTCGCCTGAAAGTCCGACAACCGTTTGAAAGGAGGTGATGCGCATGTCCATGCGCATTGAAGTCTGGGGACCCTATGGATGCTTCTCCCGGCCCGAAATGAAGACCGAACGTGTCAGTTACGACATCATCACGCCGTCGGCCGCAAGAGGGCTCGTTGAAGCGATCTACTGGCACCCTGGCCTGAAGTACCACATTGACCGCATCTACTTATTGAGTCCCATCCAGTTCACCAACATCCGGCGAAACGAGGTCCGCTCCACCCTGCTGGCTTCCGCAGCACTGTCTGCCGCCAAGGGAGGAACGCCGCCGGTACTCTACACCAGCCAGGACATCCAGCAGCGCGCCGCTATGGTCCTGCAGAATGTCCACTATGTCATCGAGTGTCACTTCACCATGACCGACAAGGCAGCCCCCGGCGACAACCCCGGAAAATTCCAGGATATCCTTCGCCGCCGTTTGAGCAAAGGCCAGTGCTATCATCAGCCCTGCTTTGGCTGCCGCGAGTTCCCTGCCAACTTCCGGGAGTGGCCCGGCGGCGACATTCCTGCACTGGAAGAAGCCACGCAGGACCTCGGATTCATGCTGTATGATCTGGATTATTCTGACCCGGCCAACATCCGCTCGCAGTTCTTCCGGGCAAAGCTGGTCAACGGGGTGATGGATTGCCGGGATGTGGAGGTGTTCACATGATCTTACAGGCATTGACTGCTTATTATGAGCAGCTGCTCCGCACCGGACAGATCTCAGCCCCCGGCTGGGAGAATCAGTTCAAGGTCAGCTACTGGCTCCGCATCAACGCGGAAGGCCAGCTCATCGACCTCGTGGACTGCCGCCAGATGGTTCCGCGCGGTAAAAAAGAAGTGCTCGCCCCGCGGGAAATGGCAGTTCCTGCCCATGTCAAACGAGCTTCCGGCATTGCTGCAAATTTTCTGTGTGACAATTCCACCTATCTGCTGGGTGCAGACGAAAAAGGCAAGCCGGAGCGCTCCATCCAGTGCTTCGAAGCCTGTGCAAAGCTGCACCATGCCATTCTTGACGGGGTAGATTCCCCTGCGGCCAGAGCGGTCCTTGCGTTTTTTGACCATTGGAAGCCCGAAGAGGCATCGGCCCACCCGTTACTGGCTGACCGCTGGAAGGATATCACCGGAAACGCCAACCTTCTGTTCGACTATGAAGGGCCGGAGGGCAGCATCCTGTCCACTGAAGATGAAGCGATCCGAGCGGCATGGCAGCAGCACTACAGCAGCGCTTCGCCCGACGCTCCGCTGGTCCAGTGTCTCGTGACCGGCCAGCAGGCCCCAGCCGCCCGGCTGCATCCTTCCATCAAGGGTGTTCCCGGCGCGCAAGTTGCAGGTGCCGCGCTCGTTTCCTTCAACGCCCCGGCATTTTGTTCCTATGGGCACGAGCAGGGCGAGAATGCCCCCGTCAGCGAATATGCCGCCTTTGCCTACACCACTGCATTGAACACGCTGCTGGCCAGCCGGGATCATTGCCGTATCCTCGGCGATACGGCTGTGGTCTGCTGGGCCGAAAACGCGTCCCCCAGCTGTTGCATGATGGCCATGTTCGGCATCCCGGAAAACCATGGTCTTACCGAAGACGACCTGAGCAAAGCGCTGGACAACCTTGCCAAAGGAAAGCCCTGCAGCTGGATGGGCGAAGATCTGCAGCCCGGCCAGCACTTTTATGTGCTGGGGCTCTCACCCAACGCGGCACGTATTTCGGTACGGTTCTTTCTACGTGACACCTTCCAGGTGTTTGCACAGCGGCTGCAGCGGTATGCAGAGGATATCACTGTGATCCATCCCGCTTTTGACAAGCGTGAGACCCTCTCCGTCTGGTCGCTGGTCCAGGAGACTGTCAACCAGAACTCGCGTGATAAAAAGCCTTCGCCGCAGCTTGCAGGTGATGTTCTGCGCTCTATTCTGACGGGCACCCCCTATCCAGCTACACTTCTGAATGGAGCGGAACTGCGGATACGCGCCGAACAAACGATCACACGCGGCCGGGCAGCCATCATCCGGGCTTATTACCGCCGCCATCCCCATCCACAGGTCCCAAAGGAGGTTTTGGATATGCCTGAATTGAATGTAGCATGCAACAATATCCCCTATACTCTTGGCCGGATGTTCTCGCTATACGAACAGATCCAGCTGGCTGCGGCCAAGGCAAATTCTTCCAACATCAATGCCACCATCAAGGACCGCTATTTCAATGCGGCTTCTTCGAATCCCAGCCAGGTCTTCAACCTTCTGGGCAAACTTTCCGTCAGCCACCTTCGGGTCCTGCGCCGCAGCAATCCAAAGTTGGCCGGTTCTCTGCAAGGCCAGTTGGAAGAGCTTTCCATCCGCGTCGGCACATCCTATCCCCCCCATCTTGACCCCGCCAGCCAGGGTTCGTTCCAGTTGGGTTATTACTATCAGAATCAGGCCCGCTTCCAGAAGAAAGCCCCCGCTGATTCCACTGAGAATGTTTGAATTATAAGGAGGAACTGACATGTCTGAGCCTATCAAAAACCGCTATGATTTTGTGATCCTGTTCGATGTTGAAAATGGCAATCCAAACGGTGACCCCGACGCAGGCAACATGCCCCGCATCGACCCGGAAACCGGCTACGGTCTCGTGACCGATGTCTGTCTGAAGCGGAAGATTCGCAACTATGTGGAGACGGTCAAGGAAAATGACGAAAATTACCGCATTTACATCAAAGATACCGTCCCTCTGAACCGTAGCGACGCCGACGCCATCAAAGCTCTTGGCATCAGCGAGGACCTCAAGGCCGCCAAGAAAAGTGACCCGGACATTGACCGCCGTCTGCGCAATTACATGTGTGAGCACTACTACGATATCCGCACCTTTGGCGCTGTTATGACCACGTTTGTCAAAGGCGCGCTCAACTGCGGTCAGGTCCGCGGCCCGGTCCAGCTGAGCTTTGCGCGTTCGGTGGATACCATCATCCCGCAGGAAGTCACGATCACCCGCGTTGCCATCACCACGGAGGCCGATGCTGAGAAAAAGGGCACCGAAATGGGCCGCAAGTACATCGTCCCCTATGCCCTCTACCGTGCAGAAGGTTATGTTTCCGCCAATCTCGCCCGCAAGACCACAGGCTTTTCGGAAGATGACCTGCAGCTGCTGTGGGAGGCCATCCTGAACATGTTCGAGAACGATCACAGCGCTGCGCGCGGTAAAATGGCCGTGCGGGAGCTCATCGTCTTCAAGCATTCTTTGGAATTGGGCAACGCCCCCGCATACAAGCTGTTCGATGCCGTGACCGTCCAGCGCAAAGACCCCACCACCCCGGCGCGTAGCTACCGCGATTACACTGTCACCGTATCCGACGCCCTTCCGGAAGGAGTCACCTGCGAGAGGATGTCCTGATGTCCGCTCCGGACGATTACCTGTTGATGTCCGGCATCCAGCATTTTTGCTTCTGCCGCCGTCAGTGGGCATTGATCCACCTGGAGCAGCAGTGGGCGGAAAATCTGCGCACCACCAAAGGGCAGCTGGACCACGCCCGCTGCCACGACGATACCCAGACCGAGCGCCGCAAAGATCTGCTCATCACCCGTGGAATGCGGGTGGTCAGCCATCGGCTGCGGATGTCCGGCAACTGCGACGTGGTGGAATTTCGGGCCAGCGAGGCGGGCATTTCCTTGCAGCACACCGAAGGCCGCTGGCGGCCCATGCCGGTGGAGTACAAACATGGCCGCGCCAAGGAGAACGACGCCGACCGGCTGCAGCTCTGTGCGCAGGCCATGGCTCTGGAAGAGATGCTGGCCTGTGATATCCCGCAGGCCGCGCTCTTCTATGAGGAAACGCGGCGGCGGGAACTCGTCCCGCTGACGGACGCGCTGCGCCAAAAAACGCAGGCCATGGCCGACGAGATGAACCAGTATTTCGCCCGCGGCTACACGCCAAAAGTCAAGCCGGGAACCTTCTGCAACGCCTGCTCCCTCAAAGAGCTTTGCCTGCCCGCACTGTACAAACGCGCTGACCCCAGGGCCTACCTGAAAGCCTATCTGGACGAAGTGCAAGCGGAGGACACGCCATGAGACAGCTATTGACCCAGCTTTACGTCACTTCGGAAGACGCCTATCTTTCGCTCGACGGTGAAAATGTCGTGGTCAGCCGCCAGAAGACCGAGATCGGACGGGTCCCGCTCCACACGCTGGAAGGGATCGTCTGCTTCAGCCGCTCCGGTGCCAGCCCGGCACTCATGGGCAAATGCGCGGCCAAGGGCATCGACCTCTGCTTTTTTAGCCCCTACGGCCAGTTTTTGGCGCGCACCGTCGGCGAAGAGCGCGGCAATGTCCTGCTGCGGCAGACCCAGTACCGCATCTCCGACAGCGAAGCGCTGAGCTGCCGCTATGCGCGGTACTTCATCCTTGGCAAAGTTTACAACGCCCGCTGGGTACTGGAACGCGCCACCCGCGACCACCCGCAGCGCGTACCCGTAGAGGAATTCAAACGCACGAGTGCCCAGCTTGCGGCGGCGCTCCCGCTCATTGAGCAGTGCGACGATCTCGACCAGCTGCGCGGTCTGGAAGGGGAAGCAGCGCAGCGCTACTTTGACTGCTTCGACTCCCTCATTTTACAGCAGCATGAAGCGTTTCCGTTCGTGTCCCGAAACCGTCGGCCTCCGCTGGACAATGTGAACGCGCTGCTCTCCTTTGCCTATTCTCTGCTGGCCCGCGACTGCGCTTCCGCACTGAGCAGCGTCGGGCTGGACCCGTATGTCGGCTTCCTGCACCGCGCCCGTCCCGGACGCCGCAGTCTGGCGCTGGACCTTATGGAAGAGCTTCGCGCCGTTTACGCAGACCGGTTCGTGCTGTCCTGCATCAACCAGAAACTGCTGACAGCGAAGCACTTCCAGAAACAGGAGAATGGTGCTGTCCTCCTGACCGACGATGGCCGCCGCGCGTTTCTCAAAGCCTGGCAGACCAAAAAGCAGGAGCAGATCACCCATCCCTTCCTGAAAGAGAAACTGCCCTGGGGACTGGTGCCCTACGTGCAGGCGCTCCTTCTGGCGCGGACTCTGCGCGGTGATCTGGAACTGTATCCGCCGTTCTTCTGGAAGTGAGGTTCGTCTATGCTGGTCCTGATCACCTACGATGTCAACACCGAGACCGCTGCTGGGCGCAAACGCCTGCGCAAAGTCGCCAAAAAGTGCGTGGACCACGGGCAGCGGGTGCAGAATTCTGTCTTCGAGTGCCTGCTGGACGCCGCGCAGTTTGCTGTTCTGAAGTCCGAGCTTGCCGCCCTCATCGACCCCGATCTGGACAGTCTGCGGTTTTATCAACTGGGAAACAACTATAAGACCAAGGTCGAGCACATCGGGGTTCATCCCCTGTTTGAATCCGGAGACGTGCTGATCTTCTAGCCTGTTCCCTCGGTGCGAATGGAAAGCGCTCACCCTTTTTCCGTCTCCTTCGCACCATGTTTTCAAGCCGTTCTGTGCAGATCGCAGCTGTTTTTTCGGATGTTTTTGGACAAGCTCTTCCAAATCTGTGCAGATCGTTTTATAATGAAACAAAAGCGGAGATGTTTTTCTCCGTTTTTGCTGTCGCCCTCCTCACGGAGGGCGTGGATAGAAATTCCAATTTAATTACCGACAACTACAATCATATCAGTCGCCCTCCTCACGGAGGGCGTGGATAGAAATCTGTGTCCTGTTCTTCTTCTGGTTTTTCTGCGCAGTCGCCCTCCTCACGGAGGGCGTGGATAGAAATTTGCATAGCACTAGGCCGCCGATAAACACCATTTGTCGCCCTCCTCACGGAGGGCGTGGATAGAAATACAGATGCGACCCTGTAACGATTGGTGTCTGCGAGTCGCCCTCCTCACGGAGGGCGTGGATAGAAATAACAGCACGTTGGAACAAGACCTGTATCGCATCTGTCGCCCTCCTCACGGAGGGCGTGGATAGAAATACCTCCCTTTTCGCTTTTTGACGATTCTTCCGGCAGTCGCCCTCCTCACGGAGGGCGTGGATAGAAATCATTCTGGTCTGGGTCTGTTCCGGTAGCCTGTGCGTCGCCCTCCTCACGGAGGGCGTGGATAGAAATAAAACGATTGGATTAACCCCAACGGCAAAAACACGTCGCCCTCCTCACGGAGGGCGTGGATAGAAATTTGCGTGGGGAAAGAAAATCAAGAACAGCAATCCGGTCGCCCTCCTCACGGAGGGCGTGGATAGAAATCTTCTGGTGCGCGTGGCGCTGATGGATTGATGGCGTCGCCCTCCTCACGGAGGGCGTGGATAGAAATCTTCTGGTGCGCGTGGCGCTGATGGATTGATGGCTGTCGCCCTCCTCACGGAGGGCGTGGATAGAAATCCACCGCGATCTGCTGATCTCCACCGACTGCGAGGGTCGCCCTCCTCACGGAGGGCGTGGATAGAAATGTGGGTGGGCTAGAGACGGCCTCAAAGACAAGCAGGTCGCCCTCCTCACGGAGGGCGTGGATAGAAATTATGAGAACGGCGTACCGTTTCTGGGGCCGAGTCGTCGCCCTCCTCACGGAGGGCGTGGATAGAAATGCGTCACCTGAAGAACACGCTCCGGCATCCCGTCGTCGCCCTCCTCACGGAGGGCGTGGATAGAAATTCCCCTGCCCGGTGTCCACGGTGGACACCCCCCGTCGCCCTCCTCACGGAGGGCGTGGATAGAAATAGGCGGCGGCATCTGGGCGCTCCGCGCGGGCAGGCGGTCGCCCTCCTCGCGGAGGGCGTGGATAGAAATCCCCCCCTGACAGCCCTTTTTTCTAGGCTGGGGTCGCCCTCCTCGCGGAGGGCGTGGATAGAAATTTCCTCCAGCGGAAGAATCGACTCACCGCTGGACCGTCGCCCTCCTCGCGGAGGGCGTGGATAGAAATAGCACTCCACCCCATGAGGTGAGCCGCCGACCGTGTCGCCCTCCTCGCGGAGGGCGTGGATAGAAATTTTATCCATGATTATCAGTTTGAACGTGTCTGGAAGTCGCCCTCCTCGCGGAGGGCGTGGATAGAAATCGGACGGAAATGTGACGGACTATCTGCTTTCCGAGTCGCCCTCCTCGCGGAGGGCGTGGATAGAAATTTCTATCAGTCAGTACGTTTCCGGCAAAAATGAGCGTCGCCCTCCTCATGGAGGGCGTGGATAGAAATGAGCGCACTCCAGACATGGTGTTCTCACTGGAACGTCGCCCTCCTCGCGGAGGGCGTGGATAGAAATTGATACACACCGGTTTTGCGGCTTTCCTCCGCACAGTCGCCCTCCTCGCGGAGGGCGTGGATAGAAATCTCCATCGACACCCAGACCTACAACAGCATTAAGCGTCGCCCTCCTCGCGGAGGGCGTGGATAGAAATGAGCTTGCGCAAGGCCGTTACAACGGCCTGCTGTCGTCGCCCTCCTCGCGGAGGGCGTGGATAGAAATACTGTGAAAAATGTGGAGGGTGTAGACCTTGGGCGGGTCGCCCTCCTCGCGGAGGGCGTGGATAGAAATATTATTGAAAAGCTCACATCGGCTGATAGGTGGAATGTCGCCCTCCTCGCGGAGGGCGTGGATAGAAATATAGTAACCTCCAAAATAAGTTTGTATCTTTACGTCGCCCTCCTCGCGGAGGGCGTGGATAGAAATACAAGCTGAACGTCTGCCAGAAGCTCATTCTGGCGTCGCCCTCCTCGCGGAGGGCGCGGATAGAAATAGAGCGTAGCGATTTCCGGGGATGCCATCAACTCCATGTCGCCCTCCTCGCGGAGGGCGTGGATAGAAATTTTATCCATGATTATCAGTTTGAACGTGTCTGGAAGTCGCCCT
>OIYQ01000766.1_pt1 | contig 12883 bp, 5 predicted proteins | sample 1588311 | NCBI WGS metagenome assembly OIYQ01 (sample SAMN03283244) | human gut metagenome | biome: human-associated habitat; material: feces | host: Homo sapiens | place: Peru | collected 2012
CCTGACAAGACCATCAGCCTTACCCGCTGCTGTGCTGTCAGCGGACTCGGTCCTGGCCCTGGTCCATACGTCAAGAAGCCAAACTTCAAGCGCGACGGCAGCTTCAACTACTACATGAGCGAGCCTATCCGCGACAACGATGCCAAGGGCGTTGGTCCTTTCATCTGGGCTAGCCTTGAAATGGAGCAGCAGGGATTGAACAAATAAAAACTTTGCATATTATTGTCCGAAAGGAAGAACGAAAAAAATAACGCCCGTGTTACAGTAAACGAATACTGGACACGGGCGTTTTTTATTAAATCAATGAAAAAAATTGATTAACGATATTTCGCCAATTAAAATCTTATATCCTTTTGATTACTTTACGTACTTCTTGCCGTTCTTGATTACCAAACCCTTGTAAGAGTCAGAAACCTGCTGACCAGCGAGGTTGTATGTCTTACCAGCCTTAGCTGAATCAACGCTAATATTTGAAATGCCGTCAGAAACGTTAGCTGGAGTGAACTTAATATCATAGATATTCATTCCGCTTTTTCCTGAATAAATCAAAATCTTAGCAGCTTTATTCTGATTATACTTCACTGTGAAAGATTTGATTTCATTTGCATTATAAGAAACATCTTCTAAAGAAGTCACAGCATTATCAACAACAGCAGCAACCTTTAAAGTTCTAGGATCACCATTACTACTTGCATGACAAGCAACAACATAAATATCACCAGGTCCCTCTACTTCAAATGATACTACGCGAACCATTTTTTCTAAATCTGAAACAGAACCTGAACCTGACAGCTTAAGACGCTGAGTATACTGAACACCATCAACTTTTTTACTATTAGAATCAATAGTCATAGGAGCATCATCTCCCTTGCTATTCTTATTAATATTCAAAGTCAATCCATCTTTGGTAAAAGTTTCATTATACGTGTTAGCATCCCAGTTGCTAAAGTTCCACTCAGTCTGAGCGTTCATACTTGCTGCCATAGCGACAGCTGCGATAAGAGTAAAAAATTTCTTCATAATCTATCTGTTTTTAAGTTTAAAATTTAAAAATTAGTTGTGAATAACTTTATTCAAATTTAATTCATTTTTTGTTTATTCCGATGGCAAAATTAATAAATCATTTTGAGAGCACAAGAAAAACATAAACCAAAATGAATGAAAACTACGAAAACGATTACGTAGCTTTTACAAGAAATTCAGAAAGAATTGACACAAAATAGAAATAATAAGTGTACTTTTGCACCTATAAACTTAAAAACAGAAAAGTAATAATTTTAAAAAATTATAGTAACCTAAAGGCAAACAAAATGAAAAAAAATCTACTCAGATTCGGGCTTCTAAGCCTGTTGCTTGTCTTTGCTTTCATTGCAAAGGCACAAGACGTAACTGCTATTTGGGACTTCCAGCACAACGTGCCAGAAGGAATCAACGCAGCAACAAATTTTCAAGGTAAAGTAGGAGACATCACCTCTACAGTTGACGGCATTCTACTACATGTAGATGCAACCAATGGCAAACTGAAAGGAAGAACCACCGACGCACAGTTTAACACCGGAACCATCCTTCAGGTACCTGTCAAGTCAGCAAAGGACATCGTCACTGTAACCAGTTGCCATGGCTACCACAACTATACCATCGGTGGTATAGCTGCAACAGAAGACGCAACTGACCACAAAGCTACTACAGCAGAAGTGGCTAAGGGCTATGTTGAGGTTGTTGCAACTGGTGATTGCTACCTTTATAACGTAAAGGTGGTTCAGGTTAGTGCCGTTCAGGAGAAACCACTCTACACTACCGACTTCACCAACTGGGAGAAAATAGACAACACAAAAGCTACAGATGTAAAGGTAAATCTCAAAACCCTTTACAGCAAGGAGGCATTTACCTTTACATTCAACGGAGTGGGTGTTGACCCTACGGGAAATCAGGCTAAGTTCCCTGACCGTACTGGATATATGATTACAGCTAAGTATCCAAACCAATACACAACAGCTGAACCAAGCGCAGTAACCTCTCCATTGGCAAGCATCACCAAGATTACACTGCACCAGGCTGCTACCGGCGGCACACGTGGTATCAAGGTATCAGTAAAGGGTGACGGCGATGAAGACTGGGTAGTAATCCACAACGTATCTATCGTAAAAGCTAGCGGTGAGGATCTGACACTCGACGTAAACCGTACCAACTGTCAGATTAAGTTCGAGAACTTTGCTCTCGGTCAGAACGCTTACGTTACTGACCTCGCAATCTATGGTAATGTAGATATGAGCAAGACTCCAATGCTGGGCAGTTTCGCAGTAAACGGCAAGGCTTACCAGGCAGCCGACCTCTTCGAGGAGAATGCAGAAGGCAAGCAAATCGCAACTATTCTTGTTTCCAAGAAGGCTAAGCTCATCACAGAGTCTAACCCTCTTACCGATCTCGTTACAGCCAACGGAACCATCAAGAGCACTACTTACACCACTACAGGCGAAGGTGCCAACCAGAAGACTGTAGCAACTATCGTAGTAGAGGCTAACGGTGACGAAGTAACCTATGAGTTGACCGTAGGCTTCAAGCCAGATTTCACCCTCACCTATTATAATATAGACGGCAAGACTGTTATCGGCACACAGGCAGTAGAACAGGATGCAGAAATTGAAGCTTTCGTAGAAGGCGTAGAAAACAAGGTAACTGTAGCTGACGGCAAGAAGTTCCGCGGATGGTCTTCTTCCTTGAAGCAGGATGAGAAGAAGTTCACCACTTCTTCTGTCATTACTTCAGATGCAGCACTTTATGCACTCGTAACAGATATAGAGACAGCCAATGCAACAGCCCGTTACGACTACAACTTCACCAAAGAAGGTTTCGACATCAACGACCATGAAGCTATTTCTGCAGAAAACGGCAAGTGGCACGATACAACACACGGTTGGATATTCGAATCAAACGGCAAGATTAAGGTATTGATGGGCGGTAAGGGTTACATCAAGATGAACCTCTGCCAATATTCTAAAACTGGTAAGATTACCCTCCTCGATCCTAAGGGAAAAGAAGTAAGTTCTATTGATGCAAAGGCAACAAAGGACGGCAACCTCGGTATTCTCCAGAACGAATCAACTGAGAGCGGTGAATATACCCTCACCTTCGAGGGAGGAGATACATATATCCACAGCCTCAGCATCGTAAACATGACCAATCCAGCCTTCACTCAGAACGGCAACTGGATAGAAGTAAAGGCGGGCGATGCACAGAGCTTTATGACAGCTCTCGAAATTGCTAATGGCAACAATGCAGCACGTACATTCATCTTCTTGCCTAACGGCACATACGATCTCGAAGACAAGTGTCTCACTACAATTAGTGGCAACAACATCTCTATCATCGGTGAGAATATGGACAAGACCATCATCGTGAACAAGCCAGAGGTAGAGGGAATCGGTGTTACTGCAACATTGTTCAATACCAGCACAGGTCTCTACATGCAAGATCTCACCCTGAAGAATGCTTATCCATTCGACAAGAGCACCGGACGTGCCGTCTGCCTCCAGGATAAGGGTACCCAGACCATCTGCAAGAACGTGAAGATGCTTTCATATCAGGATACTTACTATAGCAACAATAATAAGGGTCAGTACTACTTCGAGAATTCAGACATTCACGGAATCGTAGACTTCATCTGCGGTGGTGGCGATGTATTCTTCAACAAGTGTACCTTGACATTGGAACCAGGTAAGGACTCATACATTACAGCTCCTTACACAGACGGAACTGATTATGGTTATGTATTTGACGGATGTAAGATTGTAGGTTCAGCTACTGACGGCTTCACTTTCGGTCGCTCTTGGGGTGGAACAGCCAAGTGTGCTTTCCTCAACACGATCCTCGACAAGAACGCAGCAGCCAACATTACTTCAACTCGCTGGACAACAGGTGGTATGAACGTGGTTGCCAAGAACTTCTTCGAATACAATACTGTTGATGAGAACGGCAAGGTGATTTCTCCTGCTGAGAACATCGTGAAGTTTACAAAGGATAAGGAAGTTAGCGAGTACAACACAATCATCACTGCTGAGAAGGCAGCAGAATTCAGCCTCGATAAGGTATTCAGCAATTGGAAGCCAGCAGAACTCGCAGCTCAGAAGTCTGCAACTGCAGCAACAGAAAGCAATGGCAAGCTCGCCTGGGAAGGTGATGCCAAGATGTACATCGTATTGAAAGACGGCAAGTTCTTCGCCATGACAGCAGAGAAGTCACTCGACATTGCCGGTGCTACAGGTAGCTGGAGTGTTCGCGCTGCCAACGAGATGGGTGGTTTCGGTCAGATGACTTCTATCGTTACCGGTATCAAGAACATTGCTTCAGCTAAAGATGCTGCAACCGTAAGCACAGCTATCTTTTCAGTAAGCGGTGCTCAGCAGAACAGTCTTCAGAAAGGCATCAATATCGTTGTGAAGACACTTGCTGATGGTAGCAAGAAGACAGAAAAAGTTATCATGAAATAAAGGGAAGGAACTATCCAAGAAATTTATACTATCTGTTCCAACAACATTTCAGTAATTTACCTACAAGAAGAGAGTGCGTCATGAACTTATGACACACTCTCTTTTCCGTTTCATAACAACTCTGTGTAAGCTAGAAAGCTACTTTCAAAAACACCCTTCACCCTTCACCAACCAGGCATAAACTTCTAATAGCCAGATATTTATACGGGTGAAGGGTGCCACTAACCCTTCACCCACCCTTCACCCACCCTTCACCCTGACTTTTTTAGGGTGCGAAATCATCTCTGAACCCATGTTTAGCCATCTATTATGATCAGCTCCAGCCATCTATTATGGCCAGCTTCTGTCTTCAATGATGGCTGGACTTCTAGATAAGGTGAAGGGTGGGTGAAGGGTGGTGAAGGGTCAGCGACACCCTTCACCTCTGACACCCCCAGTGTTTATCGGGGTTTCCGGCGAAAAGGTGAAGGGTGAAGGGTAAAATTGAGAGTAAGGTTTTTCACGAGCAAAACCACGCTTCCTGCAGCCGGAAAGCATATTCCGAATGGCGATGGTAGACCTCCCGAAATTTTTCTCCCGACGCATCATTTTGTGCCCGGCAATGGCAAAAAGTTGCCCCAGTTGAGGGCAATATTGTGCCATAGTTAGGCAATAAGTGGAATGAGCCTCTTTCAGAAGTTAAAGAAGTTATGCCTATAGGGGTACTGAGCAGTTACTTTTAGGGGTTTTTATGTTAAAAACAATCTTTAAGCAAACGTTTACGTATTATTTTCACGTGAATCTTTAACGTAATTCATTTTTTTTACCTACATTTGCAAACGAAAAAACAGACTGTGCATAAAATTGCGCTATAAATGCGTATTTTTTGCACAGCGGTTTTTGTCTACTTAAACGTACAAATCGAGAGTAAGAAAACAAATTTTAATATTAGTATAATCTAACCTATAAGTGTGTATGTCTGGTAATTATAACAGAAAGAAGATTGCGCTTGCAGGTGCGCTCATGTTCATGGTAACAAGCGTCTCTGCGCAAACGGTAAAAGGAGTTGTTACTGACAATACGGGCGAGCCAATCATCGGCGCATCTGTCATGGAGGTAGGTGTAGCTGGCAATGGTGGCGTGACCGACATTGACGGTAACTTCACAGTAAACTTAAAAGGCAAAAGCAAGAAACTGAAGATTTCATACATTGGTATGAAAGCGAAGGAAGTAAGCGTTGCAGGTAAAGAAACTATCGACGTCAAGCTCGAGGATGAAGCTAACTCCCTCAACGATGTCGTTGTCATCGGTTACGGCACTGTAAGAAAGAAGGATTTGACTGGTGCCGTTGCTACTGTAAAGGGTGAAGACCTGACCAAGGTTCCTGTTACAAATGCAGCAGAAGCTTTGACAGGTAAGTTGCCTGGTGTGCAGATTACAACTACCGACGGTTCACCTGATGCAGAAATGATCATCAAGGTGCGTGGTGGTGGTTCTATCACCGGCGACAACTCTCCTCTCTACATCGTAGACGGATTCCCTGTATCCAGCATCGGTGACATTGCTCCTTCTGACATTGAAGACATCACCGTATTGAAGGATGCTGCTTCTACAGCTATCTATGGTTCTCAGGGTGCAAATGGTGTAATCCTGGTTACTACCAAGGGCGCTAAGTCTGGTAAGACCGTAGTTTCTTACAATGGCTACGTTCAGGGAAAGAGCATTGCCAAGACTCTTGACACCATGACTCCTTATCAGTACGTTAAGTACAACTATGAGCGTGCTGCGCTCCGTGGCACATCTGATATCAGCAGCTTCGAAAAGCGTTTCGGTTCTTTCGGAGACCTCGACTTGTATCAGTATCAGCAGGGTCATGACTGGCAGGATGAAATGTTCGGCAACCACGACCTGTCACAGTCTCACAACGTAAGCGTTAGCGGCGGTTCTGAAAAGACTAAGTTCAACCTCAGCGGTACTTACACCAACGACAACAGTTTGATGAAGACCAACGGTTACGACCGTTTCAATGTAAACTTCAAGTTGAATCATGAGATTTGCAAGAACTTGAAACTCGACTTCGGTATGCGTCTTGCTGATGTTACAACCAAGGGTGTTGGTACAGGTGGTGGTACTTATAAGATCCGTTCTTATGAGGCTATTACCAAGGGTCCTATTAATGGTCTCTACGATCAGCTCGACATCGATCCTTCTACTCTTCCAGACGATGAGTACGATGAGTACATTTCTATTACCCGCAGTCTGCAAGATAAGGTAAATGACTACTGGAGAAGAAAGAATGAACGCCGTTACAACTATAATGGTGCCATCACATGGAAGTTCCTCAAGAACTTCACATACCGTGCAGAGGCAGGTTACGACTACACCTTCTTCCAGCAGAAAGATTACTATGCTGCTTTGAGTGACAAGGCTGTAAAGGATGGCGGTAGCCTTCCTATGGGTGAATGGACCAAGAAAGATACTTGGAAGCTCCGTCTGACCCACACCTTGACTTACAACAAGACATTTAACAAGGTACACAATCTGAACGCCATGATTGGCCAGGAGTATGTAGCAACAAACAATGAGAGCCTCAGCGTTATCGCTAAATACTTCCAGAAGGACATTGCTCCAGAGAAGATGTTTGCAAGTCTTGCATCAAACTCAGGTGCAACAGGTTCTCGTACCATTAACTCTTCATTGGGTCAGGAAGACCGTACACTTTCTTTCTTCGGCCGTTTGAACTACTCTTATGCAGACCGCTATTTGCTGACATTCACTATGCGTGCCGATGGTTCTTCTAAGTTCGTGAAGGACAACCGTTGGGGCTACTTCCCTGCTGCCGCATTGGGTTGGCGTATTGCAGAGGAGCCTTGGATGAAGGCTACCAAGAACTGGTTGTCAAACTTGAAACTCCGTTTCTCTTACGGTACAGCAGGTAACAACCGTATCAGTTCTTCCATGTATGAGACAACATACAAGGCATATGGCAGCGGAAAATATTATGGTGCAGGCAACCAGCAGAACCCTCACTATACATTGAACAATTCTCAGTTGGCAAACCCAGAATTGAAGTGGGAAACCACCATTACACGTAACGTTGGTTTGGACTTCGGTTTCTTCGATGAGCGTATCTCAGGTAGCTTGGATTACTACTGGAACACCACAAAGGACCTGCTCCTCGATGCTCCTGTAACAGCAATCGGCTATACTTCTATGCAGCAGAACATCGGTCAGACATCTAACCGTGGTGTTGAGTTGAACTTGAATGCAGCTATCCTCCGCAAGAAGGATTACTCTTTGAACTTCAACTTCAACGTTGGTTTCAACAAGAACAAGGTTGACAAGTTGGCTGGTGGTCAGACTTATCAGTCTTACAACTCTGGTGCCTTCTCTACCGACATGCGCGGTTACGACGACTACCGAGTTGTTGTAGGTCAGCCTCTCGGATTGGTATATGGTTTCGTTTGCGACGGTTTCTACACTGTTGATGACTTCCAGACCACAACCGATGAGAACGGCAAGACACAGTTTGTATTTGACAAGAGCGGTAACTATATCCTGAAGGAAGGTGTAGTAGATGGTTCATTCATCACTGCAGGTTCTAAGGCAGGCCTCCGTCCAGGTGCAATGAAGGTAAGAGACCTTGATGGTGACAAGAAGATTTCAGAGTCAGACCGCACCATCATCGGTAAGACTCAGCCTAAGTTCCAGGGTGGTTTCGGCCTCAACGCCACATACAAGTGGTTTGACCTGACAGCCAACTTCAACTTCGTAGTAGGTAATGACGTTTATAACCTCGACAAGATGGTTACATCACAGTCATACCGTAATACATACGCAAGTCTCCGCCAGGAGATGTCTCCTGTAACATTGGGCGGTAAGGCATGGACTTACATGGATCAGACTACAGGTGAAATCGTAACAGATTACGAGACATTGAAGAACATGAATGCAAATGCTTCTATCTGGAGCGCAGCAACTTTGTCTGACAACAACCCTGTACCTTCATCATGGGCTATTGAGGATGGTTCATTCCTCCGTTTGCAGAACTTGACAGTAGGTTTCACATTCCCTAAGGAGTGGACCAAGAAGTTCGCTTGCAACTCACTGCGCATGTACTGCACATTGACAAACTTGTTCTGCTTGACCAACTACTCAGGTTATGACCCAGAGGTTAACTCATCAATCCGTGGCAGCAAGACCAGCGGTTTGACTCCAGGTGCCGACTTCTCATCATATCCTAAGTCATTCTCTTGGACAGCAGGTGTAAACATTTCATTCTAATAGAAAACAAGATACAAATTATGAAACGTATATTTCTATATATATCAATGTTCATTGCAGGAGCAAGCTTTAACTCTTGTAGTGACTTATTGGACACAGAGACCTTGTCTACAGATAATTTGAGTTATCTGTGTTCAAATCCAACAGATGCCCGCAAGATGGTAGACCATGTATATGCCTACTTCTGCGAGGACACTTATACATCACGTATGAGCACCAACTGGATGCAGAATACTGATGTTGAGATCGGTTTCGTAAAGAAGGCTCAAGCTTCAGAGACAACACGTCGCGGAATCTGGGCCCTTAACCCATCATACTTCGGTGATATCAAGAACTGCTGGAACAACACCCAGAAAGCCATTGATTTCGCCAACCAGTGTATTGAAGGTATTGAGGCTAGCGATGCTTACAAGAACGGTGATGCTGACATGAAGCAGCTTCATGGTGAGGCTATCTGTCTTCGTGCCTACTGGTATTTTCTGATGTGTAACTTCTGGGGTGACGTGCCATTTGCTACAACTCCTACATCTAAGGACGATATGCACAATGATCCACGTACAGACAAGAACATCATCTATACTCACTTGATTCAGGACCTCATCAACAACGAGGGTGAGATGCAGTGGAGCAGCAAAGCCACTGTAGAGCGTATGAACCGTGAGTTCGCTCTCGGTTTCATCACCAAGTTGGCTATGTTCCGTGCCGGTTACTCTATGCAGGCTAATGGTACCATGGCCCGCAGCACAGGTACAGGCGATGAATATACTGTACATTATGTAGATGAGAATGGTAACGAGGCTACAGCTACTTCTGCAGACGATTACTACAAGGTTGCTAAGGCTTATGCCAAGAAGTTGATTTCCTTGAAGGACCGTCAGCTCAACAACAACTTCAAGCAGATCTTTGATAATGAAATCAACGGCTGCAACCCAGCTAATGGTGATGTATTGTTCGAGATGGGTTATGTTCCAAACTCTGGTGGTGACATCGGTTGGTGCCTTGGCTTGAGCGTAGTTTCAAGTTCTAAGGGTGCTGGTACAACTTATACCAACCTGACTCCAAGCTATGCATGCTCATTCAATGCACAAGACCAGCGTCTGAAGGCTACATGTGCTAACTACCGTTGGTTGTACGACAGCAAGCAGGCTGCAGTGGATGGTGTCAACATCCAGCCAGCTAAATGGTGCCGCATGGATTTGAGTGTCAACAACGTTGAGTCTAAGGGTACAGGTATCAACTTCCCTATTCTCCGATATGCTGATGTATTGTTGCTCCTCGCTGAGGCTGATAACGAAATCAACAATGGTCCTACTGCAGAGGCAAAGGAGATGTTGAAGCGAGTTCGTAATCGTGCCTTTGTAAATGCAACCAACAAGAACGAGATGGTGAATGAATATGTTGATAATCTCAACGATCACGACTCTTTCAAGAAAGCTATCATCAACGAGCGTGCTTGGGAGTTTGGCGGTGAGTGCATCCGTAAGTTCGACCTCGTTCGTTGGAACTACTACTCAGATGCCATTGTTAATACATTGGAGTGGGTACGTGACGTAACTATGAACTATAACCAGCTCCGTCTGGAGAATGGTGAATTCATCTACGACAAGACTAAAGAAGTTGTTGATATGGGCATCGCACCACGCCTCTACTACAACTATGTAAATGGCGAGATTCAGTTCGAGAACAACTATTTCACTTATCGTGATAACAGTGCAAGCCCATACAAAGAGGCAACAACACTTGCAGATGATGACATCAAGACTGCGGGAGCTTCTTTCGATGGTTTGAAATATATCAAGTTCTTGGATACATACATGTCTGTCAGTGATACTGATCCTACAACAAACACAAAGTATGGAACCGACGCAGATGGCAACACTATCAAGAAGGGTGTCATGAATGAGGCTTTCTTATACTCATGGTTTGGTTTGACAGACGGAGTTGTGACAACAGGTGCAGAAGATATGGAGCCTCTCCGCAAGAAGGTAACTCCATATATCTTGCCTATTCCTAAGGACAACATTGCTTCTTCAAACGGTGTATTGTCTAACGAAGGCTATGCTATTCGCAACAAGTAAATCGGGTTATGTAGTCCATAACAAATAAAAGTAAGTAATTATGAAATACAATAAATATATATTGACTATGCTTTTCGCTGCTACAGTTGGAACCACTTTGGTAAGCTGTAGCGACGATGACAACTTGGGCGATGCACCTCGTTTGTTCCGTCCAATTGCAAGCGCAACGGTCAACTCAAATAACTTGAAGGTAGAATGGGATAAAATCCAGGGTGCCACCAGTTATGAGTTGGAATTGGGTCTTGTGACATCTACAGATGAGGATGGCACAAATCACCTGAAAGTAATCAAGAAAGCCACAACAGAGGATGATACCTATACTTTCGATGACTTAGGATGGGACGAGAAGTATGGTGTAAGAATCAAGTGTATTGGCAACAACAAGGAATCAGAGTATTATGAGGTAAAAGCTCAGAGCATTAACTACCCTACAAAGGTTTCAGGTGCCAAGGCTATTGATAACGCAGCTCGTGTATCCTGGTCAGAAGGTGGCCAGAAAATCAAGTATGTAATGGCTTGCCCTGCTGAAGACGCAGAAAACCATGATACCATCTCAGTTAAAGTAAGCGATGCGGACTATGCTCAGGGATATGTAGATGTCTATGGCTTGCAGCCAGAAACCTCATACACATTCAAGACATACGACAGTTCTTCTGACTTCAATAATACCACCTATGCTGGTAAAACAACAGCAACTACCAAGGCAAGTGTTAACTTCGACGAAAAGTATGGAGTAGGCATGTGGCTTGATACCCGTAACTGGGATGCTAAGGAAGCTAAGGATACATTGAAGTCTGCAGAGTTCTGGAATATGGTAAAGGATGGTATGACTGTCATCCTCCGTGGTGAACAGGAATACAAGATCAACAACTCTATCAATCTCGACCGCAATGTTACCTTCATTACCGGTATGACATTGGGCGGTAACGCTCAGTTCACATTCTCTGGCGGTATGAACGTCAAGAAGGGTGTAAACATTGACAAAGTGAAGTTCGAAAGCATCGATATGATTAGCGATAAGCAAGCTGATAAGGATGCGTTCCTCGCTGGTACAGATAAGGGCTTCGGTGGCCGTCAGGTCATCAATGTCAGTGGTACTGGTTCTACCATCAATGAACTCATCTTCAACGATTGCTACATCCGCGGTTTCCGTGGTGTAGTAAGAGGTCAGAAGAACAACGACAACTTCCTGAACATTACCTTCAAGGGTTGTACAATTGATGGTGTCGGTGATCAGGGTGTTGTAACTATCGCAGATAAGGGTGGAGATTTCCGCAACGTAACTTTCGATGATTGTACTATTACAAACATTATTATGCTTTGCGACTTACGTAAGACTGCCCAGGCTCCTACTGTAAATGTAAGCAACTGTACTTTCTGCTATGCTCCAATGGAGACTACAGCAAATGCTAACACACCATTGTTCCGTTTTGCTGCAAATGCAGCAAACTTGAACATCACCAACAGCATCTTTGGTCCTTCTATGGCTACAGACGGAAGTGCAGGAGCAAAACTTCAGCTTTACACACCAGGCGCTAAGGGAAGTGTTCTTCTGAATGGAGAAAGCACAGTGCTTTCTGTAGCAGGTTCATACAAGACTAACTTTGCTTACACACCAATCGGTGCAGACGCTAAAACATACGGCATAGATGGTCTCATCGACTTCAAGGGATCTGAGACAGATCTTTGGACAAATCCAGCAAAGGGTGAATTCAAGTTCAACGCAAATCTTGACAGTGAAGCAGGTGCTTCTAAGTGGAAGTAATCCTACTATCAATTATATTAAAGTGCAATGCCCAGTGCGGGCATTGCACTTTTTTGTTTCCAATCATGATTCATAAAGATAAAGCAGACAAATTGCGTAATCGTTTTCGTGTTTTTTATACTCTGATTGTATCAGTAATCGGCAGAAAAGTAGTAACTTTGCCAAAAAGAAATTAAACCTAAAAAATATGAATAGAAAAATGATTAAAACCATCGTACTCGCAAAGGCACAGACTTTTGCGGGAATCACCGCTGAGCAAAATGCTCAGAATACTCCTGAGGGATGGACAG
>OIYQ01000767.1_pt1 | contig 12867 bp, 5 predicted proteins | sample 1588311 | NCBI WGS metagenome assembly OIYQ01 (sample SAMN03283244) | human gut metagenome | biome: human-associated habitat; material: feces | host: Homo sapiens | place: Peru | collected 2012
ACGGCAATACCGTTGAGTTTACACCTTATAAGAACTATGTAGTGGCTCCAGGTGAACAGGTTGAAATGCCGGTTGAGTTGAAGGCTAACCAGTTGGCTGATACTTACAACTATGAGTTGAATGTTACCACCAACGATCCTTCTCGTGCAAGCGTTAAGATTCCTGTTACGCTGAATATCACTGGTGAGGCTCAGGCTGAGTTCCCAGAGGTAATCAATGTTGAGCAGCCTGTAGATGAAAACGCAATGGATCCTTCATACTATGAATTCTATGTAGTCAACAAGGGAACCAAGGCATTCACTATCACAGACGTGGCTTCTGAGATGTTTACTGGCTCGGAGTCTGATGACCCTGATGTTGAGGAGCCTTCTGCTCCAGAAGGTAAACTTGAGGTCTATGCTGCACAAAGCAACTATGGCGGTGACGACGGTATCGACCCAGGTCCAATGGCTCTCTCTGATGATGCTACAGCCAAGGCATGGATTCCATACCAGAGCGGTATGATGGCTCCTATCGTAGTAGGTACCGACACCGTGAAGTTCAGAATCGCACCTTATACTGTTTATGAGGTACATAAGAAGGAATTCCCTCTCGTATTCACTGTAGAGGGCTTGAATGAGGAGACACACACCTCTACCATCAAGTTGAATATCACTGAGGCTCCTGTCATGGCCTTCGACCAAGAGGAGTTGCGCATTGAGAATGTGGCTTCTGACTATAAGGACACTCGTACCGTCAATCTGATGAACGAAGGCGCCTATAAGCTTACTTACTCTTTGAGTCTCGACCCATCAGGTCGCGATGCAGGCAATGAGTATGAGGACGGCAACGATCCTGCTCCTGCCTATAACGTCATCTCTTATCCTTCACAGGATGCAGCCAAGAATTTCGTTGCTACCTGCGTGGAGAAGGTTTCCGGCAAGAAGGGCATGGTGAAGGCTCTTGGCTTGAAGAAGGTGAAGGATGATCAGAAGTTCATCTACGACTTGCCTACAGGTTATGAGGGCAATGCGCTCTATTATCCAGTACTCAACCCTGTAGAAAATGCTCAGGCTGCCCTGATGGGTACGGGTGCTACTGCTCTGGATGAGAACTTCTATGCAGCAACTCGCTATGAGGCTCCTGCTGAAGGCTTCAACTTGACCCATCTCTACTTCGTCGGTACTGTAGGCGACTTGGAGAATGTGGACATCGAGGCTTCTGTCATCCTGGGCAATGATGTAACTGCTACAGAGAAGACCATCGGTCATGGCAAGATTCATATTGCCAAGGAAGAACCTCGTGAGGATGGTAGCTACCAGGGTGCTGCACGTATGTTGGAGTTTGACAACCCAATCTACATCAATCCTGCCGATACCTTCTATGTTGTATTGAAGTATCCTGCCGGCTACAAGTCATCAGCCATGATGGCTACCAAGGATGGCGACATGGAGACCAATCGCTACATGGCACACTTGAAGTCATTGGGTGGCTGGGTAGACATCGAGACTCTCTACGACAATGCTTACAGCTATGGTGCCTTCGGTTACTTCATGACTTGTATCGAGAAGGAGAAGGGTGAGCCATGGATTAAGTTGCTCAACGAGAAGAAGGAAGGTGAGATTACTCCTGGCGAGGCTATTCCTGTACAGTTCGAGGTGAATGCCAAGAGCGCTTACTTCTCTAAGAATAACAAGGCTACTCTCGTAGTGAAGAGCAACGATCCGATGAACAAGCTCTACAACTATCACATCTATCTCGACAAGAATGCTGCTCCTGTCATCACCGCTCCAGAGGGTGAGACTACTGTTCCTGAGGCAAGCAAAGCTACTGTTGAAGTAACTGTTGCAGATGCTGAGGGCGAGGCTTTCACTGTAAGCTTGAACGATGCTGACGGTATCGCTGCTGTTGAGAGTTATGAGAATGAGGACGGTACTCAGGAAGGTATTTCTGAAAGCAATGGTACTTATTCTGTTGAGGCTGGCGGCAGCTTGAAGCTCAATGTGGCTCTTGCTCCTGATTATGGTTCAGCTGGCAAGCATACCTTCAAGGTAACTGCAACGGATGAGGCTAATAACGAAAGTTCGGCAACTGTCAACTATAATGTAGAGCATACCAACCGTGCTCCTGAGTACGTAGGTGCTACAGAGTTGGCTATGAAGGTTGGCGAGACCTCTGGTCAGTACAACTTCGCTGAACTCTTCAAGGATGTGGATGGCGACAAGATGACCTACACAGCTTCTGTTGAGGATGCCTCTGTAGCTACTGTCTTCAAGTCGGAAGATGGATTCATCGTGGCTGGCAAGGCAGCAGGTAAGACCCACATCAACGTAGTGGCTACCGATGCCAACGGTGCTTCTTCTACTGGTGTCATCTCTCTGACCGTATCAGAGACCACAGGCATCGACGGTGTTGAGGCCGATGGCAGCAACAAGGGTGATGTAACGGTCAACGAGAATGGTGAGGTTACTCTCCATGTCAATGCCGACAAGGCCGTGCTCCGTGTTTACAGCAATGCCGGTCAGTTGATGGCTCAGCAGATAGTCGCTCCTGTACATGCAGGCGATAAGGTTAGCCTTAACCTGTCTGGCTCTATAGCAGGTGTTTATCACCTCGTAGCCGACATCGATGGTAAGGTTTCTGCCATTAAGTTCGCACTCAAGTAAATTCTTTCTTCTATCCATCAGAGAGCCTTTGTGGTTCTCTGTAGGATAGGATAATCCACCCAAAAGTCCCGTGTCATGTTTATGATGCGGGACTTTTTTCTTTTCTCTTTTCTCTTTCTATCCCACATTTCTATGTAGTGTCTTTTTGGGGAAAGATAACTTCCTCATTAGCGAAAAGTCGATAGTTTTTTCAAGAATTATGCAGAAAATCTTGTGGGGTGAAAATAAAATGCGTAAATTTGCGTCGCTTAACGGATGGTTACACAAATTCTATAACTTCTGAACTTGCTGAAGTTCTATAATATTCAATTACTAAAACACAACGAAAAGACTTACGATGAAAAGATGGTTTACACTATGGGTTGTGCTCTTTGTTGTCTTGTCGGCAATGGCAGTACCCGCCAAGCCAGGAGTCTGGCGCACCATTTCGCTTACTGATGGCACACAGGTCAAGGTACAGTTGGTTGGCGATGAGTTCATGCACTATTACCAGAGTGAGGACGGAACACGTTATCTCTATGATGCAGCTTCAGCAACTTATCAGGTTTATTCTGATAGCCAATTCTCGAATTCTCGTCGCAAGGCTGTGGCACGGAGAGCCAAGGCCAACAATCGTCGCGCAGTGAGGCGAAAGGCTGATGTTACTAATATTTTCCAAGGCACGAAGAAGGGACTGATCATCTTGGCTCAGTTTACCGACTCCAAGTTTCAGAGTGGTCACGACCGTGCTTTGTACAACAAGATAGCCAATGCTGAGAACTATACCGACAATGGATTCAACGGCAGTGTGAAAGATTACTTCAAGGCGCAGAGTGTAGGACAGTTCGAACTCGACTTTGATGTTGTAGGTATCTGTCAGCTGAAGAACCCATGTTCCTATTATGGAGGAAATGATTCTCATGGCAACGACCTTCACGCTGGCGAGATGGTAGCTGAGGCTTGTCAGTGGGCAGCTACTCAGGGCGTTGATTTCTCCAAATACGACTGGGACGGCGATGGCGAAGTAGATCAGGTATTTGTGCTTTATGCTGGAAAGGGAGAGGCTGATGGCGGTGCTGTATCTACGATATGGCCACACGAGTACGCTCTTTCTTATTCCGATTATGGTAAGTCGCTTTCCTTTAATGGCGTCATTGTGGATACTTATGCCTGCAGTGCAGAGCTGAATGATCGTGATCAACTCGATGGTATTGGTACTTTCTGTCACGAGTTCTCCCATTGCATGGGATTCCCTGACTTATATGATACCGGCTATTCAGGTTGGTTCGGAATGGGCGCTTACGATCTGATGTGTGCAGGCAATTATAATGGTGACGGCAAATGTCCTGCAGGTTATTCGGCTTACGAGAAGCATGAATGTGGCTGGTTGACATATCAGGATGTTACCCATATAGAGGAAGCCCTCAACGTCACAGGACTGAAAGCCATCAGCGAGGGCGGCGGTGCCTATGTGCTGAAAAACAAGGCGCACGAGGACGAATATTACATCATCGAGAACCGTCAAAACACAGGTTGGGATGCTTATCTGCCTTCTGAAGGTGTGATGATCACCCATGTGGACTATGATGCCTATATCTGGTGGAATAATATGCCCAATACAAAGGGGAATTACTATGATGAAAATGAAAATGTTTATTATAACGATCATCAGCGTTTAACCATCTTCCGCGCAGGACGTTCTACGTCAGATGATGGCGTTACTTCCGACCTTTATCCCTATGACACCAACAACAGTCTTACCGCCGAGTCCAATCCTGCTGCCACCTTATATAATAAGAATAGCGATGGCACCAAGTATATGCATGTAGACATCACGGATATCAGTGTGGCATCCGACGGAACAGCTTCGCTCACCTTTAGCAAGGCAGACCGCAGTAGTGGCGGTGGGGGAGAGACCGATCCCGATACTCCTGTTACACCATCTGGCTCAGTCTTGTTGTACGAGTCTTTTGATAAGTGTGGTGGAACGGGTGGCAATGATGATAAGTGGAATGGTAATATTGCCGGGAGTTCTACTATTGCAGCAGAGTACGACAACCAAGGATGGACCAGTACAGGCAAAATCTATTCAGGAAACGAATGTGTACGATTGGGCAACAGCAGTACGGCTGGTGTGATCACGACTCCTGCCTTTTCCGTCAATGGCTCTGCTTATCTGTCATTCAAGGCAGGAGGGTGGAAAGGCACTAATGATGCCACCTCCCTGACGCTTTCTGTCAACAATGGCACGTTGTCGAAGACTTCCGTTGAGATTCCAAAAGGTTTATGGAAACAGTTTGGTGTCACTATCACAGCTACAGGCACAGTAAAGGTTACCTTCAAGGCCGACAGGAAGCGTTTCTTCCTCGACGAGGTGAAGGTGGTAGACCCAACCATCGATTCAGGCATTCATGACATCGTGGCGGGCGAAGAGAATGGCATCGTAGCTTATTACTCGCCCAATGGAACTCGTCTCGATGGTCCTCGTTCCGGAGTCTGCATCGTACGTTACGCCAATGGCGAAGTACGTAAAGTCATCATCCGATGATTTGTTCTGCGATATTCCTTAGGGAAAAGTAATGATGAAAAAAACAACAATGCCCACCCTTGGTACGGTAAGTAACCAAGGGTGGGCATAACTATATTACAAGTTCTTTATCTGTTCAAGTGACAGCCCTGTTATCTGGCTGATTTGTTCCAAGTCCATGCCACACTTCATCATCTTGCGGGCAATATCGCTTTTTTCTTCAGCTCTTCCTTCTGCTTTTCCTTCAGCATGTCCCTCCATTCTTGCATTTCCCAGCACATCATTCTGAATCATGATGGCATTGATGTGCTCGTCGTAAGCATGACGTTCAGCATTCGACATCTCATAGTATTTCAATTTCTCACGTGCTTCTTGTAGACCAGGAGCTTTGGTGTCAGGAGAGATAACACCATTTTTCAAATAGTTTACCCATTCCTCCAAGGGTGATTTAGCCACTTTGTTGAACTCGTTGACACGCACAAGAATATATGTGGGGAATATCTCAGATGGTGATTTCCTCACAATATTGTTCTTCTCCTTGGTGCTTATCACAAGTTGGTCTTTTGTGTGAAGGCCAGTAAAATTGTTCTGTCCGATATAGATATAGTCAGAACCCTTACCGAGGTCGAAGTACAGAATGCTGATAGAGTACACCTTTTTTACCTCCTTGTAGCTATTGCCGAGGTTGATGTGCTCTGTGATGGCTTTTGCTACACCATAGAGTACACGCTCAAGATAGTGAAGTTCACTGGTGTTCTGTATCTCGACGATGATGATGTCGCCCTTACTGTTCTTGGCTTTTATGTCGACACGGTTGAATTTGTCATCCTCCGTCTGTTGGTTTCCCTCACTTTCAAGAATCTCTATAATTTTAATAGGCTCGTTAAGGAATACAGTCAAGAAACCTTCCAGAACACCAAAGTTGGCCTTCTGTCGGAGCAGTCTCTTGATAGCCCAGTCAAAGCGTATGTATCTGTCTCTCAATTCTGTCATGGTTGTAACCTCCTTGTAATAATTGTATAATACTATGTGCAAATGTACGATTTTTCTTTTTAACTTCCAAATGTTTTGAGGAAAATCATATTTTTATGGTGAGTATACTTCTATACCCTATTCAGCAACAATGCCCACCCTTGGTACGGTAAGTAACCATGGGTGGGCAATGTCTTTAATGAATGATGAATGATAGAAGAGTTTTTTACTTCACAACCTTTCTCGTTGTGTCGCCTTGCTTCACGATCAATACGCCATGGGCAGGAACATCATCAAGACAGAAGTCCTGTGTTTTCGATTTATACACCTCCTGACCTTGCATATTATATATATAGGTGTAAGGAGCTGAGATGTTGTGCTTAACAGTAACGGCAGAGATAGCAGAAGTGCCATCCTGTGATAATGTCATCGTGCCATCGGCAGCAACGGTAAGAGTGTACATGATGGTGCCACCTACGCCACGTAAGCATTGATAAGAACTTTCCTTGGTCGACTTAGAACCGACAAACAGCTTATAGGTGCCTGCAGAAATATTCTTTAATTCAGGCTCCAGACTCAGATTGTAGTCAACTTCAGGATGATCTTTGTCACCGTAATTAAAACCACTCAACATATCAACATAAGGTGTTTCTGTATCCGTCTCGAAAATCGGATCGGTATAGAGCTTGCTACTGTTGTCACCCATGCCTTGTAGCACGATGTCTAATCTACCCTCGAACACGCGATGACTGTAATTATAGGCGTTCGTCAGTTTGACGTGCAACTCGTTATTGCTGATATAGAAACTATATCCGTCAGTTACCCATTGCGAAATGTTTTCCTCGTCAGCGCTCGGAGTCTCCTGTTTCTTGAAGCCTAAAACCATACTCTGACCAATGTTGAAACCCTCTCCGGTAAACCCAGTGATATTAGGTCTCAGAACATCAATATCAAACCATCCGTCTCCAGACTTTCCCCATCCCCAGTTGACATGTACTTTCCCATCTTCCTGTATGCCATCGAGCAAGAAGGCATGACCTCCTTCTATCTCATCGCTACCGCAGTAGAGAACAGGCTGTTTAGCTTCCATTTCTTTGCGTACCATCTCCATCCATTCCGCATCAGTATAGAAGTCGCGCTGCAGACAACTGATAGCCAAAGAATCATATCTGAAGTTCTCGGCAAATCCCTTGGCAGCATACCATTCTATAGTACCACTGCTATTAGCCTGATAATTCATTTGACTGGCAGCACCGGCATCAGCCATCAGTGTGGCTACGGCATCATTCTCATCTTTGGACACCAATCCATAACTCGACAGCATAGCTGTCCATTGATAAGTATGTCCCAGTTCTCGCTTATACCACTTAGTGGTGCCCTCTTTGTCATTTTTATCTTTATACGTAGTTACGGAATATATGCCTGTACCCTTACTTGTAGCAGGATATTGATAGTGCTTCATAATCTGTGCCATAGCTGTAGCTATACAACCCGTTGGGGCTGCGCTGCCATTAATCTGCGGACAAAGATTGTTGAAGGGTGTGTCCTGATTCCAGTAGGTCTTGATAAAATTGGTGGGGCGTCCACTCGCAGCCATTGGGTTAGCACTATAAGTATTACCTTTGGCTTTCATCCTTTCAAGTGATTTGTTGGCAGTATTCAGCCACCACTTCATGCCACAAGGCATATTATTTACATCAAAGTCTTCATCAGAAATTCCAAGCACAGGCTCTATGTCGTCGTCTTTGCTGATGAACACCACCCCTTTGCCCTTGATTCCATAGACATTGACCATATCTAATGACTGATATTTCTCAACGGCAATATTGGCTGCTGCCTTCTTGGCTCCACCTGCCTGAAGATTTGAGGCACAGAGTGCTTGCAGTGCTATTGTCTGCATTTCCTCTTCGCTTCGGTCGTTAGCGAAGTTTGGCATAGCGAGCAGAGAAGCAATAAAAAGTGTAAGAGTCTTTCTCATATTATATAAATTTATTTGGGGGTAAAACTGACTCTAAACAAGAATGGCGAAGCACTTGTGGCTTCGCCATTCTCTATAGAATATAATAAACATTTTGTTTACTCGTTGGGCTCGAATGTATCGTAACCTGAGATCTGCCCCAAGTTTCCAGCACTATCATACCACTGCATCAAAATCATGCAGTAATAATTATCGTACATGAAGCTTGGTGAGTTTACCGACTGGCGAGTGAGACCATCCGCATAAGAGATTAATCCGTAGTTACCATTCTTATATGGAGTAGCCTGCTCAGGAACTACAAGCTGGGTGATGGTAAGTCCATTGCTGTCTGTTCCCTTTTTGTCTGTAAGATTAAAGGTCATGTGTTTACCTGTTCCCCAGAAGTTCTTGAAACGGAATGACTTAGGATTGGCATCATTTACCTGCAAGGTGGCAGGTTTGGAAGCGCCAAACAACTGAGCACCGACACCATTGAAATTGTAAGTACCTTCGGCAACGGTAGTCCAACTGTTGGCAGTAAACTGTACTGTAGCCAAGGACTTTCCACCGCCTACAGCAACCACGGCGATAGTGTTGTCACCACTAAGATTCTTGATGGTCTTGTCTATATTGGCAGCACCTTCTGCACCTTCAATCTTTTCACCATTCTCGACTACATAGTCCTTATAGCCTTCCTCACCCAGTTGAGTAAGGCGGCTTTCATAATCAGCAGTTTTCTCTACCAGCAGATAAGCACTCTGTGTAGCGCTGTTGGTAGCGATACGAATCTGCGTATCAATATCAGCATCATTAGGCTCTGTGGCTGTGTACTGATAAAGAGTTGCTTTAGCTTGACTGTCAGAGCCAACATCGGAGCCTTCATCCGCAGAGCAGGCGGTAAACATGGCTACCGACACAAGGGCAAAGAACAGTCCATAAATATATTTTTTCATATTCTTTTCTTTTATCTGTTAAACGTTTGTTTTACCATACATACTCTTGTGAGTCGCTTTCAGGAGTTGTTACCATCGGGTTCTGAGTACAAGCAGCATTGTATGCACCCTCACTCTCTACAATCATCAGTGTCATCCACTGTGGTACGGTTGCAGTGTTCCAACGATAACCCTCGGTATGATTGGTACCAGCATAGCTACGAATGACACCCTTGTTCAGACGCTTGATATCGAGAGTAGCAAAGCCTTCACCCCAAAGTTCTACACGACGCTGCCACCATATCTCGTTCTGGAAGCCTGAGTTACTGCTGTTGCCATACTTATCGTTGACATGCTTTCCGTATACATATTGCGGATCACGAGTCTTGGCAAAAGCTTCAAGGAGCTGCTTACCACGTGCCTCATCCTGCATACCGGCAGCCTCAGCCTCAATAAGCTTCATTTCCTCAACACGCATCAAAGGCACTGACTGGAGGAATCCTAAATGCTGATTGGCATGTCCTTCTGCACCATTGGCAGCACGGAACTTCAAGCAAAGTCCACCCGTTCCCGGCCAACTGGCAGCAGAGGCAGACTTTATCAACCAAGAAGGATAATCTGAATATTCCTTCAACTTATTAGTCAGCTCTTCACCTTCCATATCGTTGGTAGAGAAGTCTACGAAGCACTTCTTACGACAGTCGGTAGCAGGCATTGTTTCGTAAAGATGACGGTCTATCAACTTAGCATCACCATAGTTGGCAGCATAGCCACACTGTGAATTCACAGGATCAATCTCAAGAGTCATCTGCGAGCCCCATGAAGTATCACCGTCGTTGAGTTTAATACATGGGTCGGTGTCCTTATATGTTACGCAGAACATCCAAGCCTCGTTAGGCGTATTGAAGCCTTTATCGCGGTCAGTGTACTCTGCTGCTGTCATGACAGAATAACCCTCCTGAGCCTTCTTGGCATATTCTTCAGCCTTGTCCCACTTGCCCATGACAAGATAGGCACGTGCCTTCAGACCATAAACCACAGATACATCGGGAGTGGTCTTGTCGGGACGCTGGTATCCTGCAAGGTATTCCTCTGCCTTGTCGAGGTCGGAGATGATGAAGTCCCACATCTTTTCGTTGGTAGCTCGAGGATTGTTGTTCATATCAATACTCTCGTCATCAGAAACGATAGGCACGGTCTCTGCCTGAGGATTTTTGGTATAGGTCTCGTTGGCATACATCTGAGCCATATCCTCATAGAAGAAAGCACGCATGGCATATGCGATACCCACACCAGTCTTGTGGTCTGCAGAAGGATTGGCTGCACCCATCTTGATAACAAGGTTGCAGTTCTTTATCCACGCATAATAAACAGTCCATGGAATCTGACATGCCGCATATGATGGGGTCAATACATCGAAATAATTATACCAAACGGTGAACCAACTAAAACCACTATGCTGTGAAGGAAAAGCCATATCCTGACCCATCAAATCGCGCTGAATCATCTGTGAAGGATAACCGAAATCACAATTGAAGTCGCCAGGATCTCCACCATAACATGCACGTCCATTGATATCTGCCGTGATGGCAGAAACGAATTTGTTGAACGAGTTAGGTGCAGTGGAAACCTGACCGACGGTGACAGTGCTACTCTGTGGGTCAATTTCTTCGATACAACTGGTGAACGAAGTTACAGCCAAAGCAAGGGCAGCCCATGTTGTTTTATTTATTTTCATCATTGTTTCGTCATTTAATGTTGTTAGAACGTCAATTGAATACCACCTGAAATATTACGTGTAGGTGAGTAACTTGTGCCAGTCACGCCATCATAAGAAAAGCGTGGGTCCAGACCCTTGCGAGCTGAGATGAAGCCTAAGTTCTCTCCGGAGCAGTAAACTCTGATCTTAGAGAAGTAAGGTACCAGATTCTTGGGAAGAGTGTAACCCAATGTGAATGACTGGAAGTTGAAGTAACCTGCATTGGTGAGGAAACGATCAGATACCTGACTGTTGTCATCACCAAACTGCCAGCGAGGCAAATTGCTGGAAGTGTTGTTTGTACTCCAAGACTTGAGATAGTCCTTGTGGATGGCAGCACCACCAGAGGAGTTTTCTGTCATAGGATCCATCAAACCAGCATACTTCATATCGTACACCTTACCGCCAATCTGGAAATCGAAGCTAAGCGAAGCATCAAAGCCCTTATAAGAAACTGTCGTGCTCAAACCACCAGAAACCTTAGGAAGCAGAGAACCTGTTTCGTACATACTGGCCTTGGAAGCGTTTGTAGTAGTATAAGACAACTTCTTACCAGGATGTCCGGTAATCTCATTTTCTGAAACATCTTCATCTACCCAATAGAGGGCTTCGCCCTTTTCGTTTACACCAGCATACTTGTGAAGGTAACCATTATAAAGAGGACCTCCCTCTTTATACCAATACAAGGTATAATCCATAGCACTTTTCGCATAGAAACCGCCATACTGGTTCTTCTTACTTGAGTCGAGCTTCAAGATCTTTGTCTTGTTATGTGCCAAGTTTGCTGTAACTGACCAGTCGAAATCCTTAGTGCGGAAAATGTGACCTGTCAAAGTCAACTCAACACCAGTGTTGCGAATGTCACCTACATTGTTGTAGTAACCACGAGTACCCTGTGACTCAGGAACATTCAACCAGAAGAGCAAGTCGGTAGTCTTCTTGGTATAGAAGTCGAAGCTACCACTCAGTCTGCCCTTGAAGAAACTGAACTCTGTACCAATATTGAAGTTGGTAGTAGTCTCCCAAGTAATCTTAGGATTACCCAAGAGTGCGAAAGATGCAGACATCTCTGTATCTGAAACCTGAGACAAGGTATAGAGGTCGGTGTAAGCCCAGTCGCCGATGTTATCGTTACCCTGCTGACCGATAGAAGCCTTCAGCTTCAACTCGTCTACCCAAGGTGCATTAAACCATGCCTCCTTGTTAATAAGCCAAGCTGCACCTACCGACCAGAAGCTACCCCAACGGTTCTCTTTGGCAAAGCGTGAAGATGCATCACGACGATAAGAGAAAGAGCCGAAGTACTTGTTGTCATAATTGTACTGCGCATTACCGAAGTAACCTTCTACGTTGTATCCACGTTCATAACCGCTACTGTCTTTCTTCTTAGCAAAAGCACTAATCTGCAGAATACTTGGAGAGAAACCACCTTCAGCTGTAGCTGAAAGATAGGTAGTGTTAATCTTGTAATATTCGTGACCAAGCATCAAGGTTACGTTATGCTTACCAAAGTTGTCGAAATAGGTAAGGGTCTGAACATGATTCTGACGCCAGCTTTCTGAAGAAGCCTTACCAAGTTCACCTTTCACTACAGTTTTTGCGCCAAAGAATGGGTTGGCATAGGCTGTCGAGTTGCTCTGTCCCCAAATAATGGTACTGGTCAAGTTGGCCTTCAAGAAATCAGTAATCTGAATATCAGCAGTAAATGTACCATTCAACTGATGACCCTTGGTCTGACTCTTGTCGTAGTTGTTGGAAGCAACAGGGTTAGTATTGTTGAGGAATGGTCGGTTGACACCTAATGTTGAGCTACCCAAATCATACAAAGGCAAGCCCCTCTCATCTGTTGGAATAAAGATATTGCCATTCTCATCTTTCTGACGCAGATACAATGGGAAAATAGGAGCCATGCTGGATGTGAAACTCAAACTGGTACCTAAGTTGGCATTGGCATTCTGTGTAGAGTTTACGAAAGCAATGTTAGCGCCCAACTTCAACCACTTCTTGATCTGATAGTCTGCCTTCAATCGAGCAGTGATACGCTCGAAACTTGAGTTCTTGATGATACCCTCATCATTCAAGTAACCTAAGCTGGC